>JAEEGL011985596.1_pt1 | contig 11332 bp, 9 predicted proteins | sample 9134231 | NCBI WGS metagenome assembly JAEEGL01 (sample SAMN16246548, study PRJNA631951) | gut metagenome | biome: gut microbiome; feature: rumen; material: fiber-attached | host: Bos | place: Iran: Karaj | collected 2018-10
CTATATTTACTCCTGCCAAAAAAAAGTTTCTCTATTTCGCTCCTGCCCAGGGTTATGGTATAATAAACATCTATAAATTTTATACTATATTACTGTATTTGGAAATACATCAAAGTGGCATCTGATTTTATAAAAGAAAAGATAAAAGACCGGCCGGCAGATAAAAAAAAGATCGCGAAAAAAATCGGGATGACCATATTTATCGCGATATTATTTGGTTTTGTTTCAGCCCTCACTTTCTCACTGGTATATTCTCATATATCCGATAAGGACGGTGATATTAAAGAGGTCAGTCTTTCCTCTGCCGAACCGGAACCCATTCCCGCGGATAAATCTGGTAATGCAGCCAAGGATACGGTATCAGAAGCCGATACATCCGCTGACGATGAATCCTCTGTTTCGGATGATTCCGTTGTCGCCGCAAAGCCTTCCGGCCCGTCTACGATAATAAACAACATCACGAATAAAGTAGACATTACCCCTGAAAGCTATGCAAAGCTTTATGATTCCGTACATGATGTCGCAGCCGATGCTGCCAAATCCCTTGTAACAGTGAATACAACTACCACAGGAACAGACTGGTTTGAAAATCCCTATGAAAATGGCAGTACCGCTATAGGTATGATCCTTGCAGACAACGGCAGACAGCTTTTGATACTTACGGAAAGCAGCGTAACCAAAGATGCAGAAGATATATCCATAGGATTTTGCGACGGTACATTTGCAGGAGCAAAGATAATGAATACTGATCCTGATACTTCTCTTCAGATAATCGGTGTTGAACTTGCTGATATCAGTGATGAAACCATGAACAGCATTAAATACGCCACACTTGGCTCGTCCGCCTATGCATCAACAGTAGGAACACCCGTGGCCGCCATAGGCGCCCCTATAGGAATAGTTTCTTCCGAATCATACGGTTTCATTACTTCCATGTCTCAGGAAATAGAAATGAGTGACTTCAATGTACATCTGCTTACGACCGATATACATGGCTCAGACAATGCTTCCGGTGTCATAATCGACTACACGGGCCATGTACTTGGGGTTATTTCTTCAAAAGCAAAAGACCGGAACATAGACGGAATGATAACCACTTATTCAATATCAGATATAAAGGAAACGATCGAAAACCTTGCAAACGGCAAAGAGCGTACTTACCTGGGTATAATCGGCACCAGTGTCACTGAAGAAGCAGCTGATACACAGAATATGCCAATGGGTGCATATGTAATAAATGTCGATCCCGATTCCCCTGCCATGAGTGCCGGTATACAAAGCGGGGATGTCATCACAAAGATCGGTACGGAAAATATTATAAACTATGACGATTATTCACAGGCTGTCTCGGAACTTACCGCAGGTGTCGACACAGTGATCACAGTTCAGCGTTTTTCCAGAGGCAGCTATACCGAGCTTACGTTCGAGGCTGAACTTTCAAAGAAATGAGGCTTCATCGAACCCTATACCTTAAACTTATACTTGCTTATCTTTTATTCTTTCTTTTATCTTTTGTTATGATCTCGGCATTAAACAGCCGCATGATACTCAATGACCTGACCCGCACAAGAGCTGAATCCCTGTACAGAGAAAGCCGACTGGTGGCAACGACTTACGGTAGTGAAGTATACGGCGGAGGCCCGGCAAGGGAAGATGCATTGAAACAGCTTACGGCCATTGACACCTATATCTCGGCAGAGATCCGTATCATAGATCCAAACGGAAGACAGGTGCTAGACAGCCGCTCTTCAGAAAACCCGGTCTTTGAGGATTTTGATCCGGCAGCGATCGGCTCATATTATCTTGTGAGTGATTTCTACGGCACCTATGATGAAGACTATCTGTCTGTATTCTATCCGATCACAAATAAATACAGTGTAAGAGGGTATGTCGTGATCCAGATGCCGATGTCGGATCTTTATGCTTCGCGTGAAAGGCTTTTGAACATCTCCTACCTTACCATGCTTTTTATGTATCTTTTATCGCTTCTGGTTCTTGTGGCATTCACTCATGCGGTTTATATTCCGATACAACGGATCACAACCTCAGCCGAGGAATATGCAAAAGGTCATTACGACTATGACCCTGATGTCCACGGTCGTGATGAAATGGGATATCTTGCAGGCACTCTTTACTACATGGCCTCGGAAATCGGAAGATCTGAAGACAATCAGAAAAAATTCATCGCTAATGTATCACATGACTTCAGATCTCCCCTTACTTCTATAAAAGGATATCTCACAGCTATGCTTGATGGAACGATACCTCCTGAAATGCACGAAAAATACCTTCAGGTTGTTTTAAATGAAACCGAAAGACTGACCAAGCTTACAAACGGCCTCCTCGAATTGAATTCATTAAATAACCGGGGGATGGTTCTTACAATATCCGATTTTGACATAAACTTGGTAATACGCCAGATATGTGAGACTTTTGATGTCCTTTGCAGGGAAAAAAAGATATCCATTGAGCTTATACTGTCAGGTGAACATCTTTTTGTTTCGGGAGATATGGGAAAGATACAGCAGGTTGTCGCTAACCTGATAGATAATGCCATCAAGTTTTCCCATAACAATTCGATCATCAAAATAGAAACCACGGAAAAAGGAGAAAAAGTCTTCGTATCAGTGAAAGACACCGGCATTGGTATACCTTCCGATGCGCAGAAGCTTATTTTCGACCGGTTTTACAAGACAGATCTTTCCCGCGGAAAGGATAAAAAGGGAACCGGCCTGGGGCTTGCTATCACCAAGGAGATCATACAGGCACACGATCAGAATATCAATGTTATATCGACTGAGGGTGTCGGCTCTGAGTTTATCTTCACATTGGCAAAGTCCAAAAACGAGCCTGATAACGACTAAAGCGGGGCAGTCATTCCTGCCTCGCTTTATTATATCTGCCGGTGACCGGGGTCGAACCGATACGGGTATAAATACCCACGGGATTTTAAGTCCCGGGCGTCTGCCAGTTCCGCCACACCGGCGCAACCAAAAATATAGCACAGGATCTGAAAGACATCAAGTCTTTCAAGTCCTTCCTATCTTATTTCTCCCCGCAGTATTACGGCGCTGTGCGCCGGAAGTTCCACATGCAGTCTTCCCGCGACCACATCTATTTCTATTGGTTCTGTAGTATGTCCCATTTTATCTGTCTGTATCAGTCTTTTTACGTAACAGGTACGGGGCAGTCCTGTCTCCCAGACAGAAATAGCCTTCTCGACTGTATGATCGTTATTATTTACGGCAATTATAGATACTGCATCCAATGTCATTCTTGCATATGAAAGATATGCATAATCACTGACCAGCTTCATCACCGAGCCCGTACGAAGCTCCCTGTTTTCCCTGTGTATCCTTATCAGTGCTCTGTGAAAATCGATCAACTCGGTATCTTCTTCTCCCCAGGGAAAAGTCCTTCGATTATCAGGATCCGTAAATCCTACCATTCCTGCTTCATCACCATAATATATAGTAGGATTTCCCGGCCATGTAAACTGGATAAGCACCGCCTCACGGAAAACAGATTTGTCAATGTTCCTGGATGCCATTTCCGCCCCCAGGCTCGAAGCTCTTCCCGCCATATGATTGGTCCGCGTAAGAAAGCGGCTGTGATCATGATTTGACAGCTCATTCATGGCAACAGCTATAGAGGGTTCGGTAAAGTTCATATACGCATTGACCATTGCATTCCAGAACGCATCCGTATTTCCGAGCATATTTGGTCTGAAATCATCTGAATGCTTTTCTTCGCCTGTAAGAAACCATGTCACTGGTTCCATGAATGCATCATAGTTCATAACAGAATCCCATTCATTTCCCTTAAGCCATTGATATGGTTCTCCATAATGTTCGGCAATTATGATCGCATCCGGATTTGCTCCTTTTACTGCTTTTCTGAATTTCTGCCAGAATTCATGGTTGAAATCCGCTGAATGCCCCAGATCAGCTGCAACATCCAATCTCCAGCCATCACAGTTATAAGGCGGCGACACCCATTTTGCCGCTATCCTTAATATGTATTCCTGAAGGCGCTGTGAATCCTCATAATTCAGCTTCGGCAGTGTATCGTGTCCCCACCATCCGTCATAAGTATGATTATAGGGCCATTCCTTTTCAGAGTTATTATGAAATTTAAAAAATGAATGATAAGGACTGTCTTTGGAAACATACGCTCCGTCCTCATAACCCTCCTGACCCTCATATATCCTTTCCTTGTCAAGCCATTTATTGAAAGATCCGCAATGATTGAACACGCCGTCAATTATGACCCTTATGCCAATGGCATGGCATTGCGCAACAAGTTCCGCAAACAACTGATTGGATGCTTCAAGATTTAACTTGTTTGTAACCCGGTTTATATAGCGCGTTGCTTTCTTATTATCCTGTTCTCCTTCCGGCAGGAGCATGCCCGTATCTGAAACGATCCTTCCGAAATGAGGATCTATATAATCATAGTCCTGTATATCATATCCATGGTTTGATGGAGATACAAAAAGCGGATTAAAATATATACAGTCTATACCCAGGCTCTTAAGATACGGCAGTTTTTTCATGACACCTGCCAGATCACCGCCGTAAAAATGACCGACATCCATATCATAAGGCAGTTCTTCCCAACTCGTTGCCCTTTGAGAGTGATGTCCGATATAACTGTATTCATGATCCAGAACATCATTTGTCAGATCCCCGTTATAGAAACGGTCAACATATATCTGGTACATCACGCAGTTCTTTGCCCATTCCGGCTCATGAAATCCGGGAATCAATCTGAAATCATAATACTCCTGCTCATCTCTTACGACCCCTCTTCTGTCATAAAACGCGCTCTGTCTTCCGCTTTCTATGTAAAAATGCCATTTAACCGTAACGTTATCGATTTCTATTTCTGTTTCATAGAAATCAAAAACTCCCACGGAATAAGCCTTTTTCATCAACTGCTTTTCGCCGCTCACACAAAGGAAAACATGTGTGGCATTATTCCTTCCGGTTCTGAATTTGATCCTTACTATGGAATACGGCTCAGGTTCCAAGGGTGATACATAATCCTCAGTCACGTCAGAAAAAAAGGCTCTTGTTTGCATAGTGGGTCTCATGGTCAGCATGAACAACCGCTTCATTTCCAGCTCCGAAAGCCCTTTTATCCAATCATAGGTCTGCAATGATATTCACCTCATTACTATAATAGTTTTACGTACGTGGAATCCCCGTCTTTTGTAAGCTGCAGGCTGTCAAACTGTTCAAGAAACTTTGACAGTTTTCCCGCTCCGTAATTCCTGGTATCAAAATCCGGATAACGGCGGATCAGTGAATTTCCGAGGGTTCCTATATACATACCATTATCCTCATCTCCCTTGGCCTCAATAATCGAGATGATCGCTCGTTCTATGGTATCCAGATCCGTTGAAGCTTCCGCTCCGTCATTTTCTGAACCATCGCCGTCAATATCTTTTTTCTGCTTGGATTTTGATGATTTCTTTTTCTGGTTCTTCTTTCCGCTTTGCTCCTTATTTGTCTCTTTATAAAGAAGATCCAGCACCTTGAAGTAATCACAGGCATTTCTTAAAGCTGCGGGGGTCTTGGACTCACCCATGCCTACCACAACCTTCCCCTCTTCTTTTAAAGTGGCTGCCAGTCTTGTGAAATCAGAATCACTGGAGACAAGAATAAAGCCGTCCACATTATTGCGGTACAGGATATTCATCGCATCAATTATCAATGCGGAATCTGATGAATTCTTTCCGAATGTATTATTAAACTGCTGCATCGGTATGATGGAATAATCTAGCAGTTTTCCTCTCCATGTACTGGAGCTTTGCCTGGTCCAATCTCCGTATGCGCGTTTTATGGTTATGTTCCCGTAATTGCTTGCTTCATTTAGTATTAGTTCTATATATTTTGGCGCGATATTTTCTATGTCGATCAAAACCGCAAATCTTTTTTCATCCGCCATAAACAACCTCTCCTGCCGACTAAATATGGTGTTTTTCTGAAAACAACACGCTATATATAATACCATATAACTCAAAAAGTTCAAAATCTAAGGCCGCCCATACTGGACGGCCCGGATATCAGTGTATTATCCTCTTATGTCATTTGAAATATCTTTCCAGAAGACCGAAAAAGCCTTTGCCATGTCTTGCTTCATCGCGAGCCATCTCATGGATCGAATCATGAAGCGCATCAAGATTAAGTTCTTTGCATTTCTTTGCAAGAGCCGTCTTGCCGTTTGTTGCCCCATTCTCTGCTTCTGCTCTGACTTTAAGATTCTCTTTCGTGGATGCAGATACCACTTCTCCCAGCATCTCTGCATATCTGGAAGCATGATCAGCCTCTTCCAAAGCTGCCTGTCTGTAAAAGGCCCCGACCTCAGGATAACCTTCCCTGATCGCCTGCCGGCTCATAGCGAGATACATTCCTACTTCCGTGCATTCTCCCATAAACTCGGATCTAAGCTGCTCTTTGATATCATCCGGCACATCTTTAGCTACGCCTATCACATGTTCCGAATCCCAATGAACCTCACCGCTCTGTTTCTCAAACTTTGATGCCTTGGCATGACATACCGGACACTCTTCCGGAGGCTCATCGCCTTCATGTACATACCCGCATACCTGACATACCCATTTCATAACATCTTCTCCTTTCATAATAAAATTACATTCCGGCTGGGATTTTCCCTGCCCATCCACATTCCGCCGGCCGGCTGCGATACGCAAAATTCCATCCGGCGTTATTGTGATAAAAGGCTTCCAGACGAGATGTCCAGAAGCCTTTGAATGTGCTTGTACTTAGAACACCTTACTTTATGATGGAAGCAACCCTTCCTGATCCTACTGTACGTCCGCCCTCTCTGATAGCGAATGTAAGACCCTGCTCCATAGCGATAGGATGAATAAGCTCTATTGTCATCTCAACGTTATCACCGGGCATGCACATCTCTGTGCCTTCCGGAAGATTGATAACTCCTGTAACGTCAGTTGTCCTGAAATAGAACTGAGGACGATAGTTATTAAAGAAAGGAGTATGACGTCCGCCCTCATCCTTTGTAAGTACATATACCTGAGCCGTGAAGTTGGTATGGCATGTAACCGATCCGGGAACTGCAAGAACCTGTCCACGCTCAATATCCTTACGATCTACACCACGAAGAAGTGCGCCGATGTTATCACCTGCCTGACCTTCGTCGAGAAGCTTTCTGAACATCTCGATACCGGTAACAACAGTCTTCTTGACATCTTCCCTGATACCAACGATCTCAACTTCATCATTAAGATGAAGAATTCCACGCTCCACACGGCCCGTAGCAACAGTACCACGACCGGTGATAGTGAAGACATCCTCAACAGGCATAAGGAAAGGCTTGTCTGTAGGTCTCTGAGGAGTAGGGATATATTCGTCTACTGCCTTCATAAGCTCCATTACCTTATCGCCCCACTCTCCTGAAGGATCCTGAAGAGCAAGAAGAGCTGAACCCTGAATGATCGGGATATCATCGCCGGGGAACTCATACTCATTAAGAAGGTCACGAACTTCCATCTCAACGAGCTCAACAAGCTCGGGATCATCGACCATATCACACTTATTAAGGAATACTACAATATAAGGAACACCAACCTGGCGGGCAAGAAGCACATGCTCCTTTGTCTGAGCCATAACACCGTCAGTAGCTGCAACAACAAGGATAGCTCCATCCATCTGAGCAGCGCCTGTGATCATGTTCTTTACATAGTCAGCATGCCCGGGGCAGTCAACATGTGCATAGTGACGATTAGCTGTCTCATACTCAACGTGAGCGGTTGAAATCGTGATTCCACGCTCTCTTTCCTCGGGAGCTTTATCGATCTGATCAAAAGCAACGGCTGTACCGCCTGCTCTCTCAGCCAGAACGGAAGTGATCGCTGCAGTAAGAGTTGTCTTACCGTGATCAACGTGTCCGATCGTTCCAATGTTTACATGTGGCTTGGTTCTTTCAAATTTAGCCTTTCCCATTTTAATAATCCTCCTTATTATATGGCGCTCATGCGCTATTAGGTTGCCGCATTTGTCCAATATTATAGGTCATATACGGCTGTTTTTCAAGTTGTTTTTCAGCTCTTTGTAGTAAGCACTTTATCAGCTACATTCTTCGGTACCTGCTCGTACTTTTCAAAGAACATCGAGTAGTTTCCGCGGCCCTGTGTACGAGAACGAAGATCAGTGGAATATCCGAACATTTCAGCAAGCGGAACAAAAGCCCTTACCATCTTTCCGCCACCGATATCTTCCATTCCTTCGATACGGCCTCTGCGTGAATTCAGGTCTCCGATAACATCTCCCATGTAATCCTCGGGCATGGTTACCTCAACCTTCATGATCGGCTCAAGCAGGATAGGTGCACCCTTCTGCATAGCGTCTTTAAGCGCCATTGAACCGGCAATATGGAATGCCATTTCGGAAGAGTCAACCTCGTGGAATGAACCGTCGTATACATTTGCTGCGATACCTACAACAGGGAATCCTCCCAGTGTGCCGGACTTCATGGCTTCCTCTATACCCTCACCGATAGCGGGGATATATTCCTTCGGGATAGCACCTCCGACAACAGTTGATTCAAACTTGTAAAGCTCTTCGCCGTTTGCATCCATGGGAGCAAACTTAACCTTACAATGTCCGTACTGACCGCGTCCGCCGGACTGCTTGATATATTTACTTTCAATATCGCACTCTTTAGTGATGGTCTCCTTGTATGCAACCTGGGGAGCTCCGACATTAGCTTCCACATTAAACTCACGAAGAAGTCTGTCTACGATGATCTCCAGATGCAGCTCTCCCATTCCTGCAATGATGGTCTGTCCTGTTTCGGAATCGGTATGCTGCTTGAAGGTCGGATCTTCTTCCGCAAGCTTTGCAAGAGCCTCACCCAGCTTATCCTGTCCGGCCTTTGTCTTAGGCTCTATGGCAAGTTCGATAACGGGCTCGGGGAATACCATCGACTCCAATATGATCGGGTGCTGTTCATCACAGATCGTATCGCCGGTGGTAGTGAACTTAAATCCTACCGCTGCGGCAATATCACCTGAATAAACTTTCTCAAGCTCCTGTCTCTTGTTAGCGTGCATCTGCAGGATTCTTCCCACACGCTCCTTCTTGTTTTTGGTGGCGTTCAATACATATGAACCCGAATTCATCATACCCGAATAAACACGGAAATATGCAAGCTTTCCTACAAACGGGTCTGTCATTATCTTGAATGCAAGAGCAGAAAAAGGCTCTTCATCCGATGACTTTCTCGAATCGGGATTGCCCTCAAGATCCGTACCCTGAATATCGGGTATATCTGTAGGCGCGGGCATATATTCAATTACGCCGTCAAGAAGCTTCTGCACACCCTTGTTCCTGTATGCCGATCCGCAGAATACGGGCACGGCAGCACATTCACAGGTTGCTTTCCTAAGCACCTTCTTTAATTCTTCAACCTCGGGAACTTTTTCCTCCAGATACTTCTCCATAAGATCATCATCCAGCTCGCAGATCTTCTCTATGAGCTCCGTATGATACTCTTCGGCAGTATCCTTCATATCATCGGGGATATCGGTGATCTCGATATCCGTTCCCTTGTCATTTGTGTAAAGATAAGCCTTCATCTCAAAAAGGTCTATTATACCCTTAAACTCATCTTCCTTTCCTATCGGAAGGGTACAGATGATAGCGTTCTTTCCGAGACGGTTCCTGATCTGATCGACCGCTCCGTAGAAATTCGCTCCAAGTATATCCATTTTGTTAATGAAAGCCATACGGGGAACATTGTAGGTGTCAGCCTGACGCCAAACATTCTCCGACTGCGGCTCAACTCCGCCCTTTGCACAGAACACTCCGACCGCACCGTCAAGCACACGGAGAGATCTCTCAACCTCGACCGTGAAATCCACATGTCCGGGGGTGTCTATGATGTTGATACGATGCTCCTCGGCGCCGGGTGCAGGCTTATTATCCTTTTCCAGCGTCCAGTGGCAGGTCGTAGCGGCAGATGTGATGGTTATACCTCTTTCCTGCTCCTGAGCCATCCAGTCCATGGTAGCAGTACCGTCATGGGTATCACCTATCTTGTAATTGACACCTGTATAGTAAAGAATACGCTCTGTAAGCGTTGTCTTACCGGCATCAATATGAGCCATGATTCCTATATTCCTGGTTCTCTCCAGGGGATATTCTCTGTCTTTAGCGTTACTCAAGGATTATTCCTCCATTCCGGTTAAGATCAGAAGCGATAATGTGAAAATGCCTTGTTGGCATCTGCCATCTTGTGGACATCTTCCTTCCTCTTAACCGCTGATCCGGTATTGTTAGCTGCATCCATGATTTCATTTGCAAGACGCTCTTCCATTGTTTTTTCGGACCTCTGACGGGAATACATGGTAAGCCATCTTAAGCCCAGCGCCTGCCTTCTGTCCGGCCTTACTTCGATAGGCACCTGATATGTGGCACCGCCGATTCTTCTTGCCTTAACCTCCAGAGCGGGCATCACATTATTCATTGCCGTCTCGAAAACCTCTACTGCCGGTTTTCCTGTTTTTTCTTCGACCCTTTCGAAAGCCCCGTATACGATCTTCTGAGCCACACCCTTCTTACCGTCGAGCATTATGCTGTTGATAAGCTTTGTGACCACCTTATCGTTATACTTGGGATCCGCAAGTACGTCTCTTTTTACAATATGTCCCTTACGTGGCACGTTTCTTCCCTCCTTCATGGGCATACACCCATAGGTACTCACAATAGTTACTACTTGTGTTCGTGCTGTCTTGTATTTAAATCAACATAAAAGTGAAACTTAAATCCAACACAACCGAATATCACTTAGTCAAGATACTTTACTTCTTTGCCGCTTTGGGTCTTTTTGCACCATACTTCGAGCGGGCCTGCATACGGTTTGCCACGCCTGCCGTATCTAAAGTGCCGCGGATAATGTGGTACCTTGTACCGGGAAGATCTTTCACCCTGCCGCCACGGATCATAACAACACTATGTTCCTGAAGGTTGTGGCCTTCACCCGGGATATAGGATGTTACCTCTATTCCGTTTGAAAGACGAACCCTGGCGATCTTTCTTAACGCTGAGTTAGGCTTTTTAGGTGTCGCGGTCTTAACTGCGGTACAAACTCCTCTTTTCTGCGGGGACTTGGTATCGATCGCTTTCTTCTGCAGCGAATTAAATCCGCGAAGCAGCGCCGGTGCCGTAGACTTCTTTACGGAAGACTCCCTGCCCTTTCTTACCAGCTGGTTGAATGTTGGCATTTAGTTTCACCTCACTTTCTTTTAAGATTTTTCACAAAATATGTGGCGTGCTTTTAAGGC
>JAEEGL012119383.1_pt1 | contig 11332 bp, 10 predicted proteins | sample 9134231 | NCBI WGS metagenome assembly JAEEGL01 (sample SAMN16246548, study PRJNA631951) | gut metagenome | biome: gut microbiome; feature: rumen; material: fiber-attached | host: Bos | place: Iran: Karaj | collected 2018-10
CTCCTTGCACTGGAACTTGTCTATCTCGGATTTGTAAGCGTCAATGACAGATTTAGGATCGTTTTCGGCAGAGTAATAAGCCTTGCCGACCTTATCAAAAGCATTTATGCCTAATGCTGTTAGCTCCTCGGCCGCAAAACGCCAAAGATAGAACAATGAAAACGACAGTGTTCAATAATCTTGTTCTCATAGTTGTCTATTATTCACAAAAATAAAAAAAAACTTAACTATGCCACACCATGACACTAATACGCTTTCAACCTTCTTCTAATTGTAATCATAAGAGTAACTGCTGAGCGTATCTTTTCGCATACAAATTAGCATACCTTTATCAGTGCAAAAAGTGTGAATCGACATTAATTATGTCAACAATGTATGAAAATCTTATGAGGGTATGATTGCATCCTTAATTGTACTATTCTTTTTATCATAAACATCAATATCATTCTCCCATCTATTTCCAGATGTGTATATAATTATTTTTTTTAATTGAGTTATCAAACCGCTCCATACATAACATAATAGCACCTTCATTATACCTAACAATCACAAGTTGAAGGTATTCATTATTTGATCTATCATAATTGCCTATATGGCCTATTTGTTTCCAGGGATAATCGTATAACAACAATTTTGAATTGTCGCAAATGGTAAATGTATTTTCATCTACAACTTCAAAACTATTGGGATGTCCTAACTGATAGCTGATTTTGCCCTTAAGTGCAGAGTTTTGTGGAAAACATAAGATGTGGTAATAGTATCTTTCAGATGACAACCCATATAAATTAAGGATCAGAAAGAAAAAATGCGAAAAGTTAGGTAATGTAGACAAAAAAACCGGCCTCAGAACATCCCTGAAGCCGATTTTCGTGCGGTAGGTGAGAGTCGAACTCACACGGGCGTAGCGCCCACTACCCCCTCAAAGTAGCGTGTATACCATTTCACCACTACCGCAGGTATGTGTCCCATTGGATTGGGACTGCAAAAATAGACATTATTCCGGAAATACCAAAATTTTTTCTCACTTTGATAATTATTCGTATCTTTGCATGCTCTCACGAGTTGGGAGACAAAAGGTTTATTATTAATTATTAAAAACAGATTCACAATGGCTGTTAAAATCAGACTTCAGCGTCACGGAAAGAAGAATTTCGCATTCTTCCACATTGTCGTGGCCGATTCCCGCGCTCCTCGCGACGGACGTTTTATCGAGCAACTCGGCTCTTACAACCCCAACACCGATCCCGCCACCATCGTCCTTGACGGTGAGAGGGCTCTCGCTTGGCTCAATGTAGGTGCCCAGCCCACGCTTGTTACCCGCAGGATCCTCTCCTATGAGGGAGTTCTTCTCCGCAAGCACCTCCAGAAAGGTGTCGCTAAGGGCGCCATCACCCAGGAGCAGGCCGACCAGAAGTGGAACGAGTGGAAGGCTCAGAGGGACGCCAAGATCAATGCCAAGAAAGAAGGCATCGTGAAAGAGGCCGCCGAAAAGACCAAGGCCGCTTTCGCAGCCGAGAAGAAGGTCAATGAGGAAAGGGCCGCCGCCATCGCCAAGAAGGCGGAGGAACTGGCTGAGGCCCAGCGCAAAGCCGCTGAGGAGGCTGCTGCCGCTAATGCCGCTGAGGAAGCTGGCGAGCAGGAGGCTTAAAAAAATGTCCGGGGCTCCTTCAGATTTTCTGCGGATAGCCCGGGTACTGAAGTCCTACGGTACCGAAGGGGAAATCCTTGTGGGTTTCCGTGAGTTAGGTCCGGAAGACTTGAACCTAAAGGAACCGGTGTTCATCATTTTCGATGGACTTCCGGTTCCCTTTTTTATTGAATCTCTCAAAGAGAAAGGCACGTCCAAGGCTCTCCTGCGGATTACAGGTGTCGCTAACCTGAAGGACGCCGAGGAACTGGCCGGTAAGGAAATATTCGCCAAAAAGTCCGCGATCATCCCCGGAGACGGAGATGATGAAGTTCTTGACATCGAGGATCTGCTCGGGTGGACCCTCAAGGGGAAAGACGGCGAAAACATTGGGGAAATATTTGATTTCGAGCCGATTCCAGGCAATCCTTGCCTGTATGTCGAAGTGAATGGAGAGACAATTATGGTTCCCATCCACGACGATCTGATAATTGATATTGATGAGGAGGAACAGACACTGACTCTCGACCTCCCCGAAGGACTAATATAATTAATAGCATTATGAGCACCATCATTGACGTTAACGCCCACATGCACACCCCGTACTCTTTCAGCGCTTTCTCAGGTGTCGACCAAGCGCTTGACATGGCTCTTGAAGAGGGTGTCGGAGTGGTTGGAATCAACGACTTCTATTCCATGGAAGGATACTCCGACTGGAAAACCGGTTGCGAGAAAAGGCACCTCTGCCCTATCATGGGAATAGAATTCATATCCCTGAACAGCGAGGACCAGGCCGCCGGGCTTAGGGTCAACGACCCCAACAATCCTGGCCGCACCTACATCAGTGGGAAAGGCCTCGCTTTCCCTGTGATTCTGAAAGGAGAAGAAGCACGGTTGCTGGCGGAAGTCAGGGATGAGTCCAACGCCCAGGTTGAAAGGATGTGCGGGAAACTCAACGCCCACCTGGATGCCGTAAAGGCCGGATTCAATCTGGATTTCAGCCTCATAGTCAAGGAGTTGACAAAGGGTTCTGTCAGAGAGCGTCACCTGGCCAAGGCTCTGAGAATGGCCATCGAGGCCAGATTCAAGGAGGGCGCGGATAGAGCCGCCGCTTATGAGAAAATATTCGGAGGAAAGCTCCTGAAGGCTGCTCAAGACAACATCGCCGCGGTCGAGAACGAGATAAGGAGCAAGCTCCTCAAGGCGGGAGGCGCCGCTTTCGTCCCAGAGGATCCGAAGGCTTTCCTTCCGATGGAGACCGTGTGCCAGATCATCAGAGCCGCCGGCGGCATCCCCACCTATCCTTTCCTTGCTGACAACGCCAAGGGCGAGTTCACGGATTTTGAGGGAGACCTCCAAAAGGCCGCCGACACCCTCAAGAGGCGCGGTTTTGACTCGGTCGAGTTCATCACGACCAGAAACACCACCAAGGTGCTTGAGGAATATTCCGACTACCTCCAAGACGAGGGGTTCACAGTGACCTTCGGTTCAGAGCACAACACTCCTGCCATGGAGCCAATAAAACTCAGGACCTCAGACCATCCGGAAGGACTCAGCGAGAAGCTCCGCAGAACCAATTTCAGGGGTGCCTGCAAGGTCGTCGCGCATCAGGCCGGACTCGACTCCGTGGAAGCCGGAGAGGAAATCATTATGAAAACTCTTAATAAATAAGGAATATGTCTGAAATTGAGAAGTTGGTTGAAGTGTCCCGCAAATATGGCGGCGACAGCAAGTATGTGATCGCTGGAGGTGGCAACACATCTTTCAAAACAGCAGACAGGCTTTGGGTAAAGGCCAGCGGCCATGCCCTCGCCACAATCACCGAAGATGGTTTCGCAGTCCTAGACAGGGCTTTGCTGAACCCTATGGGTGAGAAGAAGTACAGCTCAGAGACAGCCGTCCGTGAAGAGCAGGTAAAGAATGACCTGGCGGCAGCATGCATCACTAAAGACAGGCGTCCTTCGGTTGAGACATCCATGCACAACTGCATGGAGGCGGCTTATGTCGTCCATCTCCACCCTACATTGGTCAATGGTCTGATGTGCTCAAAAGACGCTGAGAAGACTTGTGGAGAGTTATTCCCGGACGCGCTTTATATTCCTTACACCGATCCCGGATACACCCTTTTCAAGAAGGTCTATGACAAGATCATGGCCTACAGGAAAGAGCGCGGCTTCGATCCTAAGGTCATATTCCTCCAGAACCACGGCATCTTCGTGGGTGCTGACACCGTGGAGGAGATTGAACGCATCTACGACAACGTGATGGCAACTCTCGAGAAGAAAGTAAAGCCTGTTCCCGAGGGTGAGGCCCCCATCTGCGACTGCGTCAGCGAGACCATTCCGGCCATCAGGACCTTCCTGAGCCGTTCCGGTCGTGGACTCAAGACCTTGAAAGTCACCAACAACGCACTCATCAGCAAGTTCGTGGAGAGCAAAGAGGCGGCTGCCGCCGTTATGAAACCCTTCACTCCTGACGGTATCGTCTATTGCAAGAGCGAGTTCATCTACATCGACCACAAGGGTCCCGAGGATCTCGTGAAACAGGCAGAAAAGAAGATCGAGGCCTATGTCGAGAAGCGTGGCCACACTCCGAAGGTGTTGCTTATCAAGGGAATAGGTCTTGTCGCCGTCGGATCTAACGCCAAAGAGGCAAAGACTGTGACTGAGGTCTTCGAGGATTCCATGAAAGTCGCATGGTACGCTTCCTTCTTTGGAGGAGAGCACCCCATGACAGCCCGCCAGATCAGCTTCATCGACAACTGGGAGGTTGAGAACTATCGCCGTAAGGTCGCTTCCAGCGCCTCAAAAGGCAGGGTTGAAGGCAAGACCATCATCGTGACCGGTGCCGCCCAGGGATTCGGCGAGGGAATCGCCAGGGAGCTCATCAAGCAAGGAGCCAACATCGTGGTCGCCGACCTCAACGAGGTGACCGGAGAGAAGACAGCCGCCAGCTTCAATGAGATAGCGAAAGCCAACAAAGCTATATTCGTAAAAACCAATGTGGCCGACATGGACAGCCTGCGGAACCTCATCAAGGAGACCATCGTCAATTTCGGAGCCCTTGACACCTTCGTCAGCAACGCTGGAGTCGTGCGCGCCGGAGACCTCGAGGCTATGACACCCGAGAACTTCGAATTCGTCACCAACATCAACTACAAGGCCTACTTCTTCTGCGCCAAAGTCGCCAGCCATGTGATGAAGATCGAGACCGCCAATGACCCTGAGTATTTCGCCGACATCGTCCAGATCAACTCCAAGAGCGGTCTGGTCGGCAGCAAGGCCAATTTCGCCTATGCAGGCGGCAAGTTCGGAGGTATCGGACTGACACAGTCCTTCGCCCTAGAGCTCGCCCCGTTCAGGATCAAAGTCAACTCCATCTGCCCTGGCAACTACTACGACGGACCGCTCTGGAGCGACCCCGAGAGAGGACTGTTCATCCAGTACCTCAAAGCCGGGAAGGCTCCTGGTGCCAAGACAGTGCAAGACGTGAAAGACTACTATCTCTCCAAAGTCCCCATGCGCAAGGGCTGCAACCCCGAAGACGTGTGCAAGGCCATCATGTATGCCATCGAGCAGACTGGAGAGACCGGGCAGGCCATCCCTGTGACAGGTGGCCAGGTTATGCTAGCGTAATATATGAAACAACTGGATATCAAATTGATGCATCCCGCCGAGCAGATCGCCATCATAATCGGCAGGATCTATCGGAGCGGGATGACCACCACATCCGGTGGCAATCTCTCCATCATGGATGACAACGGGGATCTTTGGATCACTCCAGCCGGAATCGACAAAGGATCCCTCACTCCTTCCGACATCATGTGCGTCAAAGCTGACGGCACGATTGTCGGCCCCCACAGGCCTTCTTCGGAATATCCCTTCCACAAGGCCATCTACAAGATGAACCCCAAGGCCCGTTCGGTCATCCACGCCCATCCTCCGGGACTCGTGACTTTCAGTGTCGTCCACAAAGTGCCCGACACCAGCATAATCCCTCAGGCGAGGGCTGTTTGCGGACCTGTCGGTTTCGCTGAATATGCCCTCCCGGGCAGCGAGCTTCTCGGAGAGAAGATCGTCACCGAGTTCAAGAGGAATCCCGAGTTCAAGGCTGTAATCATGGAGAACCATGGTGTGGTCCTGTACGGAGAGGACATCGCCGACGCTTACCAGCGTTTCGAGACCCTTGAGCTCTGCGCCAGAACAATCCTCAACGCCAAAACACTCGGCGAGCCTAATTATCTGACAGAAGAGCAGATAAACAAGCATGAGATGGCCGTCAACACCCCTTTCGAGCACTTCATGAATGTAAGCCACCCTTCAGACGAGAGGGCGATCCGGACCGAGATCTGCCAAATCGTCCGCAGGGCCTGCTCACAAGGACTGATGTGCAGCTCCTACGGGACTGCCTCTGTCAGGTGGAAAGGCAATGACTTCCTGATCACCCCCTCCAACGTCCAGCGCTGGGACATTGATCCTGAGGACATTGTGCAGATTAAGGACGGAATGGTCGAGGCCGGGAAGATGGCCAGCCGCTCGGTGGCTCTCCACTACGAGATCTACCGCAGGAACCCTAAAGTCAACTCAATTATCCTGACCCAGTCACCCGCTCTTATGGGCTTCTGTGTCAGCGGAGTGAAGTTCGATGTCAGAACCATTCCCGAGAGCTGGATATTCCTGCAGGACATCCCCACCTTCCCGTTCGGAAGCCAGTACGACGAGCATTTGTCCGATCTGGCTGACGAGTTCCGGCAGAGGCCATTCGTGATGCTTGAGAACGATTCCGTCGTGGTCACCGGAGACAAACTCATCAACACCTTCGACCGTCTCGAGGTCGCTGATTTCAGTGCGAGGTCGCTTATCCTGGCAGCACCGATCGGTGATTTGAAACCGATCACAGATGCCGAGATCGAGGACCTCAGGGTAGCATTCCACGTCGGGGAATAATGAACTCTACACATTCTTTAGGAGCCAAAGTCGTGATAACTCTCGCGGCTTTGGCTTTCTCGTTATCCTGCTCATCACCAGAGGGTAACAACGGTTCCGGAAGAGTAAAGACCACTTTCCAGACCTCAAGGGCATGGAGCCCGGCCATCGACACCAGGGCGGATGCCGTGATGGTCTATGGGACAGGGAAAAGCCTGGCGGAAGATGGTCCCGACGGCAGCTCGGCCGTAGAAAACCGCATCCGCTCATGGAAAGAGCGAGGCTACCGTGTCGATTTCATGACCGGAATAGCCTGGGGCGGCTACAATGACTACTTCACGGGCAAGTGGGACGGTGCCACCCATCTTGACGAGGGTCAAAGGCAAGCTGACGGAGACACCATCTGGCACGGGAAAATGGTCCCCTACATTGTCCCGACAAGACATTATCTGGAATATTTCAAAGAAAGCCAGGTCAAGCGTGTCATCGACGCCGGAATCGAGTCGCTTTATTTCGAAGAGCCGGAGTTCTGGAACCGAGGAGGCTACAGCGACGCTTTCAAGCAGGAGTGGGAAGACTACTACGGCGAGCCTTGGAGGCCACAGGACGAATCACCCGAGGCGACTTATCTGTCCAACAAACTAAAGTACCATCTCTACTACAGGGCACTGGACGAGGTCACGACTTATGCGAAGGAATATGGCCGGAGCAAAGGCCTGGAAGTGAAATGCTACGTTCCTACACACTCGCTGGTCAACTACTCCCAATGGGAGATTGTCAGCCCCGAGGCAAGCCTGGCCTCCATGAAAGGCATCGACGGCTACATCGCTCAGGTCTGGACAGGAACCTCAAGGGTGCCCAATTACTTGGACGGCGTGTTCAAGGAGCGCACTTTCGAGACCGCCTATCTGGAATATGCCTGCATGGCCTCGATGACCGCTCCGACCGGACGCAGGGTGTGGTTCCTGACAGACCCTATTGAAGATGGAACCAGAGACTGGAATGACTACAAGAAGAACTATCACGCCACCTTCACCGCCCAGCTTCTTCATCCGGAAATAGCTGATTATGAGGTCATGCCATGGCCGGAGCGAATTTATGGGAGACTCTATCCGAAGAGCGCGGGAAGCGACGAGATGATCAAAATCCCTTCCGACTACTCCACGATGATGCAGGTGATGACGGGAAGCCTCGGGAATATTCCTGTATCAGACAACAAGGTCTCCGGGAGCCAAGGAATCAGCGTTCTTATGGGCAACTCGCTGATGTTCCAGCGTTTCCCTATTCACGAAGGATATGATGACCCCGCCTTGTCCGACTTTTTCGGGATGGTTATGCCTCTTCTCAAAAGAGGAGTTCCCGTCGGAATAACCCACATCGAGAATGTCGGCTACGAGAACACCTTGAAGGATGTTAAAGTACTGGTTATGACCTACTCCAACATGAAGCCGATGGACCCTCAGGCCCACAATCACATAGCCTCATGGGTGGAGCGAGGCGGAAGACTCGTGTACTGCGGAAAAGACACCGATCCCTTCCAGAATGTGAAGGAATGGTGGAATACTGGGGAAAACAGTTACAAAGCCCCTTCTGACCATCTGTTCTCACTCATGGGAATAGATGCGGAAGCACCTGAGGGTGAATATGTTTTCGGTTCCGGATCCGTCATGATCATAAGAAAGGATCCCAAGGAGTTTGTCCTTGAAGGAGGTTCCGGCAACGGCATCATTGAGGCTGTAGCGGGGATGTATTCCAAAAGTGGAGAAGAACTTGTTTTCAAGAATAACCTTATGCTGACCAGAGGCCCTTACGAGCTGATAGCGGTGATGGATGAGAGCGTGAGTGATGAGCCCCTCACTCTGACAGGCCGCCTGATAGACCTCTATGACCCGACCCTCCCTGTACTCACCAGCAAAACAGTCAAGCCGGGAGAACAAGGCTTTCTCTACAACATCGACAATGCCCCGAAAGCGCCTTCAATCCTCGCAATAGCCGGACGGGCATATGAGGCGAAAAAGGAAAGACGGTCTTTCTCCTGGGTGGCGAAAGGTCCGGCGGAGACAGTTTGCGCTACCAGGGTGCTGTTACCAAAAAAGCCGTCAAGCGTGATTGTGGATGGGGAAGAAACATTCGACCCCGCCCTTTGGGACGAGGTCGGAAAAACTTATCTTGTCAGTCATCCGAACAACCCGGACGGAGTCCAGGTCAAGATCGGATGGTAAGCGGCCTAATAGGTCACGCTGATGTGGACCAGATAATCATCGAAACAGAAGCAAGGCTCAATGAACGAGCCCTGGATCTCAAAACGGATCTTAGTCTTGTCGAAAGAAGCGATGTAGGCCTTTTCGGCTTGTAACTCGCCGGCCATGTCCCATTCTTTCCACTCATTGATCATCTTCAGTTCGGCTCCGGTGTAGTCAATCAGATACTTGCTGATAGAACCGACAGATGTGTCGCCATTGAAAAACTCAAACGTGACCTTGAGGTAATCTCCGGGCTCTATCAGCCCCTGCTCTGCAAGGCGGCTGTTGTACAACGTGTTGCACACGCAGCAGCCAAGAATCTGAGTCTCAGCGCTGTAATAGTTGTCCAGAATGTATTCTATGTCATATCCCGACATAAAAGGAGCCTGATTGAATGTCATGTAAAACATGCTTCCCGACATCCCCTGGCGAGGATCCGCCGAAGCGTAACGAGCCATCTCATCAGAAGTCTCCTTCCCGCCGAAGAGGGTGGAGACCTTGAATCCTCCGATAAAGCCCCTGTTCAAGTTGTCACACGCTGTGTTGAAAACAATCACATCATCAAGTGAGAACTTTGTGGTGTACATGAGACTATCTTGGAAATACTTCTCATACGCCAACTCATTCATCTCGAAATTCACATTCTGGTTGACTGATGCTGATGAACGTTCGTGCTTGAAGCAGGACGTCAAAGACAGAGCGACTGCAAACGCAAGTGAAAGTTTAGTTGAAATTTTCATAATTCTTATTATATCATATAAAACATTCCATTGTCCCGACAAAAACAGCCGGGCCGGTCAACCATATGTCTTTGGCCTTAAAGCCGGTACCCTTCCCCTCAGGGATAAAGTCGACAGCAAGGTCAGAAATCGCGGCCTTGATGTCGTAAGAGACCCTTCCATCGGGCAGATTCTTTCCCTCTATTCCCTTGAAGCAGGCCGCGATGGCAGACGCGACTATCCCGGTCCCGCATGCCAAGGTCTCGCCCTCAACTCCTTTCTCGAAGGTGCGGATGCGCAATGCCGATTCCTGGGCTTGTCGAAGGACCGGCTCCACAAAATCCACATTTGTCCCTTCCGGGGCGAAACGACTGTCCATGCGGAGAGTCCTTCCCTCCTCCAAGACAGGATAGCTTTCCAATCCTGACACAAAGCGCACAAGGTGCCTGGTGCCAGTGTCCAAAAAACATGCCTTTTCTTCAGGATAGATGGTCACCCCTGAAACATCGTTCATTTTGAGCCGGATAGTCCTTTGCTCGGGTTTCCCGCCCATGATGACCGCCGTGTGGGGACCGTCGGGGGCTTCAAACTCAATAGGGAAATTTCCCGACACGACACCAAGGTCCGCCGCGAAAGCGACTATGCATCTCGCCCCATTTCCACACATCATTCCACCACTCCCATCCGGATTATAATAGACCATACGGAAGTCCTTGGTCTCGGATTTTTCAAGAAGCATCAACCCGTCAGCGCCGAATCCCGTATGCCGGTCGCAGATATGCGTTACCTGCTTCGGAGAAAGGCTTAGGCGCCCGTCCCTGTTGTCTATCAGAAGGAAGTCGTTGCCGGCTCCATGGTATTTGAATATTTTTTGCAGCATCCTATCTTACAGCAGTTTCAAGAGTAACAGAAGCATCCGTCCGGCTATCCCTATACTTGACGATGATAGGGGTGCTCACATGGATCCCCGCCTCCGCCGCAGGTCCCTTGGTCAAGGGGCGACTGCCAGGAACGACCACCGCTCCGGGAGGGACGACTGTCCGTCCGTCAGGCGTTTTAGGCACAAATTCCCCGGCCACCGCATCATATAAGGCAGTGCCGCGGGTAAGGATGACACCGGAGCCAATCACGGAGGCCTCTCCCACTATTGTGCCTTCATAGATGCCGCAGTTGCCGCCGATGAAGGCGTTATCCTCAATTATGACGGGCAGCGCACCCTTCGGTTCGATGACTCCTCCCAACTGGACAGCGGATGACAAGTGGACGTGCTTTCCCACCTGCGCGCAGGTACCCACCAAGACATGGGAGTCTACCATAGTGCCTTCATCAACATAGGCACCTATGTTCACATAGGAAGGTGGCATCACAATTACCGAAGGAGCCAGGTATGCTCCACGCCGGATACCAGTGCCTCCGGGCACTATACGAACTTTGTCCTCGATGGAAAAATGACGAAGCGGAAGTGTATGCTTGTCATAAAATGGAAACTGCCCCAATGACATGTCAGTCAGTTTTCCTTCCCTAAAGGCTTCCAAAATAGCATCCTTAATCCATGAATTGACTTTCCAACCGTCAGAGACTTTTTCGGCAACCCTTATGGAGCCAGTCTCCAACTCTTTAAAGATTCGATCCAAATCCATAACAAATGATATTAATTAAAAATGGCTAGTTATCTATTAGTTTTAGAGCCGCGAGGACTTCCCTCATTGCCTCGAAAGTGGAAGGCACCGCAGTGGTGAGAGGCAGACGCATGTCCGGCTCACAAAGGCCTAAGATGGAAAGGGCGGCCTTGGCGGGGATAGGATTGCTTTCAACGAA
>JAEEGL012231763.1_pt1 | contig 11332 bp, 1 predicted proteins | sample 9134231 | NCBI WGS metagenome assembly JAEEGL01 (sample SAMN16246548, study PRJNA631951) | gut metagenome | biome: gut microbiome; feature: rumen; material: fiber-attached | host: Bos | place: Iran: Karaj | collected 2018-10
TTCTTGGTACTAAAGGGTTTTATTTGTGAAAATTCAAATTATACAACAATGAATAACAAAATTACAAATCAAATGGTCTCGAATAGACAAAAGAAGAAACGTCTCTTCGTGAGGACGTTGGTCATGACCCTGTTCATGGCACTATTCACCCAGTTCGCGCAAGCGCAAACACAAAACGTGTTTATGAAAGATGGTACCACCACAATTCAACGTGGATCGCAAACCATCAATTTCTACGACTCACACGGAGCTTCTGTTGCGTATAACTATTGGGAAAAATGGTATGGACACCGCGAAAACTTTACGTATGTGTTCAAACCTGCCGTTCCAGGCGACAAGATTAAAGTGACTTTCAAGCCTTACACTGCTTACTCCGATCCTACTCCGGAAAATACTACCGAATATGAGCAGATGCAGGCGGATCCGAACAACTATACCGGTGTCAGCATTGGCCAGTGGACGCTTCGTCTGAACGATGACGAATTGGCCATTTATCAAGGCAACGGTGCGGTCGATGACAACGAGATCACCACGCTCTCTGGCAACAGCCAGTTTGCTGGGCCCAACTCACAAGGCTTTACGGTGATGAGCGATGGTGCCATCACGTTCAAATTCACTTCGAACGATAGATATCGTGAGGAAGGTTGGTATGCCCAGGTGGAGTTGGTCCAGGGCGATATGGTTGCGCAGGCACCTTTCATCCAGCGCGCCACTTGTTCCGACCAAGTGGAGATCTTCCCTACCACTCTTGGTGCTAAGATCATATATAGCATCGGTGACAACGACCCCGAACCCGCCGACCCGCTTGCCCCTCCCACTTACGAATATACTGGTCCAATCTCCTTCCCAGAAGGGGAGATCCCCAGCACGGGCTTCAAAGTCAATGCCAGGTCGCAACTTGCCGAAGGTGGCGGTTGGTCTGCCGTATCGCACATCACCTTCCAAGAGTCTGATCGTGTGCCGATGCCTGATGCGGATGACAACCTCGCTCATACCAAGATCGAGCGTGTGGATGGTACCAATACTATTGTGATGACTCCAGCAGGAAAGCGTAAAGATTTGAACGAAACTTACGAGGTGCATTATACCGTGGGAACCACCTCCAATCCTCCGGCGAATCCTACCTATCAAAGTCCTGTTTACCAGGGTCCCATCACTTGTACCGAGTCTGGAACTGTTTACAAGGCCCGTACTTTTGCCAAGTCGTGCTCGAACCAGATGTCGCCTGTTGAATATATTGTCACGCTTACCGTGAATGGCATCTATGCTCCAGACCCGGTCATCGACTTTAATGCCATGACCATCACGTCCACGGAGGGTGAAGCCACCTTTGATATATTATATACGGTTAACGGTACCGATCCGGCCATCAGCGGTACCACCATCACGGGTACCTTCAGCAACGGCACAGTGAATCTGTCTTCACTCAATCCTGCGCTGACCTATGGCCAGACGGTGAAAGCCCTCGCTTATAAGGCATCTGGCGACAACGGCACCCCCGATCCCAACTACACCGCTTCGCACGTGGTGACTGCCATTTATGTGCCTACCGACGAAAACGGTAACACCCAGAATGGTGTCTATGGCGGCATCGTCCTTCTCGACGATCGTGAGGACCACACTTGGGCTTACTACAGCAACGAGAACAGCCCCATCAAGAGCCTCAACCCGGCTGATGTGAAGATCACCTATACTGGCTATGGTTCGAACACCATGACTACCGACAACACGGATCCCAAGCCTGGCAGAAGTGATTTCAATGCCGATGTGCAATCCAATCAGGTGGCTGTGAACAAAGGCGAAGCAGGCAACCAGTTCATCTACTTGAAGACCCTCGAAAAAGACGGTGACAACTATCCTTATACGATGATCGCCAACCCGTTCCAGGTGAGACCGACGTATGATAGTAAAGGAAATGCGAAAGGCACAGAAGGATCAAAGGCTGACAATACGCTGCTGACAGAGAACTTTGACGGTATGTCGAGCATCTCTACCACCTATTCTGCCTCTGGTTGGTATGCTTACAAAGCCACCAATGCCAACAACTGGACTCTTTCTGATGCTAATCCGCATAGTGGGTCGTATAGTGCGTGTTATGTGTATTCATCCTCCCAAGCGGCTGATTGCTATTTGGTATCCCCCCCCTTCAATGTCAGTACAGATATGACTAACCTCAGTGTAAGTTTGTATGAGAGAGTGAGTAGCTCATCATATACGGAGAAGTTTGAAGTGTTTTTTGTTAAGGCAAGCGATGTTACATATGCATCACAAGTGGCTTCTGCAACAAAATACAGTGCCATTGCTTCTGCTTCCTATACCAATACTACCTATGCTCAAAAAACTGGTTCCAGCTCGAATTCTGCGCTTACCGGACAAAGTGTGAGGGTCGTTGTTCGCTGCACTTCTGCAAGAGATCAAGCTCGTCTTTTCATCGATGACATCACCGTCACTGAGACAACTCCCGATTCAGGAGGTAGCGGCGAATACCGTGGCTTCTACGCTTGGCGTGTGAAGACCATGAGCAGTGGCTTGAGTATTAAGGCGGGTGGCACCACCTATACTAGTGCCAATATCAACACAGGCAACGGCATCATCCTCTATTCTGATCAGGACATTGAATTCATCACCACTGCCGAAGACGGCAATGAGGTGGAATTTGAAGCCCTATGGGCGAACATGTACTACAACAGCAATAGTCATTATGACAACGATGGCGACTATAAAAACGCCTACGAGCGAAACTATAAGAAGGTGAATTCGCTGACCACCTACAATTATCCTGTTACTATCAGTTCCATCAATCCTGACGGTTCTGGTACGGTGAGTTCCGTTTCCTGCAGCAGTGATTATAGCTGTTCTAACGATGTGAAGTTGGAGAACATGACGCTTAGTATGGCAAACTATTATTTGGATGGTAATAATCACAGTTTGCACATCGGTCGAGGTGTAGCTAATGGAAACAGCAATGTGGCTTCTGCGGTTTATGGATACTACGATCCTGCAGAAAATACAAATAGCTTTGTTTTACGTGTGGAAAGTGGTCGATATGGTGTATTGTATGGTTTACGATCAGAGTCTGCCAAGACGATCACATCTGATTTTACTGAGAATATTATTTTAGGTAGCGACTACGACAGGGCTAAAAAGGATAATGGGAAGCTTAAAGTTTCGAGTGAAGTGCAGATGGGTTCTTATATATTTCCAAATTCAGAGAATTCAAAAATCAATGTATATGCCTTAAGTGGACAATTCGGCTCTAATGATGAAGATGTTGAATTATATATGGGCTTGGCTGATGGTAATAGTGACAATAATAAGAGAGCTAAAAGATATTTAGAGGTGCTTGGTGGTGAATATTTCGGAGGTATTGCAGGTGGTCTTGAAAAAGGAGTAGCAACAGATACTCATGTGTTAACTATCCGAATTAAAGGTGGAACCATTCATCAATATGTATATGGAGCTGCCCAATGGAGTACTGCTTATGGAACGCGTAAAATTATTATTACGGGCGGCTCGTTTGACAGTTGGATTGCAGGTGGCTGCTATGGAACAGGTAACACTTCTTCCCGAACTGGTGTGACAGACGGAAACACCTATGTTTATTTTGGTGGTAAAGCCTCGCAAACCAATACAGACGGTGTTTTTGGTGCGGGTTATGGGAGCTATGCGTTTCAGACGGGTTTCTATACCGTAGTAAAATCCTATGTCGTTGTAGCCGACGATGCCACCACATCGGGTTCGGTATATGGCGGTGGTAACAATGGTTATAACACCAGTGATGCTGAAGTTTGGGTGCTCGGTGGCGGCAAGAATGGCCTCACCGTTTCGGGCAGCGTGTTCGGCGGTGCTAACAAGGCTCCCAGCCAAGCTACCACCACGGTTACCATGGAAAAAGGTACTGTGAACGGCTCCGTTTACGGTGGTGCCAACACTTCAGGTGCAGTGGCTCAGTTGGCCACGGTAAAGATGAGTGGCGGTACCGTGAAAGGCAGCGTATATGGTGGCGGCAAGGGTAGTGGTACTACCATGTCGAATAACACCATGGTCACTGTTACGGGTGGTACCATTAATGCGAATATGTATGGTGGCGGTGAAGAAGGTAAGGTGAGCGGCAACGCCACCGTGAGCTTTGAAGGCGGTTCTGTTACCGACATCTATGGCGCCGGACAGGGTGCCTCAAGTGATGTTGCCCTAGGCACGACCGTCAATGTAAAAGGCGGTGTGGTTAATGGCGCGGTGTATGGAGGTGGTGAGAATGGTACCGTGGCCTACAACGCCAGCGGCAATAGCTCCAGCTATGGCTCCACCGTCAACATCAGCGGTGGTGAAGTGAAGGGCGATGTGTTTGGTGGTGGCAAGATGGGTACCACCCAAGGTGCTACTACCGTCAATATCTCTGGTGCGCTTGATAAGACCATCCTTCGTGAGAATGTGTTTGCCGGTGCTTATGGCTCACACGACCTTATTTATGTTGCTGGTCTCAAAACCTTGAACATCAGCGGCGGCCGTATCTACGGTTCCGTGTATGGTGGTTCACGTAATGCCAATGACGGTCAGACCCTCAATTCCACAACTGGTGATGCTACCACTTCAGTGGTGAACATCAGCGGTGGCCGTATCGACCAGAACGTGTATGCAGCAGGCTATTATGGTGAGACCTTTGGCTCAGTGTATGCCTTTATCGGTATCAACGCCATCAACGGAGCACCAAACTCCCTCTATGATGATAATTATCCCTACGAAAAGAACACCTTGCTTATCGGCGGTTCCATTTGGGCCGGCGGTGACTGGGGCGTGTTCAGCGGTTCGTTTGGTGCCCCCACCGTGTCGGGTAACTCCAACATCTATATCAATGGTGAGGGTTACAGCACCGATGGCAATGACCAATCGGCTGCCAACTACATGAACATCGAAGGTTCCATCTTAGGTAGCGGCACTTCGTGCGATGCTGGTAAGGGCGAGCGTACGCTCATCCTCAGCAACTATGGTTATGATATTGCCAACAATGGTTCTGACATCGATGTAAATCCCTACGCTTACGCTTCGCGTCAAGTTAATTCCATCCAGCGTTTCCACAACGTCATCTTCGACAATGCCAAGTTGGGCTTCATTGGACAAGGTAAGGTTAACTCGCTGAACACCACCGAGAAGTATGCCCTTTATGAGATTGACGAGAACGTGTATCTCGCTAACGGATCCACTATGGTGATGAATGTGTCATCGTCGCAGATTTACAGCTTCCATAGCGTTACCTGCCCCAACACCTATGCCGATACTCCGGTGTTCACCAAGGTGGCTTACAATGGCCTCGGTGCTACGGGTGGAGAAACCGACAATAAAATCCGTGTGAATGGTGGTTCCTTTGTCGAAATCAAATATGTACCTGAAAGCAACTCTTCTTCAGGTGGTGATGAGCCGAGTGGAGAAGGAGAGACGCTGACTTTCGACTTTGAAGATGGAACACTTGGTGGATGGACTGCGATCGACAACGATGGTGATGGATATAATTGGGCGCAAAGTTCTGATGAGGATGTTGTCACGCATAGTGGCACAGGTGCTGCCGTGTCAGCTAGTTATGTCAACTATGTAGGTGCGCTCAATCCAGATAACTGGCTTATTTCACCTCAGGTGACACTGGGCGGCACTATGACTTTCTGGGCTGCTGGACAAGATCCTGATTGGGCCGATGAAGTATTTGGCGTGTTTGTTTCCACTTCAGGTACTGCGGTAAATAACTTTGTACAAGTTGGAACTGACTACACTGCTACCTCAACGATGACTCAATATTCTGTTGACCTGAGTTCCTACTCTGGTAACGGTTATCTGGCCATTCGCCACTACAATGTCACTAATATGTTCTATCTCAACGTTGACGACATTACCATCACTCAGCCTGGCAGTGGTTCTAGCGATGATCCTGAAGAACCCGAAGAGCCTGAGGCCGCGAAGCCATACGGTGAGTTGGAAGGCTTCGCCCACATGATGGCCGGTAACCCCGATAGCGATGCTACCTGCGCCTATGCACGTCCGAAGCAAAGCAAAGAGTCGGGCAACATCCTGCCGCAGAGTGCTTCTGATTACTTCAACACTGAAGACGGTGGTTTTGTGAGCTATCGTTCCAAGGACAACCAATATGATATTGAAGGCAATTTCTTCAATGGCGGCGAAAAAGACCAGCTGCGTTACGAGAACCACTATCCTGGTTTGTCGAAGGGTAACAACTCAGAGTATTACCGTATCTGGCGTCACGGTGGCGACCACCAAACGGTGCCCGTTGTGATTACGGCCGTGGCAGATGGTCACGAAGGCGAGTTCAAAGCCGTTGAGGTGGAGTTCCAGCTGCCCTCTTGGGGCAAGCCGGGTAGCTACTACCGTTTCGACCGTACTGGCACCCAAGGTGACTATAATACGTACATCGACTATGGCGAGCATGTGATGACCTTCAATGGAGCCAACTATGCCGACGAGATTGACGGTAATACTTGGATGTATTGGCAAGATGACGAAAACACACCGCAGGTGACTGGCGTGGGCCAATCGAACACCACGGTGGCCAGTGCCTTGGCCAACATCAACAACAACCCGAACCTCAACTTCGGTCTTGTGCTGATTCCGGGTGAAACAATGAAGGAAACCGATGCCAGTTATATCATCAACAACGATGCAGACTCGTACTTGGCATCGCTTGAGAAGCCTTTCAACTGCGATGACAACACCCATATGCCTACCATGAAGCTGCGCCTCACCTATAGCGACGAGCTCAGTGCCAACGCCACGCTCGATCCTGTGAAGATCCTCCTGGTACAGTGCGATAGCAATGGTAATATCACCGACTATGTGACTATCGAGGTGACCATCATCACGAAGGCCTCCATCACCTCGGGCTTCAGGACCCAGGTCTATGCCCGTATGGATGGTAGTACGAATATTCGTGAGACGGCCACCGCTACGGTGGTGCTTCCCTCCTTTAACGTTGCTGAGTCGGGTGAGGAATCGTTCTTCTACCTCAAGAGCGTGAGGTTCTTGCAAGGAACCGATCCCGCTGGTGTGGCTTTATTAGGAGGTAATTCCGTTATCTACGCCAAAAAGTCTGACAACACCAACTTGTCTGCTGACCGTTTTGCCATGACCATCGAGGCGCAGGCCAACCCCGACAATGTTGACGACTGGAACTTCAACCAAGGCCCACAGGACGGTGTGGATCCAAGCAAGACCAATTTGACTTGGGGACAGGACAATGACCGTGGCGTATGGCTTGGTCAGGCCAAGGGTCGTAACCCGCTGTCGTTTGGTGTCACGCTGTTCTACAATAGCAATGTGGAGGTCGATGCCAAGACGAAGATGGGTGAGGTGGAATTCACTATTGAATTCACTAACTATGAAGGCGGAGATCCTGACAATGACTACAAGAGCGAATTCACCGTTACCGTCGAGGTTTGGCGTGTTGGCCCTGGAAGGAACTTCTATGTGGACGGTCAGAACGGCGTGGATGAAGTGGACGCTCAAGAAAAACGCGGCCACTTCCCTGACATGCCCGCTAAGACGGTCAACTATATCTTCAACCGTATGGGTTACCTGCCTGGTGACAACATCTTCGTGGTTAACCAGTTGCCTATTAGCAAGACTACCACTTGGGACGGTAGCAAGTTCTCCAACAATGTGAACATCTACCGTTATCCTGGTGGCCACAAAATGTCCACTGGTGACATTTCCACTACCGAAATGCCCAATGGTCCTTATTTGGGTACGTTGGTGGATGTGACCAGAGAACTTACCATTAAAGGTGTCAAGATGGACGGTTTGTATGCCGAAGCCACCGCACCGGTGAGCGGTACCCATAACACCTCGCTCTATCCTACCGAAGCTTCAGGCTTGGGTAACTGCACCTTTGACGGTGCGGCCAATGCTCCGCTGATTGCCGTTTCTAATGGCGCAAGGGTTAACTTGACCAATGGTACGAAGCTGCTGAACAACTATAACAACACCACGGCCGTCATCTCGGGCGGTGGCGCGGTCCATGTGGCCTACGGCGGTATCCTCGCCATGAATGAAGATACTCGTATGGAAGGCAACATCAACGCCAAAGGTGGTGCCATTTATATGGATGGCTCGATGATCGTTGCGGATCATGTGTATATCTTCGATAACTATGAGGCTCCCGCTGCAAAAGAAGGTGAGCCTGTGCAGAACAATGTCATGTTGGCTCCTGTCGCTGAAGAGGAAGGTAGCTTCCGTGTGGTTCAGCTCGGTACTTCTGCCAACGATGCCTATGGTCCTTTGTTGCAGACCGAAGGTGAGGATGAGACTAAGATCGGTGTTAACAAGAATGACTGGGGCCACGGCTACGACGGCTATATGCCTGTGGTGTATGCCGAGGCGGGTACTTTGGATTATCTCGATGATCCTTACGACACCCAATCGATGATTGTCCACGATGGAGATATCTATAAACTAGAAAGATATGTCTCTGACGAGTATAGTGACAGCCCGAACTACCTCTATTGGATGGGCACCTGGGTTACTGCGGTGACAAGCAAACCTGAAGGCTTCGAAGCCGACAATATTGATACGCCTGAGGAATTGGCATGGGCCATCTCCATCGTTAATGGTGAAAACAAGCAGACGGCAAATCCCAATGCCAACTTCAAGCTCACGGGGGATGTCGATATGACTGAACACATTTGGGTGCCGATTGGAAACGAATCAGCCCTGTACAAGGGTACCTTCGAAGGCAATGGCCATGTGGTGACTGGTATCAATGGTACCATTACTAGAACGGATATGGGTATGTTCGGTCGTACTGAGGGCGCTACTATCCAAAACATGGTGGTTGAGACCGAGTTCACCTCCAATGCCGAGAACATGGGTACCTTGGTTGGTAACATGAACGGCGGTACGCTGAGCAATGTGGAAGGTGCTGGTAACAACACCAACAAGTACTCTTCGGGTACCAATGGTGGTTTGGTCGGCGTGAACGGCGGTACCATCCATTCCGCATTCTCTGTTGCAACCATCAAGGGCGGTGCCAATATGGGAGGCTTGGTGGGTATCAACAACAGCGACCTTATTAATGCTTATAGTGCTGCTGATCTCAGTGATGGCTCAGCCATGGCTGGTTTAGTATCCACTAACAATGGCCGCGTTGAGAACTGCTACGATGCCACCAACGCTAATGTGGCTTTTGCTTCCAAGAATAATGGTACGATCAAATACTGCTATACAGCCGAAGTTGGAGAAGATGAGACCATTACTTATGTGAAACTATCTGGCGACAATGCTGTCCTCGAGAACCACGGCACCTATGGTGAAGTCCTGGATCGCAAGGCTTTGGGTTACATGTATGGCGACAACAAAGTCACTGCTGAAGGCAATGGCTATGTGAAGACCACCCATGAATACCTCAACAATCACACCGTGGTTTGGGATGGTCTGTTGAGCGTGCTGAACCAGTGGGTGGCTGATGGTACTATCCAGAACAAACCTACGGGCCTGTCCACTTGGAACCGTCCGCTCACCCAAGACCTTAACGGCGACCTACCCATCCTTGCCTTCCCGAAGGACAACTGCTTGGGTAACTACGCTGAAGAAGACGGCAAGATGCTTCGCTACAGTGCCTATAACCTCAATCCTGACACCGATGCTGGTGAGACTTTCAACAATGGTCTTGACAATCTGTTGACCAAATACAGCGGCAAGGTTGCCAATGTCTATCTCTACAACAGCGCCACTGGTGTTGTGAGCGGTACGGGTAGCAACAACCTCTTCATCCATGAAGACGCCGCCCTGCTGCAGGCTGAAGCCGCTACCGGCGACAAGGCCATGGAGACCATCAAAGCCGTTGTGGGTGTCACCTTCGACAACTCCTGCAAGAAAGCCGATGACTACTTCGGAAACACGCTGGAATACGACTGGCACTTGATGTCAACGCCGCTGAGCGACGCCCAACTGGGTATCACCTATGCCGACTTCACGGATCATAACTACTGGCCCTCCGAAAGCGACAAGGGACAGGCCCTCACCGTCGCAAACAGCTACATGCCGAACATGACCCGTGCGAATGTCAATGCGGATTGGCCGGCCAACTGGGACTTCTACACCTACTACGAACCCTATTACCACTGGATCAACTTCAAGCGTAACATCAACAGCCACCATCACTTTGATGACCCGCATGACCAAATCCCGTATCAGGGCTTCGAGCAGACGACATCGAATGATGAACCTGGCTACCTCATCAAGGGCCGCGGCTACATGATGGCCATCAGCCAGGATAGCTACCTGAGCAACACAGGTAAATTGAACAATGGTGATGTGCCGATGCCACTGACGGTGTCAGGTACTTTGCCGGAGACGGAACTGCCTTCGAAAGACTGGGGAAGCAACCTAGTGGGTAACCCCTATCAGGCTTATCTTGATCTTAGTAAGGTTCCTGCGAAGACCGGTTTCTATATCTATGATGCCGACATTAATGCGTATGGTCCTTATATGACGGGTGCATCTGTTAACCCAGTACTTCCGTCAGAATTCATTCACCCGCATCAAGGTTTCTTCGTGGTGACGACTGAGGCGGATCCTGACTTTAAATTCACTTACAACATGGCTACTGCCACATCTAACAAGACATCCTTCTTCCGTGGCAACGAACAACCTGCCTACCCAGTGGTGAACCTCTTCGTTGACAACGAGCGTGGCAATCGTGACCTAGCCATCATCGAGCTGAACCGTCCCGAATTGGATGGTGTCCGTAAAGTGAACAATCTGCGTAACGCTAACTTCAAGCTGTACGCTCATTACGACGGTGGCAACTACGGCCTGCTGTTCACTCCCGAAGACGCTGAGCGTGTGCCAGTGCACTTCAGGACGATGGAAGACGGCACGTTCACGATGACGTGGAGTACCTATAACGGCACCTTCACCAACCTGATCCTGGTGGATAACCTCACGGGTACGCGTACGAACATGCTGACCACCGACCACTATACCTTCGAAGGCAGCGTGGACGACTATGCGGCACGCTTCTACATCACGTTCAATGTGACCGACGTGAACGAGCTCAACGGCGAGAACGACGACTTCACCTGGTTCGACGGCAACGACTGGATCGTGACCGGCAAGGGCCAACTCGACGTGATCGACGTGACGGGCCGCGTGCTGCGCACGGAGCGGGTGAGCGGCGAACAGACCCGCCTGCACCTCGACGGCGTCGCCGCCGGCGTGGACGTGATGCGCCTGAGCGAAGGCAACAGGGCCATGACGCAGAAGATCGTGGTGAAGTAAAGGACAGAAGAGAAAAGCAATGTTGAATCAACAAAAACGAGATATAAGATGAAAA
>JAEEGL012921135.1_pt1 | contig 11332 bp, 15 predicted proteins | sample 9134231 | NCBI WGS metagenome assembly JAEEGL01 (sample SAMN16246548, study PRJNA631951) | gut metagenome | biome: gut microbiome; feature: rumen; material: fiber-attached | host: Bos | place: Iran: Karaj | collected 2018-10
AATATCTCCCACGCGGGAGATATTTTATTGAGCTTGTGCTATTATAAATATATATGAGTGTGGTTATTGGAATTATTGTTGGATTGCTAATTTTAATGTTCCTCGTGACGGCGCATGAGTTTGGTCATTTTATTGCCGCGCGCAAAAACGGGGTAGAAGTAGAGGAATTCGGTATTGGGTTCCCGCCACGCGCAATGGCTTGGCGCAAGATTGATGGCAAATGGCGTCGCATTAAGAAATCCCAGTGGGAGAAGATGCCGGGCAAAGGCCTAATTCTGTCGCTCAACTGGCTGCCGATCGGTGGCTTCTGTCAGATGAAGGGCGAGAGCGATGCGGCAAAAGAAAAGGGTAGTTTCGGTCGCGCAAGCTTCTGGGGCAAGACGAAGATTCTCTTTGCCGGTGTTGCGATGAACTGGTTGGTCGCCTTCATCGTTTTGACGGTTTTAGCCTGGATTGGCATGCCGCATTTTCTCGAGAATCAGTTCCAGATTGATGGCGATACGCAGACAATTGTGACGAAGCCGGTAACGGTGACCGAGATTGAGCCGAATAGCCCGGCGGCGAACGGTCATCTCATGAAGGGCGACGTGATTACACAGATGCGCATTTTGGAGGATGGCAAAGATGAGCGCATCGTGGTCGATCTTGCGCAGGATCTTTTGGATTTTGACGCGAAGTATGCCGGCCAGAAGATCTTCATCACCTATGAGCGCGACGGGAATATTGGTATGACCGAGGTGAAACTCAATTCGGCGGACAGCGATTATATTCTCGGCGCAAGCATTGAGAGTAATGCGGTTTATCGGAGCACGTGGAGCGCGCCGATTGTGGGCTTCTGTACGATGGGGCAGTTGACGGGTGAGACCTTCAAGGGTGTCGGCGAATTGCTCTGGAACCTCGTGAGCGGCGTTGTGAGGCAGCTAAACTTCTTTGATCAAAGTGCACGCGAGAGCGGTGCGGCGGCGGTCCAGAAGGCCGGAGATTCGGTCAGCGGGCCAGTTGGGATTATTGGGGTGCTGTTCCCGAATATGATGTCGACCGGCATCAACAACCTACTGTTCTTGACGGCGCTAATTTCGATTTCACTTGCTTGTATGAATGTCTTGCCGATTCCGGCGCTCGATGGCGGTCGCTGGCTATTGATTCTGATTTTCAAGTTGCGCAAAAAGGAACTAACGAAAGAAAAAGAAGAGAAAATTGTCGGCCGCGCCTTCATGATTTTATTGGCGCTAGTCGTAATTGTAACGATTTTGGATATATTTAGGTTAATAAAATGACGCAAAAGAAGAAGGTTGAACAAAAAAAGAATAGTCGCAACCGCGTGTCGTGGCTAAGGACTACTATCTGGGCGCTCGGGCTTGCGGCCTGGGTTGGTGGCACTTTATTTATCAGTCAGCTCTTGATAGCCAAATTATTTGTTCTAATTTTGCCGGAATACTTACTCGCTAACAATGTCGTGAATGGCATTTACTCGGTCGTGGTCTATGCCGTCTGTATGGTGCTCGCAATCGGTTTGCCGTGGTGGGTTCTAAAAAAGAAAACGACACGCGACGAATTGGGCTTGAGAGGTTTGCCGACCTGGTTGGATTTATTGCTTGCGCCAGTTGGCCTCGTGGTCGTAATGATTGTTGCGGGGATTTTGACGACAATTATGGTGGCGATTCTGCCATCGGTAGATTGGCAGCAGGCACAGGAGGTTGGCTTCCACGGTCTCTATGACTTCGGCGAACATCTTCTGGCCTTTATCTGTCTGGTGATTATTGCGCCAGTTTGTGAGGAAATTGTCTTCCGCGGTTGGCTGTATGGCAAACTACGCGTACGCTTGCCGGCGGCGCCGGCGATGCTGATCGTCTCGCTACTATTCGGCATTATGCATGGCCAGTGGAATGTTGGCGTGACGGTGTTTGCGATGAGCCTCGGCATGTGCGCGATGCGCGAGCTTACGGGCACGATTTGGTCGGGGGTAATTCTTCATATGATTAAGAACGGCATCGCGTTTTATGCACTCTTTGTTTTGATGTAAAATAGAGATATGCCGGAGTTGCCAGAAGTCGAGACGATTAAACGCGGTCTCGAGAAATATATTGTTGGGAAAAAGATTCTGAAGCTCCATATTTTGTGCGAAAAGAGTTTCTTTGGTAAGCCTGAACTGGTTGAGGGGCAGAAGATTACTGAAATTCGCAGGCGCGGGAAAGCGCTTTTAATGAAATTATCTAATAATTTGACCGTAATGGTGCATCTGAGAATGACCGGTCAGATGATTTATGACGGTGCGGAACGGTTTGCGGCGGGGCATCCGGACGAGAGCTTCCGTGAGGAGATGCCGGGGCGTTTTACGCGAGTCTATGTAGATTTTGAGGATGGCACGCATCTGTATTTTAATGATTTGCGTAAGTTTGGTTTTTGGAAAGTGATGGACGATTTGGATTTGGCGTCAGATAAATTCCTCAATAATCTCGGCGCAGAGCCATGGGAGATGAAGCCGACGGCGTTTTATGAGATGTTGCAGAGGCACGCGAAATCGCCAGTAAAAGCGGTGATTCTCGACCAGCATAATATTGCTGGTGTGGGGAATATCTATGCAGACGAGGGGTGTTTCTATGCGGGGATTTTGCCGTGGCGTAAATGCGGCGAATTGAAGCGTTCGGAAGCAGATAAGCTACTTGAGGGGCTTTGCTACGTAATGCAGGCTTCAATTGATAGCGGTGGCTCAACGATGAAAGATTATGTGCGGGCAGATGGCACGCGTGGCAATTATCTCGAGAAGTTTGCGCAGGTATTTCGTCGCGAGGGTTGTGAATGCCCGCGTTGTGGTGGCGAAATCATGAAGACGCGGACGGCCGGTCGCGGTACGCATTATTGTGGAGGATGCCAGAAATGATTCGGATTTTCTACGGTGATGATCGTATGACGGCGCAGAAAATGGTAGTGCGACAGCTCGGCGAGGATTACGAAGCAATTGAGGCGGAGAATTTGACTGCTAACGATATGCCTTCGCTGCTGCTTGGAGTGTCGCTGTTTGCAGAGACGCGCGCAATCTTAATTAAAGACTTGTCTGATAATAAGGAGTGCTGGGAGCAGCTCCCGAAATACGTGGCGGAGTGTCCGCATAATGTTGTGATTTGGGAGACGAAGCTCGACAAGCGTTCGGTAGTCTATAAGGAACTTAGCAAGGATAAAAATGTCGAATTTAAGGAGTTTAAACTTGCGGAAGACCCGGACAAAAAGGTAGTCTTTGATATCTTTGATACGGCTTTCCGCGGCGACGGCAAAGGGGCGGTTAAAATGTGCGAAAAGATTGAAACGACGAATGATCCGTTCATGTTCATGGGGCTTATGGTGACGCAGGCGGTAAAGAAGTTACAATATAACAACCCTCGAGCAGCACGGGCGCTGAAAGCTTTGTCGGCGGCGGACTTGGACATGAAATCGACTTCGCTTGAGCCGTGGACGATTATAAAGATGGCATTATTGAAAATAGGAGGCAAATGAAAGTAAAAGTATTACAGCTAAACGTTTGGACGGGGCGTCTTAAAGGGGCGCTAACGCGCTTCTTTAGTGAGCACGATTACGATATTATTTGTCTACAGGAGGCAGTTTGGTGCGAGAATGCTCCTGCGCACCTGGGGCACTTCGTCGATACCGTAGAGGATTTGAAGGAGGCGTCTGGTCTCGAGTATGACGCGCGTGTTTCGAACTGGGGGATTGATCTTCTTGGTGGCAAGGCGACGATGGAGCAGGGGAATGCGATTTTGAGCCGTTTTCCGATTGCCTCAGTAGAAACGAAACTAATAAATGGTAAATATCGTTGCGCAACGAATTTTAACATTAAGAACGGCACGGCAGACGATCAAGGCTATTTCGCGCTGAAGATAAAGCTCGAGAACGGATTGACGGTACTAAACTATCATGGATATTGGTTGCCTGACCCGATTGGCGATGAAACGACGGTTGAATGTATGCGTAAGGCGGCGGATATGATTCGCGATGAGAAGGGGCCAGTAGTGATGTGTGGTGATTTGAACGTCGAAACGGTTTCGCCAGCGATGCGCGAGCTGGATTTCTTGAAGGATTTGACCGTAGAGACTGGTACGAAGCAGACTTTGATGAATTTGAAGTTCGTCAAAGACGTTGCCTGCGATCATATTTTAATTAATGACGGTGTCGAGTGGTCGAATTTTGAAGTACACAAGGATTTAATTTCCGACCACGCGGCAGTTAGTGTAGAATTAGAGTATAAGGAGGATAAATAATGCCTAATAATTTCGAGAATGGAGCTGGTGACAATCAGAGCGCCAATGAGGATAATCCTTGGGTTAAAACTTTTGAAGAATTTGGCTCTAATCCGAAGAAAGTGAGCTTTGATACTGGTCTAAAAAGACACCAACTTCAGGGGCTTGGTTCTGGTGCGGAGACAGTTGACGTATATGATAGCGTCGTGCCGACCGAAACGCATCAACTTCAAGAGCTTGGCTCTGACGGTCAGATGGTAGACATCATTGAACCAAAGAAACCGTTGCCGGATAAAGAAGGAAATACTATTCTTGGCGTTGACGAGGGCAATGGCCTAGAAATGCCTAAACTTCAGGAGTTTGGCTCTGACGACGAGAATAACGGCGAAACTTCGCTTTAGAATAAAACAACAAAAATCTCCTCATTGCTGAGGAGATTTTTAAATGCAATTATTTTGCGTGAACTTCGACGCGGGTGCGGCGAACGCTCTTGCCGGAGAAGTGGCTCTTCTTGGTCTTGACGAAGACGACCTTACCATCGATAGCGGCATGAATCGTGAAGTTACGGCTCATGAAGGTGCCTGGGCCAGCAAGCTTGGTTGCGCCGGTTTGGCGAACGAGAACTTCACCGGTCTTGACGGTTTGGCCACCAAAGCGCTTGACGCCGAGGCGTTGGCCGGCATTGTTGTGGATGTTTTTACTGGTACCACCAGCTTTGACATGTGACATACTTTACTTTTTCCTTAATACTATTATTTGACGCGCAACGATTTGGCCCTCTCGATAATACAAGAGGTCATCGAAAGACGCGAATCGATACTGCATAAGATTATACCCAAGATCGTCTAATCTGTCAAGGATATCGAGGCCAGAATATTTGCCATTTGGGCGGAGCCAAGCCGGAATAGCAAGGGCGAGGGTTGTGCCTGGGGCAATCTGATTGCCGATATTCTTTAGGAAAGCAGTAAGGAGGGCTTCGGAGTTTTCTTTTTCAGTGCGGAATTTGATCTCGACTGGCGGCTGAGACATCGGATGACCGAGGTAGATTTCGCTTGCGACGAAATCTGGGGCTGGTTTCCAGTTGTGAGAGGTGGCATCGCCTGCTTCGAGTTGCGGTTTGGCGGTGATATCTGAATAGCGACCGGCGAGCCAAGAAAGATTGCGTTCGGAATAGCTAATCATCTTTTCGGAGAGATCGGTGCCATAAACCTGGTAGCCCATGAGGCTGGCTTCCTGAAGGACGACGCCGGTACCGCAGAACGGATCGAGGACGCGGCCGGATTTGGCGCCCCCAGTTGCGAGATTAATTAGGATTTGAGCGAGTTTTGGCGGCAGCATGCCGACAAAAGCGTCGCGGGCAGGACGGGCCTGATCGCGTTTGGCGTAGCCGGTGATATTTTGCGTACCGACGGAGGTGGCGAAGAGTTCGCCGAACTTTAAGATTTCGATATGATTGAGCTTTTCGCCGAGTTGATTGTGGTGCGCAGTGGCGCTAGGGATGGTGGCGGATTTGCCTGGGATGAGACGGACATTGCGGCCGTGGCGCTTTAGAAGATTCTTGTATTTGAGGGCAAGCGCCCAGGCGGACTTTTGGCTGGCCTTGGCGGAATAATCGCTGACGCCGAGGGTGATTTTGCCTTCGGGGAGCTGAGATAGATAGTCTAGGGGAGATTCGTCGAGAACTTTAGCGACCTTGAGCGCGCCGCCGAGACGATTGATATCGACGTATTTGGCGGTGACAAGAGCGAGATTTGGCGCAACTTGCTTGACTTTGCTCGACGAAAAAAGCGCCTCAAGTTCAGCGAGGGAAATCTTGGCTTCGCGACCGAGCACAACAAGATACTGCATATACTTAAATTATACCGAATTTACCCCAAAAATGATATACTATAGAGACTATGATAAAGAAGGTTTTGAGTGTAATCACTTTAGCTTTGGTTGCGTTCATTGCATATCAGGCGTTTACGGGGGAAGTAGAATTAAACGGCCAAATGATGCCGATGTGGGATGCTTTGGTATATTCTTTCCAACATTTGAATCTTTGGATTCTGCTACTTTTGATTCCTGAGCAGATTCTCATGTATTACGCGGCGGGTCAGATTTATTTCGCCTTCCTCAAGCAGCGCAAGAATTTCAAGATGACGCAGGCAAAATTGACGCGCATTTCGCTCGAGATCAACTTTGTGAATCACGCTTTGCCAAGTGGCGGCGCGAGCGGTTTGGCTTATCTTGTTTGGCGTCTTAAAGACCTGAATGTGACGGCGGGGCAGATTAGCTTTATTCATATTTTGCGCTATGCAATTTGCGCGCTCGCCAATACGGCACAGACCTTTATTGCGATCGCGATTGTCTTGTTCGCGGGTTGTGTGCTTCCGGGCCAGCATTGGACCTTGGGCCTCGCGGCATTGATTGCGCTCGGTATCCAGCTCCTCATCCTTACGATTTGCTTAATCGTGCGCAAACAGAAGAGAATTGATTGGTTGTCAGATAAAGCGACGAAGTTCGTAAATGGCATTATGCACAAGATTTCGCGCGGCAAGAAGCGCAAGATTTTGAAAGAAAATACCGTCAGCAAGTTCTTTGGTGATTTGCGCGGCGATTATCTCCATATGCAACAGAATAAGAGAATTCTTTGGAAGCCGGCGATTTGGGGTGCGTTTTATTCGTTCTTGGAACTTGCGACTTACTGGGTCGTAGCATGCTCTTTGGGCCACCCAGAAATTTTGCCACAGATCATGATTGCCGAAGGCGTGGCAAGCGTTGTCGGTACAGTGATGGTAACGCCGGGCGGCCTGGGTGGCTACGAAGGCGCGATGGTGCTCATTATGGTAGCGACTGGCGTGGCGCCATCGGTGGCAATGATTACGGTGATTGTAACGCGCATCTGCGTGCTTCTTGGTACGGTATTGAGCGGTTGGGGCTTCTATCAGCATGCGCTCATGAGCCGCTCCGATAAGTTTAAGGCGGAAAGTAAGAATGGAAAATAATCCGCAACAAGTCTATACTGTTTCGGATTTTCGGGCCGTCTGTAATCAGATTCTCGAGACGGCATTCACGGGGGTGGTAGTCGAGGGTGAGGTCGCGAGTTACAAGGTTAACCAGGGCAAGTTTGTCTTCTTTGACTTGAAAGACGATAACGCGAGCGTCGGTTGCTTCATGATGCTGTTCGCGCAGCGTTTTCCTCTGGAAGACGGGATGCGTGTGCGTGTGCGTGCGGTGCCGAAGCTAACGAATTGGGGCAAGTTCTCGCTAACCGTCCAGCAGGTGCAGCCAGTGGGCGAGGGGAGTCTCAAGAAGAGTTTTGAGTTGCTCAAGAAGAAATTGGCTGAGGAAGGTTTATTTGATGCGGCCAAGAAGCGTCCGCTCCCGGACAAGATTCTCAAGATTGGCGTGATTTCGAGCACGCAAGCGGCGGGCTATGCGGATTTTTGCAAGATTCTTAATGAACGTTGGGGTGGCCTGACAGTTTTGACAGCACACACGCAAGTGCAGGGCATGGCAGCGGCGGATCAGATTATCCGTGCGCTCAAATACTTCAATGAACACGGCGAAGTTGATGTAATTGCGGTGATTCGTGGTGGTGGTTCGGCGGATGACCTCGCGGTATTTAATGACGAGGCGCTTGTGCGCGCGATTGCGGCTAGCAAGATTCCGGTGATTACGGGAATTGGGCATGAAGTAGACGAAAGCCTGTGCGATTTGGCGGCGGACGTCGTGGCTTCGACGCCTTCAAATGCGGCACAAATGCTGACACGTGACCGTCGCGAAGTAATCGCGAGTATCAAGTCCGATGTAAAACGAATAAATAATTTGCTCAATACGAAGATTGACGAATTAACAGGGGTAAATCGTAGCGAAATTGCGCGAATTGCGCAGGAAATTTACCACAAAATTGAGGTTCTCGGAACAGAAGTGTCCGGTCAAATTAAGATTTTGGCGCAGTTAAATCCCGAAAATGTTCTGGCGCGTGGTTATGCATTAGTGCGTGGTGACGTGGCAGTCGGTAGCGATATTGATATCGAGACGAAAAAACAAATGATTACGGCAAATGTAAAGGCGATAAAGGAGAAATAAATGCCAAAGAATGTTAGCGAAAAGATTGATGAACTGAAGACCGGCGTTGAGTGGTTTTATTCGGATGACTTCAAACTCGAAGATGCGAGCGAGAAGTATAAGGCTTTGACGGCGCTTGCGAAAGAGATTGAAAAAGATCTCGGCGAACTGAAAAATGAGATCAAAGTAATCGAAGAAGATTTTAGCAAGTAATCTTGCAAAAAAGCATAAGCTTTCTTATAATTTGAGTATGGATCAAAATTCTACGATGGGTGGTTTTGCGCCGACGTCTGGTCCAGACAATGGTGCGAACAGCGCAGGAGCGATGCCAAACAGTTTCCAAACTGTTGCGGCCAATACTTTTGAGGCGCCAGCAGCACCAGCAACTAATAGTTTTTCTACTAACCCTAATCCGGCTCCAGCTCCAGCGATGCCGAATCCGCAGATGCCTGCGATGCAGCCAATGACGGCCGCACCAGCACCGGCTGCGCCGATGGCGACGAATGCCTCGGACAAGAAGAGCCTGATTGAGACGATTATTCTCGTGGTCGTTTGCTTGATCGCCGCTATCGCAATCGTGATTGCGGTCGTATTCTTCATGCAATACAACGAGCTCAAGACGAACTACGACTCCGATAAGGGTATTGCAGTTGCAGAAGCGGTCAAAGCTCAAGAGGACGCTGATATCGAGAAATTCAAAGAGGAATCAAAACTCCCATATGCGAAATTCACTGGTCCAAGCGATTACGGCTCACTTAGCTTCGAATATCCAAAAACCTGGAATGTTTATGTAAGCAGCGATGGTTCGGAAAATACCGACTACGAGGCTTACTTTAGGCCTGGTCAGGTCGATCCGATCGACAAGGAGACCTCGCGCTACGGTTTGCGCTTCCAGATTCTCAATCGTCAGATTACGAGCATTCAGCCAGATTACGAAAACAGAGTAAAAGACGGTTCGCTCACCTCGAGCGTCTTTAGCGCCGGTAGCGGCAGCGCGGCTTTGACCGGTACGCGCTACGAGGGTAGCATTGATGAAAAGATTCGTGGCGTCGTAATCCTAATCAAGATTAACGACAAGACGGCAATTTTCCAAACGGACGCCGACAGCTATCGCGCTGATTTCGACAAGCTCGTCAATAGCCTCCGTCGCAATTCGTAAAATCGAAATTCCAAAATCCCTACGCTTTAATTCGTGGGGATTTTTGTTGTAGAATGGAGTTATGGAGAGTGAGGTAGTTGTTGCGCACGAATTGAAGGCGCCACTTAGTTTGGTGCGGCAGCTCGCCTTGTCTTTGGATTATGAAGAAAGTCTTGAGGGGGCGCGCGAAGTCGGTAAGCAGATTGTCGCGACGAGTGACCGGGCGATTCGTCAGGTGAATGATTTGACGAAGATTGCGCGGCTTGATGATGCGCTGTTCGAAATGGAGCCGGTGAATCCGCGCGTGGTTTGCGACGAAGTGGTCGGCGAACTTTGGCGCTTGTTTGAGTTTAATCGCCGGAAATTGCGGATTGAATATCGTAATAAACGGCGCTTGGCAGTGGCGAATACGCAACTGCTACACTCGGTGGTTTATAACTTTTGCCTGAATGCAATGAACTATGGTGGCGAAGAATTGCCGAGCGAAATTTCGGTTTATGACCGCGGTGCGAAGATTCGAATCGAAGTGCGAGATTTTGGTCCCACGATTCCGACGAAGATTTGGCGTGAAATTAAGGATGGCTTCGTGAAAAAGCCGGTGGCGACACCGATGCGTCCAGGCTCGTCTGGATTAGGGCTCTACATCGCCTCGAAGTTTGCAAATTATATGCACGGTGAGTTTGGTTTGATTCGCCACAAAGACGGTACGAGCTTTTATATTGATTTGCCAGTAAGTGGGCAGTTGAGTTTCTTATGATTTTCGTAATTGAAGATGATCGTGGGTGGGAGAGCTATTACCGCCGAATTTTGAAGGGTTATGATTTGCAGTTCTTTCAGGACGGAATTGCGGCGATTGACGCAATGGATTTGGACGAGCCGCCAAAACTTGTGATTTTGGACATTCTTTTAACTGGGCCGACGGGCTTTGCGGTACTGAATGAAATGCGGAGTTATCCGGAGCTAATGAAGGTGCCGGTGCTGATCGTGAGCAGTGTAGCATTGCCGACAGATGTAGCGTCGAAATATGGCGTGGTGGCGGCGCTCGATAAGGGCGCGATGAAACCGGCGGAATTGCTGGAGATTGCGGGGCGCTATGCGTGATTTAAAGACGAAAGCAATTGTTCTTAAACGCACCGATTATGGCGAGGCGGATCGAATTTTGCAACTTTTGACGCCAGAGGGGAAGTTCTCGGTGATGGCAAAAGGAGTGCGGCGGTCCCGTTCGAAGTTGGCGGGGAGTGTTGAATTGTTTAGCGTGTCGGAAGTGGTAATTCATGAAGGAAAAGGCGAACTTGGAATTTTGACGGGGGCGAAATTGTTGGAACATTACGACGCGTTTGTGGGGGATTTGGAGTTATTGGAGTTGGGCGGGGCGTTGATGCGTGACGCTTCTCGGCGGGCGGAGCAAGTGGAGTCGGAAGAATTCTTTAATATTCTGCGGCAGAGTCTGCAGTCGGCGCAGAAACATGCTTCGGAAGATTCTGGGACGCGCTGGAAGGAACTTTTGCGCGCTTGGGCAAGTATGAATATGCTGCGTGCTTCAGGCGAGGAGATAAACCTAAAATACGATACTTCGGGAGAGAAATTGTCGGCTGACTTGCGCTATGTGTGGGATGTCGAAAATGCGGCGCTCGCGCCGCACGAAATGGGGCGCGTCGGCGCGGATCACATTAAGATGATGCGCGTGATGGCCTCGACACCACTCGAAGTAGCGATGAAAGTTGCCGGTTACGGCGAGTTGATGGATGAGATTTCGTATATCGTGAAGTGCGCCGAAAAAGCACAAAGCTAACTAGAGTTTTGGGTTGCCGCAAGGGGCGATATCGTCATACTCGTCGGTTTCACATATAATTGGAGCGTCGTCGACGGGGCCTTTGGCGATATATTTAATTTTATAAAGGGGCAGTGG
>JAEEGL013236101.1_pt1 | contig 11332 bp, 9 predicted proteins | sample 9134231 | NCBI WGS metagenome assembly JAEEGL01 (sample SAMN16246548, study PRJNA631951) | gut metagenome | biome: gut microbiome; feature: rumen; material: fiber-attached | host: Bos | place: Iran: Karaj | collected 2018-10
AACTTCAACACCTTCGGGTGCTTTTCCGACAAGTCCCTTTATGGCTTCATATGCTTTCTCTTTTTTAGCTCCGAAAGCAACGGCAATCGAACACATAACGGAAATATTCATGTAAGTCTGTCCGTCAATATTGTCAAGCCATTCCGGAAGCCCCAGGATTTCGTTTATTTTTTCAAGGACACTGAATGTCATCGGAGAAACGGGTTTCATGAAAATCTCACCGACATTTGTTCTCGTAAGCATCTTAAAGCCCGAGTACGTACCGTTTACTTCATAATTATCCATGTTTACTCTCTGAAGTGTCGTAATCGGTCTGGCCTGCAGGATATAAACCTTTCCCGATACCGCTGCCCACTCTATATCCATGGGAACACCGTAAAGTTTCTTTATGACCTTACAGTACTTTCCGAGTTCCTTTGCATATCGGACAAATTCTTCAGGCCCTTCATAAGCAAACTTAATTGCATTTATCGAGAAGACTTCTGCATTCTCGGTTCCGGAAACAAGCTTCTCACCTTCCCCGTGAACATAGTTTCCCATCATCTTTTCATCTTTTCCGTTAATCGCATCGGCAGTAAACATTACTCCCGCATATTCAGCCTTAACGAACTTTTGAATTACGATTCCTATTCCGTTTTCGTTTGATTCGCCTGAGATATCTCTTTGTTTTGCATATGCCTGAACAGTTGCATTTCCCGAAGAACAGGCTACCTTCTCAACCGCACTGATTATATCCTCACGCTTAACATCGGTTATGGTATCATACTGTCCTGCGAATGAAGCCTCCTGACCGTCCTCATTTAATGCTGAAGATCTGACTGCGTATGTCGTATTTTTATCGAGTTTTTCGACAAGTTCGGCGAGTTCTTTTTTGGCTTCCGTGTTGAGTTCTCTTCCGGAAAGCGCACCCGATAATAATACGTATCCTTCGGGAATTCTTATATTTGTATTCATAATCATCTTTGCAAGAGAAGCTGCTTTCCCGCCTGCAAAAGATGCTTTATCATCCGGTAAATTGTTTAAAGGAAAAATGTACGTCATGATTCTGCCCTTCTCCTAGTCTTTAAGAAGTAAATCCACCCTCATATCTATGTAATGCCTCAGCACATCGTCATCTGAAAGATTAATTCCGAAGTCATTATATATATCATCCCTTCGATAAATAATTAACTGCATCATTGTGGATAATTCGTATGCTATAAGCTTGCATTCCTCTTCTGTTTTCGTTCCGTTGTAATGCTTGTATACATAAGGGTAACTGAAGGATTCTTTGCTTAAATCACGCTTAAATAAAACGAAACCCGTTATTGCTTTTGTGAATTTCGGATTCTGTAAAAGACATTTCGCAACTATAAAATGCAGTTGTTTTAAAACTTCCTTCGGCTCCATTTCAGACTCAGTAATTTTCTTAACATCGCTTTCTTTGATGAAATTCCTGTACTGTCTCTGAAATACCTGATATATGAGGTTTTCTCTCGAACCGAAACAGTAATTAATCATTCCGGCTTTAACGCCTGCTGCCTGAGCTATCTCTCTGGAAGTAACCTTCATCGGGTCATCCATTTCTTCCATGAGTCCGAATGTTGATTCTATCAGTTTGTCTTTGGTTATCTGCAGTTTTTCGTCTTTATTCATACTCTGTCCTCATATTATTGAACACGTTCAATAATAAAATATCATATATTATTTTGTTTGGCAATATAATCGAGCTGGTGCGATGATATCCACCTGCTCGTTCGATGGCAGCATCCGACGTAAGTCGGAATATTTCCTTTTTTAGCTCTTTGCATATAAAAAACTCTGTCATTTCACTAAGAAACAACAGAGTTTTGCTTACTTAAACAACTAAATTAATATTCTTTTGTTTACTCCGGAATTAGCAGGTATAGCCCGGTTTCTTGTAAAGGAACTCATCATCTGCAACAATCTGAGCATCCCATACCTTATCTTTCCAGTCTTCCTTCTCTATTTCCTTGATTGCTACCGATACGCTTGAAGCATCGCAGCCAAGTGTTTCGGTTATGGCTTTGGTTATTTCCTCGGCACATTTGTTTTTCTGTTCATCTGTTCTGCCGGGATAGCATTTAATTTCTACGTGAGGCATAATAATTTCCTTTCTTTTTACTTTTTCTGTTCTGACATCCACTGCCAGATTGTAACACCTTCTTCAACGCATTCGTTGTTAAAGAAGTAAATCCATGACCAGTGGCCGAAATACCGGAACGGTTCCCCGTCCTTAAGGAATTTACCCGATGTATCATGAACATCGTCAAAAAGGCTTAATTTGTAATTGCTGCCCATTTCCTTAAGTCTTTTCAAAAGAGGTTCTTCATACTTCGAAGGAATGACATCGCCGTCGTTCTTTGCATATACGAACCACATCGGCAAATCTTTGATACCTGCGAGTTTTTCATCCGTAAGTTTATCAGGTATGAAAGCCTCACAAATAGGATATGCGGCAGCAAAGTAATCAGGATAATTTAATATAAGATCCATGGTCATATAACCGCCGTTTGAACATCCTCCGACAATGATTCTGTCTTTGTCTACAAAATGGGAATCAGCGAAATCATCAATCAGTTCCTTCAAATCAGTAAGGTAGATAGAATCCTGACCGTCGTTGTCAAATACCCATTTCATTTTTTCCCTGTACTGCATCCAGAATGTCGGGGACTGCGGAACGAGTACGTATGCTCCGCCCATTGTTTTCTGAAAACTTTCTCCGACAAGAGAAACAACCTTATTTCCGTAAAGACATATACGGGGATCGCTTCCGCCCTCACCGAGTCCGTGAATCCAGATTACAAGCGGACGCTTATTATCTTTTGAAGCGTTTTCGGGAGCATATGAAGCATAGCTTAATGTATGTCCTTTTGAACCCGTAAACTTTTTATCCAGTGATACGTTTTTTATTTCGGGCAGATAGACAGTGTCTGGATTTTTACCCTCATCAAGAGCTATGTTAACATCAGCCATTCTCTCGGACTTTCCGTCTTTTAATAAGATTTCAAAGCCTTTCTTCAAAGAGACGTTTAAGCAAAGAGATTTGCTCCATTTATTTACCGGAACACCTTCCATGTGGAAAGGCAGTCCCTTGAAAATCTCAAGTGCAAGTTCAAGCGTAATGAATTTAGGATCAGGCGTTTCTTCGTCCTTATTTCCGAATTCATCGGAAAAATAAACATCCGAAACAATTCGGTCAAGTTTCTTCGGAAAACCCTTGTCTTTTCTTTTTTCAATAACCTGAAACATCTCAGGTTTAAGTTCCTGATTTCTGTCTGCTTCTTCTGCGAATTCGATTATCAGCCTCGTAATATTCGGGCCCCAGTCGAATCCGAGAATTTCCATCTTTCCTTTGCTTTGTAACATATTAACCCTCCATACATTCCAAAGTCTGAAATCTTATAAATCAAAAATACTCATCTGCTTATATTTTTCCGGCAGATCATTAAGAAACTCAAAACAGTCATCCGGTTTGTAGAGAATGTCATTATCCTTACAAAATTCTCTGAATATTTTCATAAGTTTTTTTGAATCGGGACTCGGAACTTCATATGAATTTCCGTAGGTTTTGATATATTTTTCTTTAATACCGGGAAAGTTCTTATCGAGTGCGGCATAGAAATACTCCCTGTCTCCGTCACGTAATGTAAGACCCATATCGAAACAGATAATGCCCTTTACATTTACCCTTTTGCATTCGTTTAAAATAGCAAGAATGTTTTCTTCGGTATCGTTTATAAAGGGGAGGATAGGAGAAAGCCAGACAACCGTCGGTATGCCGCGTTCATTCATTTTTTCAAGAACTTCAATTCTTCTTTTGGTATTGCATACATTGGGCTCGATGATTTTGCAAAGGTTGTCATCGTATGTAGTAAGAGTCATCTGAACAACACACTTTGCCTTTTTGTTTATCTCATCAAGCAAATCAATATCCTGTAAAATACGGTCCGATTTCGTCTGAATAGCCAGTCCGAATTCGTTATTAAGGATAACTTTCAGACACTTCCTTGTCAGCCTTAATTCTTCCTCACAGTGCATGTAAGGATCAGACATAGAGCCTGTCCCTATCATACATTTTTTTCGTTTGGATTTAAGCGCTTTATCCAGAAGTTCGGGTGCATTCTGTTTAACTTCAATATCTTCGAAAGCATGTGTGAACTGATAACAGTTGCTTCTGCTGTCACAGTAAATACAACCGTGGGTACACCCGCGGTAAATATTCATTCCGTAACGTCCTCCGGAGCCTGTCAGTATTCCTTTCGCATCAACAAAATGCATAACCGGAAACCCTTCTTTCAAGAAAATAATTCATAAAGTAAAACTGCCGTAAAACCCTAAGTAAAACATAACGGCCCGAAAGCCGTTATGTTTTTTTCGTAACTTAATTAGAATTTAACTACTTCGGGAGCGCCCATAAATGAGCTGAAAGTTGCCGTAGCATCTTTAATGTAAAATACTTCTGTATTTGCATCATCAGCCGAATACATTCCCTGAAGCGAAGGATAAGCATCAAGCATTGCCTGCTTTGCTTCTCTTCTGTCATCTTCAACAAGAGTACCTGCAACTCTTAACCATTCACCGTTCTTGAATGCACAGATTTCAAACTTGGGATTTGCATGAATCTGCTTTGAAACGTCCTTAACTTTTCCTGTCTGAATGTAAAGTTTTCCGTCGAAAACGTTAACAGTTCCGAAAGGTCTTACTCTGGGCTGATCTCCGTCAACAGTTGCAAGATAATATGTTTCTGCTTCTTTTAAAAATTTAACTACTTTTTCCATGTCTGAACCTCCGTTTCCTGTGTTTGCCAAACCTCTATTATTTTATCATTTTTCCCGCAATGAATAAAGCATTAGACAATAAAAAAACACATCCCGGAATAATTTTCCGGGATGCATAAATCTAAAACTTTAAATAGCAAGAATCGTAAACGTACAGTTGGATAACGCATTATAAAGACCGTCGTTGTGCTTTCCGTGTGCCGGGCAGAATTCTCCGTAAATATAAACGCCCTGAACATTTATTCCTTCGGGAATTCTTCCTTCATATGCTCTTCCTTCAGTATCCTTGTCTGCAACGAGCATACTGTATCTTGCAGCGCAGGATGAACAGATTATCGCACTGTATTTGTAATCTTCGGATTTCTCAAGTTTGTATAAAATCTTATCGAATGCTTTCTTTACGGATTTCTCGATATCTTCCTTTGATATCAGTACAACGTTTAATTCGGATCCTTCTTCGATCTTTCCTATATACTGACACGATCCGTCATCATGATTAATGGCTCCGAGTGTTCTTAAAATATCTATTTCATCTCCATCGCGTGTTTTTTTGGTCGCCAGGAAGGGTGTATTGAGGTAGTCCATAATTACAAACGATTTTTCCGTCGGCATACCCATTTCCTTAAAAAACTCCAGCGTCGGTCTTCCGTCGAGTTCGTAAACCGTGGTTCCTTCTACCCTTGTAACCACTTTGTGAAGATTAGTCGTAAGCGTGGTTGAGGTTTCAAGAACGAATATCGGCTTAACATTTCCGGAAACAAGCATTATCACGCCTTTTGAATCCGAAACTTCTTCATTTGTAAATACAAATGAAGCATCAAATGTCCAGTCATCCGAAGCTACTCCGCCATATACCGGAACATGATTCGAAATCTCATCAAGTTTTTCCACGATATCGTCAAAAGTTACATTGTAAAGAAACGGAACATATGAAAAAATGAGTTTTTCCGGAAGCTCTGTTTTAGCCTTGCAATCCCTGTAAGCTCTTGCAAAACTTTCCAGATTTTCAATCGATTCGATAGCATCAGACATACCTACGGAAAATTCCACATCATCTGCGGTTAAAACCATCATCGAAATACTGCATTCCGAATATCCCGAAGTACTTAAAAGCCCTATTGCCGAACATCCTATAAAAGGAAAATCGAATGCTTCATTCAAAGCTTCAACCAGTTCGTGTAAATTTGTTTCAAAACCGCAGAAAACAAGTCCGCATGTATTCTTTAAAAGTCGGGAAGTATCTATGCCGGCTTTCAGTTCTTTAATGGCTGCCTGTATATCATCCACTTCATACGTTACTGCCTGAAATGATTTCATACTCCGCTCCTCCCGTCTCTTATAATATAATCAACCTCGTGTTTTGACAGGTATTTTTGGGCCTGTTCCTCATCCTTTACATATACGCCTTTATATTTGTCACCGAAAATGTGTCTGAATTCATTTAATTTTTCAGGCGAAGGGTTAACAACCAGTACAACCGGTCTTTCTTCCTTTGCATTTTCTTTTGCTGCTTCAGCTTCTTCTTTGGTTAAGATTTTGTTTCTGTCCAGATAATTGTACAGCATGCTTTCGAGATCGGCGTACACTATAGGTTTTGAAAGATAATCCGTGAAACCTTCTTTTACATATGTTTCTTTTGCACCCACTATTGCATCTGCAGTAAGAGCTATTACAGGTGTATTCTCGGCCAGTTTTTCTTCTTTGATTATTTTAAGTGTTTCCGTACCGGACATCTTAGGCATCATCTGATCGAGCATAATAATGTCAAAGGATTCTTTTCTCAGTTTTTCCAGACATTCATAGCCGGATAAAACTGCGGTAATTTTCATTTTTGTATCGGAAAGCAGACGGCTTAATACCGAAAGGTTCATGTCGTTGTCATCAACTATAAGAATCTTTGCGCCGGGTGCCCTAAGAGACGCCGAATACTGTTTCTTTTCCTTAGCGGGATCGGTGTGTCTGTTTTCAAAATTTCCGACAGGTGTGTGATCGACAGCCTTTTGTGCCACTTCGACAAAGAATGTCGTGCCTTTGCCGTACTCACTTTCAACGGTTATGAAACCGTTCATTTTTTCAACAAGTTCTTTGGTAATATTAAGTCCCAAGCCCGTTCCTTCGATGTTGCGGTTTTTGGTTTCTTCAAGCCTCTGAAATGAAGTAAAAAGTTTATCGATATCCTCATTTCGAATTCCGATTCCCGTATCCGTTACGGAAAATCTTAATCTGTCTTTCTGATTCACGAAAGATATCTTAATCTTGATTCCGCCCTCTTTGGTGTATTTAATGGCATTATTGATAATGTTAAGCATTATCTGGCGGATTCTTATTTCATCACCCATGAAAGTTCTCGGAATGCTTTCCTCCACTTCAATTTCATAGGTAAGGCCTTTATCCTCGGCTTTTTTCCTTGTCATGTTAACGATATCGTTTATTACCTGTGCCGTATCATATTCAGTAAGCACAAGTTCCATCTTTCCGGACTCAATTTTGCTTAAGTCAAGAATATCGTTAATAATCGACAAAAGAGTATTGCTTGCACTCTGAATATCCTTTGCATACTTTCTGATATTGGGATCTTCCGCCTCTCTTAATATCATCTCATCCATACCTATTATGGCATTCATGGGAGTACGTATTTCGTGAGACATGTTTGCAAGAAAGTTACTCTTTGCTTTATTTGCAGCTACTATTCTTTCCTCTTTCAGCTTACGAAGTCTTGCAGAGTTTTCGTTCATGATAGAAAGATTTGTAATATCCTGTTCGAGTCGGGATATCTTACGGTTTAATCTGAAATTTTCTTTTTCAAGTAATTCGATTTTTGAGATCTGTTTATCCATTTGCAACCCCCTTCCCCTTTGGGCGATTCAAACTGTCAAATCACATGCATAACACCCATAGGTGTATGCTTTTCAAGATATTTATCCCTTCCTTTTTCGCCTGAAACGCATATACATTTGTATACGCCGTCAAGTCTTTCTTTTTCCCTTTTAAGAAGTTCCGAATCATCGCCCCACAAAAGAATTACAGGCAGACCGTCATCAACCTTCTTCACTATCTGCTTTTCCTGAGGAATGTATTCTTTAAGTGTCTGTTCAAGTCTTTCGTACTTAACCGGCTTGCTTAAATAATCCGTAAATCCAAGCGACATGTAATGCTCCTTGGCACCTATAACCGCATCTGCCGTGAGCGCTATTATGGGTGTACCTTTAAGAAGATCTCTTTCCAAAAGTTCTTTAAGAGTTTCTTCTCCGTTCATCTTGGGCATCATCTGATCCAGAAGGATAACGTCATATTTTTCTTTCTCAACCCTGTTGATACATTCTCTTCCGGAATCCACAAGGTCTGTTTTTATCTTCGTTTCTTTTAAAAGCCCTTCGATAACTTCAAGATTGAGTTCGTTGTCGTCAACGACAAGAATGTGTGCGTCGGGTGCATAAAGCTTTATTTCCTCATTATCCGAATCCGTTAAAACTTTTCTTACGGCTTTGCTGAAATCGCCGATTCCCGCAGCTCTTACGACCTTCTGAGGAACCGTAATAATAAAGGTACTTCCAACTCCGTATTCGCTTTCGAATTCGATTTTTCCTTCCATCATTTCAAGAAGTTTGTGGGTGATATGAAGTCCGAGTCCCGTACCTTCGATGCTTCTGTTCTTTTTCTCATCAAGACGCTGGAAACTCGCAAAAAGTTTTTCCTTGTCTTCATCCTTGATTCCGATACCGGTGTCGGCAACTTTGATGATAAGGTCGATATAATTACCCATCATGGTAAATTTCGAAGAAACATCAACGCTTACACTTCCCTTTTCGGTGTATTTGATTGCGTTGTTGATAATGTTTATCATAACCTGACGGATTCTTATTTCATCGCCGTAAAGTTTCGAGGGAATATCTTCTGCAACATTGAAATTAAGCTCGAGTCCTTTCTTTAACGCCCTGATTCTTGTAAGACTCAAAACGTCGTTAAGAATCGATGCAAGTTCGTATTCGTCCGGTACTATGTCAAAGTTTCCGGATTCAATTTTACTTAAATCGAGAATGTCATTTATGATGGAAAGAAGAATATTTCCGGCACTTTTGATTTCTAGTGCGTGTTTCTTTGTATTGCTCTCTTTTGTGTCTCGGATAATCATTTCATCCATTCCGAGAATACCGTTAAGAGGTGTTCTGATTTCGTGAGACATATTTGCAAGGAAATCATCTTTTGCCTTGCTTATATGTACAAGTTCATTCGATTCAACTTTCATTCTGATTAACTGCTTGATTGTATGCACTATCGCAAAACAGATAAATCCCAAAAGACCTACCGACATAATCAGTCCCGAAAATGCGGAATAACTCATAAACAGGAATATAAATGCCTGAATTATCGCGGTAATCGCAAGGATAATAAATCCCACTGCAACGAAAATGTAATCGTTGATGTATTTACGCTTTATATCAAGTATCATCGTAACCGCAATAACACCTATTGTCGTCATTGCGCTTAAAACCGTAAGCGGGAAACTCTTTCTGAACGGAACCCATCCCAGAACAAAAAGAGTTGTCGATATTACAAAGTTTGCGATATTTATGATAGCAGCCACTATGTCGGCTTTTTCATATCTGCCTTTCTGAAGAGAATTGACAAAGCATAAAAACGGCATCGGCATAATCATTATCATAAGATACGGTGTATCCGACATTACCGAAATATTGCTTGCATAATATTGTCTTAATACTGAATTTGAGAGGGACCATGCAGCGCCTATAATAACGCCGATGGAAAGATGTTCCATTTCAAGATATGTCTTATGAGTGTATCTGTATACAACAGATGCGCCATAACATATAACTCCAAGAAACATAATAGCGAGACCGATAAGAAATTCGATTCCGTATCGGTTAAAAAGATTGTAGAGAACTCCGATTCTGGTTCCGATATAAACCTCGTGAACAGTTCCCGCATCATATAAACATAACATAACCCTCTTGCCCGCATCTTCGGGATACAAAGAGGCTGTGACATAACATTCCGACGATCTGTCGCCAAGAAGCCCGTAATCCTGAGTTTTAAACTCTTCGCGAAGTTCACCGTCTATATAGATTTCCATATCCTTACCGTGAAAACAGAGGACAGAATAATCTCTGTTTAAAAAAGCCGGCAACGTAGTTTCAAGTACGATATCCCCGTCAGCTTTTCCGGGAATTTCAAAGGGCACTCTCGTGCCGTCCGCTTTTACCTGAACCCAGTTGTCTCCGGGCAGAGTATCGCAGATGATACCGTTTTTTGGCGAATCACTCGGCAACACCGCTTCGCCCACAAGTACATATGCCAGTGTCAATAAAAGAATAACCGAAATAATGATTCTGATGATTTTCAATACAATTCCCCCTATTCAATTTCCGAATAGATCTCCCTGATTAAATCAGCTGCTTCGTCATACATAAAATCTTCGATATAAGCCATTGCCGTTTTCAGTTTCTCTTTCTGGGTAATTCTGAAAGGATAACCGGAAAGTTTTTCAGCAAGAGATTTCGCCGTATCATAGTCAAAGTCATCCAGCGATTCAATAAGCTTATCCGAAGTTTCTCTTGCAACATCTGCGGAGATTTCTCCTGCGGCACGAACCTCGCTCATCTCGCCTATCGGTTTGATTTTGGCGATAACATCATCGAATTTTTTTATGGCAGAAGCATTGTTCTGTATTATAAAATCCGTATCATTATTTCTGGCAGCCATTTCGAGAGCCTCAAATAATTTGCTCACCTCAACGGCGCCTATCATTTTTGAATTGCTTTTGAGAGCATGAACCGTAATCATATAGCTCTCATAATCTTTTTGTGAAAAATATTCCTCAATTTTAGCTTTGTTTTTTTCATAGTTTCTGTAATAACGCTGTATTGCAGAAATATAATTGTCTTCCCCGCCTGTAAATTCTATTCCGGCAGCTGTATCAAATCCGTTTTTTTCAAGAACAGACAAATCGCAACCCATTTTATTTTCCCCCTGAAACACAAATTTTATCCAAGTACCTCAATTATTTCCGCTACAAGTTCGGATTTCTTGGAAGGCTTTATTACGTAACCCTGCGGACGTAATTCCGTCAGTGTCTGAAATACCGTCTTCTTTTCCGTCATACCCGTAAGGAAAATAACAGGAATCTGCGTTAATACCGAATCTTCTCTCATTTTCCTGAGTACCGAAGGACCATCCATAATAGGCATCAGATAATCGAGAAGAATAAGACTCGGTGTATGTTTTTCAAGGTATTTAAAACATGCTTCGCCCGATTTGACACATACAACATCATAGAATTCTTCAAGCTGCTGCTTTATATTAACAAGCTGCTCGGGATCGTCATCCACTACAAGAATTGTTTTTCTCGAAAGCTGCTTTACAGCCTTATCATTAACGAATTCCCTGAAAGCATATCCTTTTCTTTTGGATTTTTCCTCAAGTTCTTTTTCGAAGTTTGCTATTTTTTCATACATTGCGAACATCGAAACAGGTCTTGACAGAAAGAATACTTTCGCAAGCTTTGTATTTCTCTTAAACATTTTTTCGGTGAG
>JAEEGL015794243.1_pt1 | contig 11332 bp, 7 predicted proteins | sample 9134231 | NCBI WGS metagenome assembly JAEEGL01 (sample SAMN16246548, study PRJNA631951) | gut metagenome | biome: gut microbiome; feature: rumen; material: fiber-attached | host: Bos | place: Iran: Karaj | collected 2018-10
GAAGCGTAATAAAATATGTCGGCATCTCAAACAAGATGATTGAAGGGATCCTTTCGATTTTTCGCGCATATGCCAGTATTAAATCGAACACGAAGTACGTTGATGATTACCTTGCGTACTTTGATATTCCAGTCAGAATGCAGAGCGGGGGCAGAATCTTAGACGAATCCGCACAGGAGTGTTCTGTTGACTTTATAAATGTGTCATTTCAGTATCCTGGGACTGAAACGTATGCGTTGAAGAATGTGACTATTCATATCGATCCGAAGACAAAACTTGGAATTGTCGGACAAAATGGTTCAGGAAAAACAACTTTTGTGAAACTGCTGTGCAGGCTATACGATCCCACTGAAGGAAGAATCTTGCTAAATGGGATCGATATTAAGGAGTACAGCTATGAAGACTATCTGAGCAAACTGTCGGTTGTATTCCAGGATTTCAAACTGTTCTCGTTTAGCCTTGGTCAAAATGTTGCTGGCCGCGAACAGTTCGATGCTGGGCGAGTGAAAGAATGTCTCTTACAGGCAGGACTGGAGAGGCGAATGGACACATCTGAATTTGGGATCAACACCAATCTTTACAAGGATTTTGACAATGATGGAGTTGAGATCTCCGGCGGCGAGGCTCAAAAAATAGCCTTGGCTCGAGCAATCTACAAGGAGGCTCCGATCATCGTACTGGATGAACCGACAGCTGCCATTGACCCCATTGCTGAAGCAGAATTGTATGAAAGATTTGATGAACTTGCTGGGAAAAACACCGTGATTTACGTCAGCCACCGGCTCTCTTCATGCATATATTGCGATAAAATAGCTGTATTCGAGGCTGGAGAAATTGTTCAATATGGAGACCATAAAACCCTCATGACAAACACAAAAGGTCACTATTTCGCCCTCTGGTCTGCTCAAGCTCAATACTATGTCAATTAGTTTGGTTCTATTGTGTGTTTTCCTCAGGTCCACCAAATCGATATCATTCTGTAAACTGAACATTGTGAGACTCATCAAGCTTTTTGCAAAAGTGAATTGTATACAAGGATGTAAAATGCTGCAAACAGATACTATTGAGAACAGATTACCGTTTGAGCCAACTCCTTTGATTCAATCCTACCAGTTTATGGCATATCCCCTTGGCATAATTCAAGCAAATACTAAAGATGATATTATGGCCTTACTTTGCGGGCGGTATATTAATTGCTTGTATCTTCCTGGTTCTTCCGTCGCTTTTGATATTTGCCCATTTGATCGTTGGTTTAAGGAGAAAAAGGTTCTTTTGATGGAGACAGATGACTATACGGATGTCTTGCAGTTAACTGATAAGATTGATTATGTCAGGCTTTTTAAGGAAAGACTAACGAACGGTTGGTATATAAACCTGATGTGCAATGAGGAGTATATCCCCGAAAAGAGGGCTTACAAACGTTGGTATTATCGCCATGATCTTTTATTAACTGGATACGATGACAGAACACATGTGTTCTTAGCAGCAGGTTATCTTAAAGACGGATTCTTCCATGTATTTGAGATCCCGTACATTTTGATGCAGAAAGCCATTACCACTCTTGATGAAGATACTCTGTTTTTTAAGTATTACAAATACAACAATAGCATTCATTTAAGTCCAGATTATAAAGAAACATCCCGGGCGATTTGGCGCTATTTGACATCAACAGGGAAAGACATTCAGAATGCCATCTGGGGGATTAACGCGGTAAAAGAATTGGGGGAGTACTTCCTGGCTTGTGGAGAAAAAGGGGAAATGATTGATTTGAGATATACCAAATGCCTTGTTGAACACAAATTTCTAATGATTAAACGTTTGGATTATTTGAAGGCGAATGGATTCACAATTACAATGAAGATGATTTCTAATGCCAAAGAAGTTTATCAAATTGCAAACCGTGTTCACCAATATGGATTGAAGTACAGTTTCAAAACTCAGCCTCAAATATTGAAGAAAATGGCATCCGATATTGAAAAAATGTGTTCACTAGAATATGCTATACTTCCAGAATTGTTGAACTTATTGGAGTCTGAGCGTTAAAATGGCTTTTGAATATTCATAATACTTGAACACGGAGATATTGCGGCTTCCGTTTTTCTTCGGTTCTTCACGGAAATCAAAAACAGAGAGTTCTTTCAAAAAATGCAAATAAGACATAGGTGGAGTATTCTTTCTAAAGGAGCGTAGATCGGACTGCTTAATAGAGATAAATAGTCTAGATATATCAGTTTTTGCGGAAATGTTAAAAAACATAAAAATGGTTTTAGCCTGTTAATACCGTTTTGAAAGGAATAGCGGCCCGCTATCCCTTTCAAAACGGTATTAACATCCAAATCCAGTATTAGTCCATATGTCAGTGCCGGTGTAGGAGACGTGATTGTTTGGCCCCGGCGCTGACACTTTGTTGTTTTTGGGTGTTTTGCACTGTACAAACGGTTCATTTTGTGCTATCATATATCATGTATAATTGTGGTGGAAAACGACCGGCAGGACGACTCAATCTTTCATTCGGAGGGGCATGATGGCGGATCAGCTGACTGACGACAGAAGAGAACGGTTCCTCAGCGGCGAGAGCGACGACGCGTATACGTTCATGGGCGCCCATCTGAACGGGGACGGCTGCCGTTTCCGCGTCTGGGCGCCGAACGCGAGAAGCGTGCGCCTGGTCGGCGATTTCAACTTCTGGAACACGGAGGAGATCTTCATGTCGCGGGACGACAAGGGGATCTGGACGGCCGACGCGCCCGCCAGAAACGGCGACCGCTACAAGTACTTTATCGAGCGGTGCGACGGGAGCTTCGTCTACAAAACGGATCCGTACGCGTTCCGCTGCGCGCCGCTTCCCGACACCTCCGGCGTCGTCTGGGACGGCGTCCCGTTCGAATGGACGGACGGGGACTGGAGGAGGTCGAAGAAGGATCCGCTCGACTGCCCGATGAACATCTACGAGCTGCATCTCGGCTCATGGAAACGCCATGAGGACGGGACCTACTACTCCTACGCGGAGACTGCGGCGGAACTGATCCCCTACGTCCGGGACATGGGCTACACCCACATCGAACTCATGCCTGTGACGGAGTATCCGTACGACGGCTCCTGGGGCTATCAGGTGACGGGCTACTACGCCCCGACGCACCGGTTCGGCCCGCCGGAGGATCTGAAGAAGCTCATCAACGACTGCCACGCAGCCGGGATCGGCGTCATCATGGACTGGGTCCCGGCCCATTTCCCGAAGGACGAGTACGGTCTCTGCGAATTCGACGGGACCTGCTGCTACGAGGTGTCCGACCCCCTGATGCGGGAACACCGGGACTGGAACACGAGGGTGTTCGACTACAGTCGTTACGAGGTGCGCTCCTTCCTCCTGTCGAGCGCCCTGTACTGGATCCGGGAGTACCACGCGGACGGCATCCGGGTGGACGCCGTCGCCGCCATGCTCTACCTGGACTACGGACGGAACGAATACACCCCGAACGAGTTCGGCGGAAACCATAACCTGCATGCCATCGACTTCTTCCGGACGCTCAACGCGAGGGCGTTCCGGGAGGATCCCGCCGTCATCATGGCGGCGGAGGAGTCTACCGCCTTCCCGCTGGTGACGAGACCGCCGGAGATGGGCGGGCTGGGCTTCAACTTCAAGTGGAACATGGGCTGGATGAACGACATCCTCCGCTACATGAAGACGGATCCCATCTTTCGCAAGGAGGTACACAACGACCTGACGTTCTCGATGACCTACGCCTTTTCCGAGAACTACATCCTGCCGCTTTCCCACGACGAGGTGGTGCATCTGAAGAAATCGCTCGTCGACAAGATGCCGGGCGACTACTGGGACAAGTTCGCGAACCTCCGGACGCTGCTCGGCTTCATGGCCGCGCATCCCGGCAAGAAGCTCACCTTCATGGGCGCCGACATCGCCCAGTTCGGGGAGTGGAACTACACTCGCTCGATCGACTGGTTCCTGCTGGGCTACGAATCCCACGCAAAGCATCAGAACTACGTCCGCTCGCTGAACCGGTTCTACCGGGACCATCCGGCCTTCTGGGACAACGAGCGCGGCTGGGAGGGCTTTGCCTGGATCAGTCTCGACGACAGGGACAACAGCGTCGTCGCCTTCCGCCGGATCGGCCGGGGCGGGGACGAGGTCGTCTGCATCTTCAACTTCTGCCCGGTGTGCCGGGAGCATTACCGGCTCGGGCTGCCGCAGGCCGGCACCTACGCGCCGGTCTTCTCTTCCGACGACAGCTGGTTCGGCGGCTCCGCCGTCCCCCTCGGGAAGGTGCCGGCCGTCGAAGCGCCTCTGCACAACTGCCCGTATTCCGGCGAATTCACGATCCCGCCTCTGTCCGCGACGTTCTATATCCGCGAATCCTGATCTTCACGACCTGATATCATACGGAAAGACCGAAAGGGGAAGACGTCATGAATTTCAAGAAGAAAGACTGCATCGCCATGATCCTGGCCGGCGGACAGGGAAGCCGCCTGCTGGTCCTCACGGAGAACACGGCCAAGCCGGCCGTCCCGTTCGGGGGAAAGTACCGCCTGATCGACTTTCCTCTGTCGAACTGCGTGAATTCCGGTATCGATACGGTGGGCATCCTGACCCAGTACCAGCCGCTCCAGCTCAACGAGTACATCGGGAACGGCCAGCCCTGGGGCCTCAACAGCGCGAACGGAGGCATCCACGTCCTTTCCCCGTATTCGAAAGCCCAGAACTCGGAGTGGTACCGGGGGACGGCGAACGCCATCTTCCAGAACATCTCCTTCATCGACCGGTATAACCCGACGAACGTCCTGATCCTCTCGGGCGACCACATCTACAAGATGGATTATTCGAAGATGCTCTCCGAGCACGTCTCGAACGACGCGGAATGCACGATCGGCGTGCTGGAGGTCCCGATCGAGGAGGCCTCCCGGTTCGGCATCATGACGACGGATAAAAAGGGAAGGATCGTGGAATTCGAGGAGAAGCCGAAGCAGCCGAAGAGCACGAAGGCTTCGATGGGCATCTACATCTTCCGCTGGGACATCCTCCGCCGCTATCTGACCGAGGACAACGAGGATCCCGATTCCTCGAACGACTTCGGTAAGAACATCATCCCGAAGATGATCCGCGACAGGCACCGGCTCTACGCGTACGATTTCAAGGGCTACTGGAAGGACGTCGGGACGATCGAGAGCCTCTGGCAGTCCAACATGGACATCCTCGGCGAGTACCCGCTCCTCGACATGCGCGACCCGGAGGGGCGCATCTACGCCCGGAACTACGCGCATCCCTGCAGCTACATCTCCCCGGACGCCGAGATCGTCAACTCCTACGTGGCCGAGGGCAGCACCGTCTGCGGACACGTGAAGGATTCCATCATCTCCACGGGCTGCGTCGTGGAGGAGGGCGCGGAGATCCGCAACAGCTTCGTCATGCCGAACGCCGTCATCCGGAAGCGCGCCTCGGTCCGCTACGCCATCATCGGCGAGGACGCGACCGTTTCCACGAACGCGAAGATCGGCGACGATCCCGAGTTCTACGACAAAAAGGACTGGGGGATCGCCGTGGTCGGCAAGGACAAGGTGGTAGACAAGAATCAGATCCTGCTGCCGAAGCAGGTGCTGTAAGGAGGCGGGAACCATGAAGACAATGGGCATCGTATTCTCGAACATCTACGACAGTTCCCTCGGACAGCTGACGAACCACCGCACGGTGGCGTCGCTTCCGTTCGGCGGCCGCTACCGCTTCATCGACTTCGTCCTCTCCAACCTGTCGAACTCGGGCGTCTACAACATCGGCGTCATAACGAAATACAACTACCGCTCCCTGATGGACCACCTCGGAGACCTCTCCGACTGGGACCTCAACCGGAAGAACGAGGGGCTCGTCTTCCTGCCGCCTTTCGCCGGCGGGAACACGGGTGTCTACAAGGGGAAGCTGGAAGCGCTCTACAACGCGAAGTTCTTCCTTGACAATCCGGCCTACGAGAACGTTATCGTCTGCGATTCCACCGTCCTCTGCAACATCGATTTCCGGCCCATCCTCCGGGAGCACGAGCAGAACGGCGCCGATGTGACGATCCTCGCGAACCGCGAGCCGGAGGACGGCGCGAAGCGCCATCCGCTGATCATCAGGACGGACAAGGACCGCGTCACGGATATCCTGACGGATACGTACGTCCGGCCGGGCTCCTGTGCCGGCATGGGCATGTTCATCTTCAACCGGCGCGTCCTCCTGACGGCGCTGGAGGAGACGTTCTCCCGCGGACTCGTCCATCTGGAACGGGACTATCTCCAGAAGCAGTTCAACGAAGGAAAACTCCGCGTCTCCCTGCACGTCGTCGACGACGTCGTGCTGCGGAACGAGGACATCCGCTCCTATTTCGCCAACAACATGGCGCTGCTCGACAAGAAGACCCACGACGGCCTCTTCAAGATGGACAGGCCGATCTACACGAAGGTCCGCGACGAGGCCCCGACCTACTACGGGGAAGGGTGCCGGGCGTCCGGCTGCATCATCGCCGACGGCTGCCGGGTCTACGGCGACATCGAGCGGAGCATCATCTTCCGCGGCGTCTGCGTCGCGAAGGACGCGAAGGTCCGCTCCAGCATCGTCATGCAGGGCACCGTCGTCGAAGAGGGCGCGTCCCTCGAATACGCCATCCTCGACAAGAACGTGACCGTGCGGGCGGGCACGACGCTCCGCGGGACCGCGGACCACCCCGTGATCGTGCAAAAAGGAGAGATCGCGTGAAGATCGTTTTCGCGGCCAGCGAGGCCGCGCCGTATATCAAGACCGGCGGACTGGCGGACGTGGCGCAGGCGCTCCCCGCCGCCCTCGCGAAACACGCGGGGGTCCGGATCGCCCTGTTCGTTCCGTACTATCCGGCCGTCCGGGAGACCTGGGGCGAACAGACCGAGACCGTCAGGACCTTCAACGTGAAGCTTGGCTGGCGGAATCAGACGGCCACCCTGCGGCGGCTGGTCTCGAAGAGCCGCAAGCTGCGGGTCTATTTCATCGAGAACGACTACTATTTCAAGCGGGACACGGTCTACGGCTGCGCCGACGACGGAGAGCGCTTCGCCTATTTCTCCATGGCGATCCTCGAATCCCTCGTGCAGCTCCGGGAGGTCCCCGACGTCATCCACTGCAACGACTGGCAGACGGCTCTCATTCCGACCCTGCTTCACGCGTTCTACCAGGACAGGCTCGGTTCGGCGAAGACCGTCTTCACCATCCACAACATCGAATATCAGGGCTGGGTCGACCCGTATTTCCTCGGCGACGTGCTCGGCCTGCCGGACGACTACGACAGCGCGTTCCGGTTCGGCTCCTCCCACAACTTCATGAAGAGCGCGATCCTGAAATGCGACGCCCTGACCACCGTGTCCGAGACCTACGCGCGGGAGATCTGCGATCCCTACTACGCCCACGGGCTCGACGACGTGATCCGGGAACATTCCTTCAAGCTCACGGGGATCCTGAACGGGATCGACACGGACGTCAACGATCCCTCCTCCGATCCGTTCCTCGCGAAACGGTACGGGTCGGACACGTTCCGGGAGGGAAAGGCCGCCTGCAAGGCGGCGCTCCAGCGTGAGACGGGACTCCCGGTCCGGCCGGACGTTCCCGTGATCGGAATGGTGACGAGGCTTGTTTCCCACAAGGGGCTCGACGTGCTGTGCGAACGGCTCGAGAGCCTCCTCGAATGGGATGTCCAGCTCGTGATCCTCGGGACGGGCGACCCGTACTACGAGGTCCGGCTGCGCAACACGGCGGCCTGCCACGCGGACCGCTTCGCTCTCTGCCTCGGCTTCTCGAAGGAGCTCGCGTCCCGGATCTACGGCGGCGCCGATCTCTTCCTCATGCCGTCGAAATCGGAGCCGTGCGGCCTGTCCCAGCTCATCGCGATGCGCTACGGGACGGTGCCGGTGGTCCATGAGACCGGAGGTCTCAAAGACACGGTGATCCCCTACGATCCGTCGAGAGGCAAAGGCCTCGGTTTCACGTTCTACGACTTTACGGGCGACCAGCTGCTCGACGCCGTCGGGCGGGCGCTCCGGATCTGGTGGGACAATTGCGGCGAATGGGACGGGATCGTCCGGAACGATATGACGGAAGACGTCTCCTGGAGCCGTTCGGCCGCCCGCTATCTCGACCTCTACGGCCGGCTGGCGGCCGGTTCATGATGCCAGTTTTTGCCAAATTACAAGTTATTGCCAAATAACCAGTTATTACCAAATCAAAACAGAAGGAAACACGTATGAACAAAGAAGAAGTCCTCCGTCTCCTGAACGAGACATCCACCAGACTGTTCGCCTGCGACCTTTCCGAATGCACCGAGAAACAGGTGTACAAGGTCGTCTGCACGCTCCTCCGGGAGATGCTCGCCGCCAAACGGAAAGAATTCAAGGACTCGATGAAGCCCGCGAAGAAGAAGCAGGTCTACTATATGTCCATGGAGTTCCTCGTGGGCACGTCCCTTCGGAACAACCTCTTCAACCTCGGCGTGGAGGAGGTGTTCGAGCGCGTCCTCCGCGAAGAGGGCTTCGATCCCGAACGCATCTACGGGCTCGACCCGGACGCCGGTCTCGGAAACGGCGGTCTCGGCCGTCTCGCCTCCTGCTATCTGGACAGCCTGACGGGCAACGATCTGCCGGCTATCGGCTTTTCCATCCGCTACGAGTTCGGCATCTTCAAGCAGAAGATCGTGGACGGCTGGCAGACGGAACTGCCGGACAACTGGCTGGACCGCGGCGAGGTCTGGCTCCAGCCGAGGGACGACGAGACGTACGAGGTGAAGTTCGGCGGCAAGGTCTCCGAATGGTACGACAACGGGAAGTTCCGCGTCGCGCAGACCGGGTATCATTCCGTCATCGCGGTCCCCTACGACATGTTCATCTCCGACTACGACTGCAAGGCGGTCAACAAACTGGTGCTCTGGAGCGCGAAGCTCCCTAGCTTCGACATGAACGCCTTCTCCCGCGGCGAATACGTCCGCTCGCTCGAGCAGAACACCATGGCGGAGGTCATCTCCAAGGTGCTCTATCCGGCCGACGACCACATCGAGGGCAAGCGTCTCAGACTGAGACAGCAGTATCTGCTCGTCTCCGCCTCCCTGCAGAGCATCCTCGTGCGTCAGCTCCGGGACTACGGCACGCTCGACACGCTGCCGGATCACGTGGCGATCCACATCAACGACACGCATCCCGCGCTCTCCATCCCCGAGCTCATGCGGCTTCTGATGGACGAGCACGGCTACGGATGGGACGAGGCGTGGAACATCGCGACCCGCACGTTCTCCTACACGAACCATACGGTCATGTCCGAAGCGCTGGAGCGCTGGAGCGAATGGCTCTTCGACGAGCAGCTCCCGCGGATCTACTCGATCGTCCGCGAGATCGACCGCCGCTTCCGCGAGGATCTGGCGGTGAACCACGGCACGCCGCAGGAGAAGATCGACGACATGGCGGTGATCGGCAACGGCGAAGTCCGGATGGCCAATCTCTGCATGTCCTGCTGCCATATGGTGAACGGCGTCTCGAAGCTGCATACGCAGATCCTGAAGGACAGCCTCTTCCGGAACTACTACGAGGTGGATCCGGACCGCTTCACCAACGTGACGAACGGCATCGCATACCGCAGATGGCTCTGCCAGGCGAACCCGGCGCTCTCCTCCTTCCTGACGGAGCTGATCGGTCCCGGCTTCCTGCGTGACGCCGGGGCGCTGGAGGATCTCCTCCGCTACCGGGACGACAAGTCGGTCCTCGACCGGCTCGCCGCGATCAAACTTGAAAACAAACGGAAGCTCGCCGCCTATATCGCCGACAAGAACGGCGTCAGCGTGGATCCGTCCTCGCTCTTCGACGTCCAGGTGAAGCGGCTCCATGAATACAAGCGCCAGCTCCTGAACGTCCTTCAGATCCTCTGGAGCTACCGGCGCCTGAAGGAGGATCCGGGCCGGGAGATCGTGCCGCGGACCTACATCTTCGGCGCGAAGGCGTCCGCGGGCTACATGCTCGCCAAGCAGATCATCAGCCTGATCAGCGCGGTGTCGGACCTCGTGAACAACGATCCCGACGTCCGCGGACGGATCCGGTGCGTGTTCATCGAAGACTACCGCGTCTCCCTGGCGGAGCGCATCATACCGGCGGCGGACATCTCCGAGCAGATCTCCATCGCGGGCAAGGAAGCGTCCGGTACCGGAAACATGAAACTGATGATCAACGGCGCCGTGACGCTCGGGACGCTCGACGGAGCGAACGTCGAGATCCACGAGCAGGTGGGCGACGACAACATGTTCCTGTTCGGCATGACGGTGGATGAAGTGAACGAGCTCTGGGCGAAAGGATACGATCCGAACGAGTTCATCCGCAACGACGCGGAGCTCGGCGAGGTGATCGGCATGCTGACGTCCGGCGTCCTCGGCAAACGGTTCGACGACGTGGCGGCCTCGCTGACGACCGGCCGGTTCGGCCAGGCGGACCAGTACATGACCGTCGCGGACTTCCGCGACTACGTGAGGGCGCAGAAAGACGTGTCCGCCGCCTTCCTCGACCGTGACCGGTTCATGAAGATGTCCCTCGTCAACATCGCGAAGGCGGGCGTCTTCTCCGCCGACCGCGCCGTGCTCGAGTATGCGGACCGCATCTGGGGCATGCGCGGATGAGGATCCTCTACGACAGCAAGGACGTACGCCATAAGTCGCCCTTCGGAACGCTGAAGGAGAACGAGGAGTGCCGGATGACCGTCCACGTCCCGAAGAGCGTCTCCACGCGCGGCATGGAGCTGGTGATGGAGACGGAGGACGGGGAGGAGGCGTTCCGGGTCCCGGCGGAGTATTCCGGCGGGAACGACGACTACGAGTGGTTCACGGTCCGGTTCCGTCTGGAGAAGACGGGCCTCTACTTCTATTATTTCGTCATCACGACGGAGCGGGAGACGTTCCGCCTCTTCCGGCTCGGATTCGATATGACGAACATCGAGGCGGGGGAGAAGTGGCAGCTCACCTGCTGCCCCGCCGACTTCGTCACGCCGGCCTTCCTGAACGGCAGCGTGATGTACCAGATCTTCCCGGACCGCTTCGCCGCCTCCGGCGAGTGCGATCTCACGGAGAAGATGAAGCCGTTCTGGGTCCATGAGAACAAATCGGACGTGCCGGCTTACGCGCCGGACGCCGAAGGGATCGTCCGGAACGACGACTTCTACGGCGGGAACCTCCGGGGGATTGAGGAAAAGCTCGACTATCTCGCGTCCCTCGGCGTCGGCGTCCTCTACCTGAACCCGGTCTTCCGGGCGCCGTCGAACCACCGGTACGACACGGCGGACTACCTGAAGATCGAC
>JAEEGL015971654.1_pt1 | contig 11332 bp, 9 predicted proteins | sample 9134231 | NCBI WGS metagenome assembly JAEEGL01 (sample SAMN16246548, study PRJNA631951) | gut metagenome | biome: gut microbiome; feature: rumen; material: fiber-attached | host: Bos | place: Iran: Karaj | collected 2018-10
TACACAGCTCCCGAGCACAAGTACGACAACCACGTGCTGCCGGTGCTCTACGACGACACGGCGGCCCTGGCCATCAACATCGGCTACCAGATTCCCGTGCTTCCTTGGCTTAAGGTGATGCCCGTGGTGGGCCACTGCCACACCAGCGCCGGCGTTACCGACGCCACCACGGTGAACATCGAGGTGGAGGACGAGAGCGGCCGCATGTACCACGACTTCGACATCACCTCGCGTCGCCACTACTTCAACTATGGCGGCGGCCTGATCATACACCCCTTCGACTGGCTGAGCCTCTATGGCGTCTACACCGTCCACGCCATATACGGCGGCATCAGCGTCAACCTCGGAGCGCTGTACTAATTTTTTTTCGTATCTTTGCATTTTATTTGTACGCGCAGGTGAGCGAGAAAGTATACATAGAATCGTATGGTTGTCAGATGAATTTCGCTGACAGCGAGGTGGTGGGGGCCATCCTCGCGGGTGCCGGATATGCGCTGTGCGACGCCGTGGAGGAGGCCGATTTTGTGCTCATCAACACCTGCGCCATACGCGACAACGCCGAGCAGCGTGTGCGCCACCGCGTGCGCGAGCTGCGTGCCATGCAGAACCGCCGTGCCGGCTTGAGGATAGGCATCCTCGGCTGCATGGCCGAGCGGCTGCAGAGCCGCCTGATGGCCGAGGAGGACAATGTGAGCTTCGTGTGCGGCCCCGATGCCTACCGCCGCCTGCCCGACATACTGCGCCAGGTGCGCGAGGGCCAGAAGGCCGCCGAGGTGGAGCTGAGCACCACCGAGACCTATGCCGACATCGAGCCTGTGCGGCTGGCCTCGAACGGCATCTCGGCCTACATAAGCATCATGCGCGGCTGCCAGAACTACTGCTCCTATTGCGTGGTGCCCTACACCCGCGGCCGCGAGCGCTCGCGCGACCCGCAGACCATCGTGGCCGAGGCCCGCACGCTCTTCGGGAAAGGCTACCGCGAGGTGACGCTGCTGGGACAGAACGTGAACAGCTACCGCTGTGATACCGTCGGGTTCCCGGAATTGATGGATATGGTGGCGTCGGTGGACCCGCGGCTGCGGGTGCGCTTCGCCACGTCGCACCCCAAGGACCTGAGCGACGAGCTGCTGGCGGTGATGGCGCGGCACGCGAACATCTGCCGCTGCATACACCTGCCGGTGCAGAGCGGCAGCAACCGCATGCTTAAGGCTATGAACCGCAAGTATACTGTGGAGTGGTACCTCGACCGCGTGGCGGCCATACGCCGCTACCTGCCCGACTGCTCGATTACGACCGACGTGATTGCGGGCTTCTGCGGCGAGACCGAGGAGGACCACCGGCAGACCCTCGAGCTTTTCCGCAAGGTGAGGTACGACTACGCCTATATGTTCAAGTACTCGGAACGCGAGGGCACCTACGCCCAGCGCCACATGCCCGACGACATTGCCGACGAGGTGAAGACGCGCCGCCTGAACGAGATTATAGCCCTGCAGGGGCAGATAGCACTGGAGAACAACCGCGAGGAGGTGGGCCGCGAGTACGAGGTGCTGGTGGAGGGCGAGAGCCACCGCTCGAAGGAGCGCCTCTTCGGCCGCAACAGCCAGAACAAGGTGCTGGTGTTCGACAAGGGCGACGCCGTGCCGGGGACCTACCGCCGCGTGAGGGTAGACGACTGCACGGCGGCCACGCTGCTGGGAACGCTGGTCGATTAAGGATTTTAAAGGATAAGAAAGATATGAAAAACGTAATCAAACGAATGGGTGTGCTGCTGATGCTGTCGGTGCTGATGGTGGGATGCGCCACCATGTCGCCGCGCAACTTCGAGCGCACGGTGGCCGACGCCGAACGCAACGGCGCCAACTACACCAAGGAGGACTGGGAGAAGGCCGACGCAAAGTTCGAGACCTTCTGCGAGCAGTACGACTACGACAAGCTCCGCACGATGAGCGAGGATGAGCAGCGCGAGGTGGGCCGCCTGATGGCCCGCTACTCAAAGGCGCGTGCCAAGTCGGCTTTCAGCGAGCTGGACGGTTTGCTGCGCACGGGGTCGTCGTTATTGAAAGGCTTCCTCGAGGGCCTTGGCGAGTCGGACGAGGATGAGGAATGAACAAACGAGAGACATTGATATGGCAAAAGAGAACTTCTTGAAACGTTTCCCGTGGGTGTTGCACGTGCTGGTGATGATAGCCATCACGGTGGTGATACTGGTGCTGGTGTTCACCTTTATCAAGATTTACGCCCGACAGGGACAGGAATACGAGTTGCCCAACATGGTTGGCAAGAACATCGCGGAGCTGCAGAAGGACAACCCGCTGGACCTCGACGTGGTGGTGCTGGATTCCATCTTCCATCCCGGACGTGAGGGTGGCATTATCGAGACACAGGACCCCAAGGCCGGAACCATGGTGAAGAAGGGCCGCAAGCTGTATATCACCATGACGGCCTATACCCCCGAGGACGCTGTGCTGCCAGAACTGATAGGCCTGACGGTGCGCCAGGCTGTGAGCGAACTGGCGTCGGTGGGGCTCGAGGTGGGGCAGCTCAAGTTTGTGGAGGACCCCTACAAGAACATCGTGGTGGACCAGACCTGCAAGGGCAAGACCTTGTATGCCGGGCAGCAGATAGAGCGTGGCTCGGTGGTGGACCTTGTCGTGGGCCTCGGCGACAGCACGGGGCGCAGTGTGGTGCCGTTTGCCATAGGCAGTACACGCAGCAAGGCGCGGCGCGACATAATATCGGTGTCGCTCAACGTGGGACGTGAGCATTTCAACGGCGTGAAGCACAAAGAGACGGCTGTGGTCTATCGTCAGGAGCCCGACTATACCGGGGTGTCGAAGTATCCCTATGGCACCGAGGTGGAGTTGTGGTATGTCGACGAGGACAAGACCGACGTGCAGAAGATGATAAGCGAGTTCAAGGTGGACTCGAGCAAGATTATAGACCCTGACTTTATCAACGATGGGCGTCCTACGCCCGACGAGATAGAAGAGCGAGAAGGTTGGACGTGGTAGGGATGTCACATAAACGGATAGTCGCGGTGTTGGCGGCGGCGTGGTTGGCTACCGCCATGGCGGTGCAGGCACAGGAGGTGCTGTTGCCTGCATCGTGGCAACACGGTGCGCCTCAGGCCAAGGCTGCGGCCACCGAGGTGAGGCTTCCGTTTTTCGACGACTTCTCGGACTACTGCGGTGCTCCTGCCGCCGACCGATGGGCCGGGGGAGGGGCGATGGTGAATACCGGCTTCGGCCAGAAGGCGCCGACGGTGGGCATGCTGACCCTTGACGCATACGACGGAGAGGGAAGGCTGTATCCACAGGCATCGACATCGCTGTTTCCCGCCGACACGGTGACGTCGCTGCCTTTACGGCTTGACTCGCTGACGGCTGCCGATTCGGTGGTGCTGAGTTTCTACTACCTGCCGGGCGGCGGCAGCGGCAACCTGTGGGAGAGGGTGGGCGACACCCCCGAGGAACAGGACTCGCTGTTCCTTGATTTCTATGCCGCAGCCGACAGCCAGTGGCACACGGTGTGGTGCCGTGGCGGCGTGAGCGAGGACAGCCTGGTGGCACAGACGGGCCGCAGCTGGCAGTATGTCACAGTGGCTGTGAGCGACAGTATGTACTTCGACTCGGCTTTCCGCTTCCGCTTCCGCAACTATTGCTCGTTGCAGGACAACGGCAAGCCAGGCATGGCAGGCGGTGGCGACCAGTGGAACATAGACTATGTGGTTGTGGACCGCGGCCGCGACACGGCGGCATCGCCCGAGTTTCGCGATGTGGCCTTTGTGGAGCCGGCACCTTCGATGCTGGCGCACTATAGGGCTATGCCGGCAAGGCAATACCAAGCCTCGGAGATGGCGGGCTCGATTAAGATGACCATTGCCAACCTCTATTCGTCGGCTTTGGCCACGCAGTATGGATATGCCGTGGTGGATGCCGAGGGCGACACGCTTTACCGCTACGACGGGGGCTACGAGAACGCACCGGCTTTCCTGCCTGGCGGCACATACCAGACAGCTCAGGCACATGCCGCTCCGACGGTGGGCTACACATTTGAAACAGGCGACGCACCGTGCGAGTACACCATTGTGCATACGGTGCGCGAGGGCGTGGGCGGCGACGCGTGGCAGCAGAACGACACGGTGCGATTTGTGCAGACTTTTGGCGACTACTACGCCTACGACGATGGCACAGCAGAGAACGGCTACGGCCTTACCTCGACGGCCAGCCGTATCTACCTGGCCTGTCGCTTCGACCTCAACGTACAGGACACCTTGACGGCGGTGGATATGATGTTCAACCGCACCTTTGGGGCGCAGAACGAGAATATACAGTTCTACCTGACGGTGTGGCAGGCTGATGGCAACGGCAAGCCCGGCACGGTGCTGTATAAGGATGGGGCGCGCCGCCGTCCCACGACGGGTGGCTTTGAAACATACGCGTTGGAGCATGCGGTGACGGTGGACGGCAGTATATTTGTGGGCTTCGAGCAGGTTGGCAACGACTATATCAACATAGGATTCGACCGCAACAACAACAGTAGCGACCGAATATATTATCTCACCTCGACCGAGTGGCAGCAGAGCATACTGAGCGGCTCGCTGTTGATGCGTCCGCGTTTCGGCAGCTCGGCTTTGGGGATTGCTGCTGTCGGCGACAGAAACAGCATTGTGTTGTATCCCAACCCTGCAACGGATGTTGTCCGCATAGGAGGCCTCGAAGAGGAGGCTGTAATGCAGATTATCGACCTTTATGGGCGTGTGGTTCTTTCTACCAGGACCGCGGCAAGTGGCACCGATGTGTCGGCCTTGGCGTCGGGGATGTATCTTGTGAGGGTTGTTTCACCGTCGGGCGAGAGATATTACAATAAACTGATAATAAGACACTGATGGTCGACGAAGAACTGGAGGAACAGCAGCAAGACTTGTATGAGCATCACCGCATTACGGTGGACCGTGGGCAGGAGATGCTGAGGATTGACAAGTACCTGCAGATGCGGCTGGAAGGCGTGTCGCGCAACAAAGTGCAGGCGGCCGTGAAGGCTGGGTGCGTGAGGGTGAACGACAGGGAGGTGAAGTCGAACTATCGTGTCAAACCGTTGGATGTTATCACCGTGCTGCTGCCCGAGCCACCACACGAGTTCGAGCTGGTGCCGGAGAAGATTGATTTCCCCATAGTGTATGAGGACGACGACGTGCTGGTGGTGGATAAGCCAGCAGGCTTGGTGGTGCATCCAGGTGTGGGCAACTGGACGGGTACGCTGGTGAACGGACTGTTGTATTACTTTGGGTATGACCCTGCAAAAGAAGAGTCGGAAAGTGGCAGTTACCCGTATCTGGTACATAGGATAGACAAGGATACGTCGGGGTTGCTCCTGGTGGCCAAGAACGAGGGGGCTCAGGCCGTGTTGGCGAGGCAGTTCTTTTATCATACGATAGAACGCAAGTACAACGCCTTAGTGTGGGGCGATTTCGACGAAGAGAGTGGTACCATTGAAGGGAATCTTGGTCGTTCGCCGCAGGACCGCCGTGTTATGTGCGTATACCCGCACGAGGAGGGTGTTCCCGAGGAGGAGCAGAAGGGCAAGCATGCCGTGACGCACTGGAAGGTGTTGGAGCGCTTTGGATATGTTACATTGGTGGAGTGTGTGCTTGAGACAGGCCGTACACATCAGATACGCGCCCATATGCGGCATATAGGGCACCCGCTGTTCAGCGATGCCTCATACGGAGGCGATGCCATTTTGAAGGGTACCACGTTTAGCCGCTACCGCCAGTTTGTAGAGAATTGCTTCGAGATATGTCCGCGGCAGGCATTGCATGCCCGCGTGTTGGGCTTTGAGCACCCGAGGGATGGTAAGCATTTGCATTTTGAAAGTCCGCTGCCCGAGGATATGAGTCTGCTCTTGGAGCGCTGGCGGAGCTATACCATTAATCACTAATATTCCCACATATCGCTGCCAATATCGAAGACACGTTCTTCGATGGCTTCAGCCTCCAGCAGGGCGTCTTGTCCAGTGAGGTAGGTGCTGATGGTGCGGTTGTAGCGGTTGCTTTCGCGAGTGATGTAGGCGTTGTATAGTTGGTTGACGAAGACGTAGTCCCACGAGGGTTGACCTACATCGTTGTTTCCGTCAAAGTATGAGCTATTGCGGGCCAGGATGTTGCGCACGAAGGGGTTCTGCATGGGAACCCAGAATATTGCCGAACGGCCCATATAGATGTCTTCGCCAGAGGCGAGCGAACGGAAGATGTCTTTGATTGGTGCGAGGGCTATGCGTCGGGAGTCTTGCCGTGTGTCTTGTTTGCCGATGAACCATACCTCGCGCAACGAGTATTGTTTTATCTCGTAGCTTTCGAAATAATGGGGACGGATGTAGGTCTGGTATAGCTCATTGTCGTCTTCGTCGTAGCCAATTTCCAGGGTAATGGTGTCGGCTTTGGTGTATCGTTTGATGAATAGTTCTGCGTCGAGCGGCACTTTGAGTTCGTCGTCTTCAAATATAGGCAGTTCGCCGTCCTCCAGTGCTTTCCAAAGAACGAAGGCAAGACTGATTTTCCCCGTTGGATCCTCTCGTTCGGTGGGGAAGTAGAAGAATTGGTTGAACGCTTCGTTGAGGTCAATGGTCTTCCATAATGTGGTTGACCATACGACGTCGGCCTCGCGTAGGAAGGGGTAGGGGATAGGCTTCTGCTGCGACTCCAGCCCCGTGGGGTAGAAGTCGTTTGCGCCTTGGGTAAGCCCCAAGGTCGCAATGCTACATAGCAGGATTGTCAGCAGGAGCCTTTTCATCTGAAAGCAAAAGAAGAGTTAAGAGGCGTGCTCTTAACTCTTCTTTTATAGTCTACAATAGGTTTCTCGTTGTTTGTAAGTTAGTACTCCCACATATCGCTCTCGATGTCGAAGATTCGCTCCTCAATCATCTGCGATTCCAGCACGGCATCCTGACCAGTCAGGTAGTCGGTAATCTTGCGGTTGAACTTGTTCGACTCGCGGGTGATGTAGCTCTCGAAGTAGCGCTGGATAAAGATGTCGTCGTAGGAACGTTCTGCAACCTCGTTGTTCTCTTCGTAAGCATTGGCATTGACAAGCACTTGACGCACGGTCATATAGTCCATAGGCACCCAGAACGACTCGACCATCAGGTTCTCGCCACTCTTGCTGGCACGCTCGAACATGAAGTTCATGCCGACAATGCGAACCTTCTGACGGGTATCCTGTTTGTCGATGTACCAGAACTCCTTAAGGTTGAGCTTCTTCGCCGTGGTGTTGAGGAAGCTGGGGATGATAGTGGTGTCTTTCATGACATACTCACCATCCTCGTCTTCAACAGGCTGGCCGTCTTCACCGATGACGTTGATTTGCTGGGTGTAGGGTGCACCGCTGAGGTTGAGGTAGGCTTTCTCCCATTCTTGAGGGACCTTCATGTCATCGTCCTCATATACTTCAAAGTCACCATTGGCGGCAGCCTTGATGATAAGGTTGACGATATTGATGCGATTCTGGGTGTTGCCCTCTTCTTCGCGTTCGGTGGGGAAATAGAGATACTGGTTAAAGCTCTCGTTCATGTCGATACGGCGCCAGATAGTAGTCTTCCATACCACGTCGCTTTCGCGCAGGAAAGGATAGGGCATGGCTTTTTTGCCAACAACGATGCCACGCTGGTAGAAGTCGTTGGGATTGCGACCATCTTCAGCATCGATAATGCTCTGTGCCGTTACCGTAAAAGCAATCATTATTGCCAATACGCCAAACAAAACCTTTTTCATATTGTGTTAGTTTTTGAGTTTAACAATCCAGTCAATCTCCCTGGGTTTGCCGTCGGGCATCAGCACCTTAGCTGTGACGACGATATTGTCGCCGCGCGATGCTTTCTTGATGGCCGATTGGATATCGGGAGTAAATTTGTTGCCTTGGTTGCCAACGAACTGGCGTGTGCCGACCGAGAGGTCGAACGACAGCACCTTCATAGAACCCTTCGGCACGCTGAACTCGAAAGCGGGGTTCTTCTGGGCAATGACGTATATATCGCCAGCGGTGAAGTCCTTACGTGCAGCATTGGAGGATCCAGTCTTGTGGATACCAATCACGAGGTCGGGATTCGGGATATCTTTGACCTTGAACTTATAAGTGGCAACACGGGTAATCTTCTTGTCAATGTTTGCATCGACGAAGACGTTGACGTTCTTGGCACCGGGGGCGGGTTTGATAATGTAGTGGCCGGGACCCTCGGAACTCGGTGTGATAGAGCCTTGGCCGTTCTCAATAGTGGCGGTAAGGTTCTTTGTCTCAACGCCGGAGGCGGATACGGTGATGGGGTTCTCAAGACCGGCATACACCACCTGCATCTTGTCGAGCATAACGACACCAGTAGGTTCTGCCACGGTGTAGGACTCGGTAATTTCCAATTCCGTGTCGCCATCAGGTCCTTTGACGATAGCCTTGCCGGTGACCTTCTGGGTACCGATGTTGTTGCAGACCACGCTGTAGTGGGCCGAGCCGCTGTCACTGCTGTAAATCTCCTTGCCGCCCATGTTGAGGATGAACTTCTGCTTGGAGTCGTAGGCACCGACATAGACGTCGGTCTCGAAGGTGCCACCCTGCAGGATGTAGGTGGATTTCGGACGCGAGATAAGTATCATATCGCTGAACGAGTGGTCGCCCTTGCTCACCTGCTTGTAAAGCATATTTACAGCGTCGAACTCGGTGTTCATCGTCTCGGCTTTCATGCGGATGAGGGTGATAAGACCGGCACCAGCGACGACCTCGTCGAAGTTTTTCTCTTCCCAGGAGACTTCTTTTTTGTCCTTGTTGAGGAAGCGTTTCTCGACGTCGAACGGGTAGTTGACCTTGGAGGAGTCGTCGCCAAGGATGCGCTTCACCTCCTCGCGGTAGGCAATCACTCTTTCTTTCAGCACCTCGGCATACTTGATGCCGCCAGTGGAAGCGCCGGTGACGAAGAACTTGGGGGCTTCGTGGGTGTCGTCAAGACCTTTCTCCATCCAGGAGAAACCGCCGATTTGAAGGGCTACCTTCAAACTGTCGGGGTTTATCGTGCCGTCGTCGTTCTTGATTTTTACCTTTCGTTTCAGTTTAGGATTCGAGATATCAGTGATGATTTCGGCCTCGTCGCCGGAAATCTTGCCGATGAACTCATATTCCAGACTGTCAATGAAGTTCTCCAACTCTTTCGATAGGACCTTCACACGCTGTGCTTTGTCGTACGACTCACGCACTTTGTCGGGACTGTTGTTCAGGGCTACGTCAAAGTTGGTGTAGGTATCGTCCAGCTTGGTCTGGAGGTTTATATTGGAGTTCGTCATTGCTGTACCCACGGAGCGGAAGCCCTCCACCACCTCTGCCGACACGTTAAGTGCCAACATGGCGGTGTACACGAGGTACATCATCGTAATCATCTTTTGTCTCGGGGTTTCCGGACAGTTTGTTGCACCCATTGTCTATTCCTTTCTTTTAGTTACACGTTGTTTTTAGTTCTACGTGTGTTGGATTAGATGCGGGTCTGCATGGCTGCCAGCATGTTGCCGTAGACGTTGTTCAGCTCGGAGACCTTGCGGGTCAGGGCGTCGACTTGTTCTTTGTATTTGGTGATGCCTTCTGCCGAATCGGTGAAGTTGGACAGCATGGTGGCCATCTTCTCCTCGAACTCCTTGTTGAGGTTCATCTGCGTGGCGGCGTTGTTTATCTGCATCTCGTACATGGCGTTGATGCTGCTCAGGCTTGCCGACATCTTCTTCATCTCGTCGACATAGCTCACCTCGCCGCTGAGCGACTTGGCGGTCTCCTGATAGATGGTGCTGAGGGTCGAGATTGCCTCGGGGGCACCCTGCATGCTCTCAAGCAGCTTGCCAGCCTGACCGGCGACGTTGTCGAGGTTGTTGACAAACTTGTCGCTGGCGGCAGCCACATTGGCCATATTGTTCATCGAATTGGCACTCTCGGCAAGGTTCTGCATACCCTGGCCAAGGCGATCCATAAGTTCGGGGCTGATATTGGCGTCTTTGAGCATCTGGTCGAGTTTCGCGCTGAGGGGGTCTTTGCTGACAGCCTCTTCAACCTCAATGGGGTTGCCGTTCTCGTCGAGTTCAGGCTCGAGTTCGCTATCTTCGCTCATACCGGCCAGTTCGGGATAGACAAGGCTCCAGTCCCACTCCTTGTGAGGCGGCTCGAAGGCCGACAGGAAGAAGATGACGGTCTCGGTACCCATACCTGCAATAAGCATGATATTTGCACCCGGCCAGTGCATAATCTTGAACAATGCACCGATAATAACGACTGCTGCACCCCAACCATAGAGTTTAGCCATGAAGTTTTTGTACGCTTTGCTGCGGACCAAATTGTCTATGAAGCTCATAATTTTGTGGTTTTTTGTGATTGCTTATTATGTGTATTCTATTATCTATATTAATGTTAGCGAGCCACGTTCGAGGCGGTACGGAGATTGTCGCCCTTGACACGGCCAAGGTAAGGCATCACGCAACGGAAGCCGATGTAGCACTTGGCGGTGTCCATGAACTCGTAGGTACGGGTCTGCACCTGGATGAAGTACTTCTGGTCTTTCCAGCTGCCACCGCGGACCACTTTGCGTTTCATAGCCAGCGGGTCATCGTCTTTGGCGTCATAGTTGTAGTACGGGGTGATGGCGTTGGCCACCTGATAGGTCGACTCGTTGTAGGCATCGAGGCACCACTCGCTGACGTTGCCAGCCATGTCATACAGACCGTAGTCGTTCGGGGCATAGTGGCCGACCATGAGGGTCTTCACGCCGCCATCGTCATCATAGGCACCCTTGAGGGGCTCGTAGTTAGCCAGGAAGCAACCGTTTGGATTGCGCACGTAGGGTCCGCCCCAGGGATAACTCTGGCTGGCAATACCGCCACGGGCTGCGAACTCCCACTCGCTCTCCGTCGGCAGACGGAAGTCGTTGAGGATGCTGTAGTTGATGTTCTCAAGGTGTTGGTTCAACATATTGCTGCGCCACACGCAGAAAGCTTTTGCCTGGCGCCAGCTCACACCAACGACGGGATAATTGTCATAGGCGGGCGACGAGAAATAGCTGCGGGTGAAGTCCTCGTTCATGCTGTAGGCATAGTCGTGAACCCAGCAGAGCGTGTCGGGATAGATATTGATATACTCACGCTGAATCTGGCTCGAACGGTTGTTCAGACCTTTGGGACGCACAGCAAAGCTGGTGCCGCGGTGTTCGCTCTTGCCGGCCACGCCGTTCTCTTTCTGGGCCACATTCTGGTAATCTATATAATAGTATTCATAGTTCATCTTCGACACATCTACCACGCGGCGGTGGTTGATGTCGA
>JAEEGL016504360.1_pt1 | contig 11332 bp, 8 predicted proteins | sample 9134231 | NCBI WGS metagenome assembly JAEEGL01 (sample SAMN16246548, study PRJNA631951) | gut metagenome | biome: gut microbiome; feature: rumen; material: fiber-attached | host: Bos | place: Iran: Karaj | collected 2018-10
CAAGGGCGATGGCAAGACGTCCGACACCGCGGCGATCCAGGCCGCCCTGGACGCGGCAGGCAAGGTGAGCGGAACCGTCTGGTTCCCTGCAGGCGTTTATCCATGCCACGCGCTCAAGGTGCCGGCCCACGTCACGCTAAAAGCCGACCCCGTGTGGATCTTCCGCAAAGACCTCAAGGGCGCGGCACTGCTGCTCGACGACCCGTCCGCGTCCTGTCTGCTCGACATCACGGGCGCATACGGCGTGCACGTGCACGGACTCCTCCTGCAGGGCATCCGCAAGACGCCCACGCCCGTGCACGGAATCTTCCTCAACAACGCCACGAAGTTCAGCCCGTGCGAGGATACCCTCGTGGTGGAAGACACCAAGGTGCAAGGGTTCTCAGGACACGGCATCTACCTCAAGCGCGTGTGGCTCTTCATCATCCGCCACAGCCAGTGCTACAACAACGCCGGCTCTGGCGTGATGATCCACGGCTGGGACGGCTTCGTGACGGACAACCAGTTCTCCGGCAACGGCGGGCACGGCTTCGGCACGGAGGAGTGCGGGGCCACGGTGATGTTCACCGCCAACCGCGTGGAGTGGAACCACGGCTACGGACTCTACCTCTGCGGTGGCGACGCCTGGAACGTGACCGGCAACTCGTTCGACCGTAACTGGGGCGCGGGCCTCTGCGCCGTGGGTATGCGCGCCTCCACGTTCACCGGCAACCTCTTCCGCCGATGCGGCAAGGACGCGCACACCCTCGCGGAGGGCGAGCGCTCCTGCCAGGTGCGCATGGAGAAGTGCAGCGGCATCGCCTTCACGGGCAACGTCTGTCGCGCGGGACGCGACGACGGCGGCAAGGGTCTCTTCACGCCGCAGGTGGGCTTCGTCCTCAAGGGGATGTCGTACTCAATCGTGAAAGACAACGCCCTCGCCGCCGGATACATGGACGCGCTGCTCGTGGATCAGGGCGGGCACGGACCGGACTTCGTGTTCAAGGACAACGTCGGCTGCCCGATGAAGAAGTAGTGCGGCCGAACAATTCAACTTCCTCTTTCACAGCTTCTCCCACTTCACCCACCTCGGGCAAGTCGTGGCGAGCATCCTAGCCATGCACGGCACCGGTGCGGCGTCCACGCTCACATACACGCTCACATAATGGAACAAACGCTATCAATAACCTTTATTGATAAGATTTTGCAATCTTATGGCATCTTGTGTCTCTTTGATGCTTTTTTGCAGCTTCTCCTGGCTTTTCTTCAATTCCTCCTGGCTGTTTATCAATGCAAGTTGCCATCGTCTATCGCGTTCATTCTTGATTCGGCAAGCCCACTGCCGAGCTAAAACAAAATTTCCCTCCATCAGTGCGGTTGAAACCTCCTGCGCACATTCTATATCATTCACACCAGTGTTGTCGACATTTGAACCGAACATGTAGTTGTCATGTCGCTTGATATCGTCTTCATCCTCCTTGAAGTCTAACAATGAATGATATGCGAGACGATAACCGAGGCGCGAGAACCAGTTCATGTCGGAGCAAGTCATCTTATACCTGAACATGTCCACAATGTATCGAGAGCCTTGCCGCTCGGAAGTCAGCACTTCGTAACCACCTTTGCAAGCACCATAGGCAGGGAAAAGAAGAGGTAGGCTGATGACAGCACAAGCGATTTTCCTCAAGATCTTGACACGCGCAACTGGGATCTCTCGTTCTTTGTCGACGAATGCCACAATATAAACATTGACAACGTTTGTCGCAACCATCTTAATTGCAATGGATATGAGCATAAGAAAAAGAATACCCGTCCACAACCCTGGATTGTCGAGGACTACGTAACCAATCAGAACACCCACAGCCGCAGTCAACCAGCCTCCGGCCCTCCTGCAATATGCATCCAATCCAGCGGTCGGTTTTTTAGCAGGAACGGAGTCTCTATCTCGCATAGGCTTTCTCATATCCGTGCCCGCCGATTTATCCAACAAAATAGTGCTGGACATCTCTTCTTGGCCAGCACACTTGGAAGGACACACATGAGAAGGTCCCTCCATGGAGGATTCCACAGCATTTGTCGCCACGTCGTCCACAGCCTTTGCGAAATAGATGCATGCAAAAAGGACGACTAACATCACCGTTGTCAGCGCAAGTGCCACTGTGGTAAAGACGAAAAAAACTGCTTCCGTAGAAAATGCCCATGCAAGAGACAATATAAACAACGTAAATGCCGCATAAGGACAGGCCAGCGTAAGGAGCGGAGCCTTCCCCATTGCAAGTTTAGCTTGATAGCGAAACCTCAATTTGTCTTTTCCGGACGCCAACACCATCCCCTTGATGTGCATCCACATCTCGATGAATGCCGGCATTTCATCTTTGCACTGTTGAAAAAATGATTGCTGTTTCATATTAACAATTCTCCAGTTTGTCTCGCAGAATGAAGGACGATGGACCTTATCGGATCATAGGTTTTCATCTGACTTGCCTTCTGGCACATCTTCTATCCAGCATCTGACGGAAGCTATCGACTTGGCTTCGTTCTCTGAAATATAGTCAAATCGAATCACTGCTGACGCATATTCAGAACGAGATGCAGAATCTTGTTCAATTTCCCGATGAAATCCTTCCCCTAAAGCTTTTCGAAGTACTTGGCGAAAATGCCTAATAGATTTTCCCTCTTTTGAAGAAGAACTAATGAATCTTACATATCCCTCCGGCAGTTTTTCACCTTTTAAGAATTGAAGTGGTGTCTCAAGAAATATTGTTGTGTCATTTAACTGCGGATTGGCTGCAATAATCCCGCCATCGACAATCTTAATCACGATATAATCAACCATCTTGAAAATAACATCAGTGGAAATATCATTACCGGCCGCTTCTTCCAATGACTCAATATCAGCATTTGAAGCATATACCTCTTCGATAAGAGTTTCCTTGCCATTAATCAACATCTTCTTCTTAACAGGTGCCTGCTCTTCATGATTAAAATCAGACACTCGGCCCAATTCTAAAATATTGTCGACCCGTGCACCTAGTGGTAATTTATGCTTTGACTTTGGCCTTTCAAACTTATTTATTGATATACATTCTCTTAGTGGTTTGCCATTCTCTTTAACAATTACATTCCCTTTACCATCGAGGGCTTCTGCCCAAATATTCAACTCAGCAATACTTTCTAGATAATCGGTTGATCGTGCATTGCACTTCTGTAAAATCGACACCGTAGTAGAATTCACCCCAAACCACATTCCTGCCAACCAATATCCTGAAGCCGCATCATCTTTGGGAACCGCAATCTTTTGTAATAAGTAATGAGAAGACTCCTTCCATTGTTGATACCCCTGATCATTAACCGATAAGATCAACCCAACATCTGCGAAAATAATTTTGTCTGGATTCTTGTCGATTTTTGTATGCGTGACACCATTAATAGTTTCAGATATTATAGTACTCCATCCGCTACCCTCCCACGGTCGTTCATTGACTCTGATAATTGGTTCGCCCTTGTATTTTGCGATCTCAGCCTTAAAAAGGTTCTTACGGTAATTTCTCCCATAAAACCCCTGCCAGATCACATTGAATATATCGGCGACACTCTTTCTGCCCTCTGCAACATCTCTTGTAAGCGTTAAACAATTCTGTCCAGCAAGTGTCAATACCCGTTCAGACGTTTGTACTTTCTCACCCTCAGAAGAACTTGATATGATTAAATCCAGGACTCCAAACATAAAAACAACAGACGACAAAAGTACCGCACATATAAAACATTTACCATAAAATGTCCCCCTAAGTTTAGGGAACTTTGATTCAAGAAAAGTCTGCAATTTATTGAACTTGTCGGTAATACTTTGTCTTATCATATTAAACCATGTGAAACACATACGAGACAACTCCATAGCCACCTCTCTTTCAGAGCTAAAAAGATAATATGTTCTTGGGGGCATTTGACAGCATCATAAGCGATCAAAAAGATCTGAGGCCGCAGCCAGCCATGCGTCAATCATCCGCTCAAGGTCCTGAGAAGAGTCAAACTTTTCAACGCATGGCAGACGGATTGTAAACGAATCAAGGTTTAATGAAGCTAAACAATCAGAATATCCTTGAATTGTCTTCGAATGTTCACGAATGCACTTCTTGATGTCTGAAATATTTTTTTTATTTATTGGCCCTTCAAATTCTTGTGATTGTTTCTTCCCTAAATTTTGCAAGTCTTTAGTCTCTATCCATATTATGGTGATCTTCATAGAAGTGGACACGTTCGTCACTTTGGACAGATTGACCATCCCTCCATCAAATGCATACCAGTTTGAGCTAGATCGGCCGCATCCAACGGCGATCAGCGCGATAGCGGAATAACAAGCGAGTCTGAGTAGTTTGTTCATCATTGTTCCTTTCTAGGATTTTGTTTTCTTTGCAAGACTAGTTTTTTCTCTATGCAGCCAGGTGCGCCGGCTTGTCATCCGCCGGAGGCCTGCTACAGCACAAGTTGGAAAAGACAAGACGGCGCACCCGAAAATGCGTCGCAAGGCCCTCTTCCAACTTCAGAATGTAGCAGTTTCCGGCAGTCGAAAAGCCTGCACGGGAATTGGATCGATCCCATCCCCGGCAACGGGCAACAGTATAGCATACCGCCCCCATCCGCGCAAGCGGAAAAAGGCGGGCACCGCCGCGCCCGCGTAACGCAAGTTCCGGGCGCGTCGTCTCGTCCAAAATGTGGATAGCACGCGCCATCAATTATGTAAACGCATGGGAAGGAGGTGGATGACAGGGGAAAGTCAGGGGCTAGGGGGCAGGGGTTAGGGGTTAGGGGTTAAGAGAAGAAAGAGTGAGGGAGTTTGCGAACTTAGAGTTAGCGGGAGAGCGGCGACGAGCGACAATGGGCTATTTCCATCTGCCGCAAAAGATGGTAAAATCTTGTTTCGACATGTTCACCGCCCTTCACCGACATGCACATTGCCTGGCCTCAGACGCTCGAAAGACGTGCGCGGCGTGCTCTCTCTTGGCCGCGCTTGCCGCCGCGTCGGCACCCATGCCCACGAAGCAGGAGCTGCGCCTTGCGCGCGGCGTCGTGCAGGACCGCGTTGCCGAGCATCTCAAGGCGATCGATGCGCGCGAGACCGCGCCCGGCGACGTCGCCGCAATCCTCCTATCCCTCGCGAAGACCGCAAAAAACCACGCGGAGAAATATCTGCTAATGCAGGGAGCGTTCAAGCTCCATACGCGCGGCGGCGACCTCAGTTCCGCCGCCGACGTGGTCGCGGACATGAAGCGCGAATTCGAGGGCATGCCGGCGGAAGTGGTCCTTGAACTTATGGAAGGCGAATCCCGTCCCGGCACGGGAGAGCCGACAGAATGGACATCCATCATAACCAAGGCAAGGTTCATCGTGGAAAGAACCAAAGAGATGGCAGTGGCGATAAAGGGAAAGAATGACTTCCGGTTCGACCTCGGCGGCGCCTCGATCGACTTTGTGATGTGTCCGCCAGGCACCTTCAAGATGGGGCGCCCCGGATGCACCGACAAGCTGAACCCGGACTATGCACACAACGTGACCCTCACGCGCCCGTTCTGGATGAGCCGCCACCCGGTGACGGTTGAACAGTGGACGGCGGCCATGGGTCCGCTGAAGCTCAGCCCGGCACAGAAGGCAGTGGGCCCCAAAATGGCACTGAACAGAAACTGGCACGACATCCACAGACTGGCCGACACGCTCCAGACGGCGATGGAGCGCGCGCTGCCGCCCGGCTACGTGGTGCGCCTCCCGACCGAGGCGGAATGGCAATACGCGGCACACGCCAACTCCAAGGACAAGGCGGACCCGCACAGGCGCCTGATGATAGAATTCACCAACACCATGAGACTTCCTGAATACAGAACAACCGCCGACGAGCTCGTGGAAGAGCTGAAGCTAAAAGGGTTCGAGTTCGAATACAATGACACGCAGAAGGCCCGCATCGCCAGAACAGGCAAGCTGGAACTTCCATTCGAGGGGAGGATATTCCCGCGCATGGGCGAGCACAGGCCGAACGCCTGGGGACTGCACGACTTCATGCAGTGCGTAGGATACGAGGTGGTGCTCGACACGGTCCGCGCCGAACCCGACAACCATTGTTTTTTCAGGAAGTCCCGCAAAGACTATTTCTTCGCAGACGAGGAGACCGACCCTCTAAAATCTGCGGGGCCGCCCAAAGCCACAAAAGTCGACGTTCTCATGATGGTCTACCCGAAGACACATTCGAAAAGCACTCACCAAAAGATGATATTCAGACTGGTCGTGGGACCGGAGTTAGTGGTTAGTGGCTAGTGGTTAGTGGTTAGTGATTAGTGATGGAAGAGATATCTACAGACACCCTGATGGGACAATACAGGATAATCCGCCTTGTGGGCAAAGGCGGAATGAGCCGCGTCTATGAAGTGGAGCACTCTTCGCTGAAGACGCGCCATGCGCTCAAGGCCTTTGCGCTGGATCACGGCAACATAGAATTCCTCAAAGACCGCTTCATGGCCGAAGGGCGCATCCTCGCGCGGTTGAAGCACCAGAACCTTGTGCATGTGTTCGACCTGTCGATGGACGCCGCCACCGGCACGCCATATTTCGCGATGGATCTCGTCCTTGACGAGAACGGCTCGCCCCGCACGCTCGCCGAGGTGCCGCCGGGCAGCGCCGAGGAACCCCAGCTCGTGCGCTGGTTCTCCCAGATGGCATCCGCGCTCGACTATATACACGCCGCCGATATCGTCCACCGCGACGTCAAGCCCAGCAACATCCTGCTGAACGCGAAAGGCGACGTGTTACTGAGCGACTTCGGAGTGTCGCGGTTCTGCCGGCGCGAGCTTCGCAGCGAACTTGGCGTAGACCAGACCATCGCCTCCAACGACCTTCCCTCCGATCCGCTCTTCATGGGCACCGCGCGCTTCATGGCGCCGGAGGTGCGCCGCGGGGAACAGGCCACGGCTGCGGCGGACGCCTACGCGCTCGGGCTCGTCTTCTTCCGCCTCCTGACCGGCGTATGGTACGAATCCAGCCCAGCGATCTGGGGGCTTCTGGAGCCCTTCGACCCCGCATGGCGCGACATACTCCCAGCCCTTCTCGCCGAAGATCCGCGAGATCGTCCGGAGACGCTCGCGCCGCTGGCGACGCGCTTCGGGGCAAAACGGTCTGCAAGCCGACTCGGCTGGATCGCGGCCGCGATCATCGCCGCAGCCGTGACAATCGGCGTCGTCTTGTATGCCCGCCATGCATTCCAGAAGTCTGGCGCCGCGATCCGCACGGACGACCTCTTCGCCATTCCATCATACGCCCCGGGAGACTAGAGCAATGGCAACGTTTCCAGACACACCGGCAACGCTCCTCGCCCGCCTCGCCGTGCAGGCCACCGGTCGGAGCACAGAAGAATCCGACTGGGCGGAGCTCTTCGACCTCTACGCCCCAGCCATACGCAGATTCGCCGAAAACCTAGGCGCGGGGGGCGACTCCGAGGACATCGTGCAGGACATCTTCATGAAACTCGTGACTATCCTCCGCGATGGGCACTACTGCGCCGAGGCCGGACGCTTCCGCTGCTATCTAGCGACCCTCATCCGCAACGAACTCGTCAGCCGTTGGCGCAAAGCGCAAGTGCGCGCGCAGTGCGTGTCGCTGGAGAGCCTGCCACCCGACGAACAGCCGGAGGTCCAGCCCAACGCCGCCGCGGTGGTCGAGGCGAAGTGGCGACTCGCACGCCATGAAGCCGCGGTCTGGCACGCCCTGACGAAGACGGCACTTTCCAAGCAGTCACGCGAGATATACAGAGCACACGCGCTGGAGGAGAGGCCGATAGGGGAGGTGGCAGCGCGCTTCGGCGTGTCGCGCAATGTAGTCGCCCAGGTGAAAGCGCGCGTGAACCGGATGATCGCCACACTAGAATCTAGAATCAAGGATTGAAGGCACGATCCGGACGCTACCCCTCAGTGGGCATGCCCCATTCGTCAAGCTGGTCCTTGATCCACGCGAACGAGGCCGCGTGCATCTCCTTGGACGTGCCGGTGATCGGCGATCGTGCGCGTGCGCTGACACGTGAGTTTATCATTTCCGGGCGCACCATGTCAACACGAACTCCCCCTGCTCCACGAATCTGCGATGCCACTGCACAAAGCAGAAACGTGAGCAGGAAGATTCCACCAACCAGCAACAACTAGTTGATCGTGTGGGCTAGAGTCCCTGTCAAATAGTCGGCCGTCACGCAAGAAGCGCGTTGACCTTTGCATCAAACTCTGCAGAAGTCAGCAAACCAAGTTCCACCTGCTTCTTCAACATGCGTATTTCTTCAAAGTGATCAAGCTTCTTGTTCGCCTTTGCCAGACGCGCGGCATAATCTTCGTCAGTAATAGCGCCCATGGCCTTCGCCTTGTCGAGTTTGGCCTTTATCTCGTCCACTTCATTCTGAACAAGCTGACGTTCCTGAAGAACCTGCGAATCGGCCAAGGCCTTCTCTAGTTCGGCCAGTTCCTTTTCCAGCGCCAACTTCTTTTCAAGCTTCGGCTCAATGAGCTTCAGCGTTGGACCGGCACCAAAATCGGAGATCTCGACGCCGGCAAGCAACTTTTCAACATACAACTTGCCAATCGTGACATACCCGGTCTCGATCTCAGCCTGCACAGCAGCGATGTCGGCCTTGACGGCTGTAATCTTTGCCGCCTCCTTGGCCTCGACGGTCGCCTTGCCGGCAATCCGTCCGGTACCCTTTGCTATTGACGATCCGACGCCTGCGGCCGTCGTCTTGATCCTGTCAAACAATCCCATTTTGTTTCTCCTTGTTTTATTTATATTTAGCTGGCCTTCATCTGGCCACCTCAGATTCGTGCAGAAAGTGGAACCCTTCCACTTCCAGCGAGGGGCAATAGTATAACACACCTTGCCCTCCCGTGCAATCAGGAAAAGAAAGGGAGAAATGCAAGCATTACCCCTCCGTGGGCATGCCCCATTCATCAAGCTGGTCTTTGATCCACGTGAACGAGGCCGCGTGCATCTCCTTGGACGTGCCGGTGATCGGCGCGCCGCAGCGAACGCGGATGTCCTTGGAGGGATCCACCGTGCCGAAGTCCTTGAACCAGCCCTTGCCATCGGGGCGCGTCGGCTCGCAGTCGGTCTTCACCGCGATCGGCACCACCGGCACGCCGGCCTTCTCCGCGAGCTTCGCGCCGATGGACGAATAGCCCTTGCGCGCGAATACCTTCTCGCGCGAGCCCTGCGGGAAGATCAAGAAGGAATTGCCCTCGGCGATGCGCGCGCATCCCTCGCGGAAGATAGTCATCAGATCCTCGCGCGGCGACTTCCGCCCGATGGGTACAAGGCCCATGTGGTCCGCAGCCTTCTCGAGGAACGGCAGATGCGATAGCGACGCCTTGACGACTACGTTAAACGGCCCGTAGGTCAAGATGGTGAACGGCAGGAGAATCGTCTCGAGCGTGGACATGTGATTCGAGAGATACACCACGGGGCCGTTGTACGCGGCGCGATTCTCCCACCCGTCGAAGGTCACGTCAATGCCGAACTTCTCGGCGGTCTGGACAGACCGGAAGCAGAAACGCGACCATATGTCCGTGTTCAACCAGCCAAGAGCCTCATATATGGCGCATTTGGGGAACACGCTGAAAGGCCCCCACGTGAAGGCGAGAGTCGTCCACCAGCTCTTCACGCGCGGGCATGGAGCCTTACGCTCCGGCGACGTATGATAAGCGCCGGTGCGGAGCAACTCTTCGCGGAACATCTCGAGGGTGGTGGTCTTCATGACATCAATCGTTGGTCTCTTCGTCCTGCTGCTCCTCCGCCTTCTTCGCGGCGTCTTTGGCCTCGCGCTGACGGCGGAGCTCCTCTTGGATCTGCAGAAGCGCCTCGCGCTGCTGCTCGCGTTCGGCGGCTGCCTGTTCACGCTCACGCTCGCGCTCCGCCTTCTCCTGCGCCTCAATGTCGGCTCGCGCCTTTTCGGCGGCCTGGCGCTGCGCGACTTCCGCGGCCTGCCTCATCATGCGGCGCTGGCGCAGGCGCGCAAGAGATCCGCCATGCTCGTCCTCGCCTGCGGCGTCTCCCGCGAGACCTCCTGCCGGGCCTCCTGCGGCGGCCTGGGGAGGCATGGGAAACTTGCGCATTAAGCCGCGTACGCGCTGCTGGTCGTCGGCGGCGACTCTGGGCCCCTTCGCCCCGCCCTTGCCGGCAGTGGCGCCCTTCTTCGTCTCGCCGCCAACGGAGAGCGTCACGTCAATGCCGTCCTTGGAGAGGGTGACTGTGCCGGCGGAGGGGTCGGCATCCTTCACTGTCCACTTCGCGGCGTCGGTGGACGTGTCGCCCACCTTGAGGTAGTAGTTGACTGGCGGCTGGGTTGTGGAATCGGTGAATCCGGCCATCACAGCGCCCGACGGCGTCACATTGAGGATGCTCACGCGCACCGACGACATGAGCTTCTGCTCCTCGGCGCTGATCTCGGCCTCTGTCTTTCCTCCATCGTCTTCTTCGCCGCCTCCGGCGCCACCCTTGCCGGGGGGCTGCGTGGGATCGAAGCCCGGCGGCGGCGGACCGAACGGCTGGCGGTCGATTATGGACTGATAACGCTCAAAGCCCACGTCGGCAGAATCGGCGTCCGTCTTCTTCTCCTCCTCCTCGTCCTCAGCCCAAAGCGCAAAGCAGCATGCCGTTGAGAACGCGATTGCAAGTATGTATGTCTTCACTTTCATGGCATGGTTGTCTTTGCGATGTGGATGTTGAGGGGGGATGGGGGCTTCAGCGCACTCTCTTTATCGCGCCGAACTTGCAGACCTGGCTACACTGCTTGCAGCCGGCGCAGAGGGCGGGGTCGATCTTCATCTGGAAGCGGCCGGGGGCCGTCTCGCGGCCACGCGTCATCGCGGGGCAGCCGGTCTTGAAGCACATGCCGCAGGCCTTGCACTTCTTCTCGTCGACCTCGCAGAGGCCCTCCTTGGTGAGCTTGGCGGCGATGCGACAGGGGGCGTAGGCTACGATGAGCGCGCCCTCGTCTCCGTCCATCGCGTCCTTGAGCGTGGTCTCGAGGGCGGCGAGGTCGTCGGCGGAGACTCGCACGACCTTCTTGTAGCCGCAGGCCTTGGCGATGTCCATGATCTCGGTGACGGGTGCGGGGTCACCCGCAAGCGTCTTGCCGGTGCCGGGGTTGTCCTGGTGGCCGGTCATGGCGGTGATGCGGTTGTCGAGCACCACGGTCGTCACGGGGGTTCCGTTGTAGTGCGCGGAAAGTATCCCGGTGATGCCGCTGTGGAAGAAGGTCGAATCGCCGAGGACGGCGCAGATGCGGCCCTTGAGGCCGGCCTTGCGCATTCCGGCGGCGTTGCCGATGGACGCGCCC
>JAEEGL010393321.1_pt1 | contig 11331 bp, 9 predicted proteins | sample 9134231 | NCBI WGS metagenome assembly JAEEGL01 (sample SAMN16246548, study PRJNA631951) | gut metagenome | biome: gut microbiome; feature: rumen; material: fiber-attached | host: Bos | place: Iran: Karaj | collected 2018-10
AGCAATCAGTTCTGCAGTCCGGAATGCAAGAACCGATATAATGTTTATAAGACCCGGGCAAAGAAAAATAAGGATGGAGAAAAGCCAGAGACAATATAATGGTTCCTGATATGAAAGAGAATCTGACAGACTTTTAGACGGCCTGATTTGGCGTGATTGTGAGGAAAACTGGTTTGAATTCAAGGAAAACTGGTTCGAGCCGCACCAACTGGGGGAGTATGATTCCGCATGTCCAATGCAACCGCAGTGATTGACCAGGAAAATGATTATTTTGTTTGGGAAATGTAAGACCATACACACAAGGTTGTCGGAACTTCCTTTGATTATCACAGAGATGGGAAAAATAAGCCCTTCCGTATTGTTCGCAACATGCAGTATAACACGGAATTCATATGGTTTCTTACCAAAGGAGAAGAATATATCATCCCCTTAGATGAAGTGCTGGCAGAAGCCGACATTTCTGCCAATAAAGTGTATTCTATAAAGGACTTTGTTGCTAAGATCGACAAATACTATGATGAAACAACAGATGAAGCTTTGCGAAAAGAAGCGTTTGAAAAAGGTGAATATCTGTATGGGGGCGGGGTTGTCGCAAGGGTGTCTGCTGAAAATCATTCGAATCAGTTGGCGGCCATTATTTTTGCAAATGTAATGCTTTTGTTGCTGTTGACGGGTGCCTCTTTGCTTTGGAAAAAGAAAAAAAGGACAGATTAAACGTGTAAATCAATACGATTTAAAAAAGAGAGAAGACTTGCAGCTCTTTCCGGATAACAATTATTAGGCAGTTATTTCCCTCCTGACGATCAATTCGCAAGGGGTTCTGAAGAGCATCGCTACCCAAAAATTAATGGAAGTACTTGTGAAACTCAGCCTGGGCCCAGTCCAGAGCTGCCTCAGGACTTTGCACGCCGTTATAAGCGTTTTTCACAGCCATACCGATAATGCGTAAAAATTTCCTTTCGTTAAACGGAGTGGAATTCGTTTCTGGCTGGCGGTGTCCGCGGGCAATATCAAAGCTCTTGGCGGCCAGTTCAAGCCAGGGATAAGTGTCGATCAGTTCATAATTCATATAGGCGGATTTACAGGGAGAAACACCACCCAGCAGTGTTGACGCTGATGACACGGTTTCACTGCACAGCCAGCGAATAAAATTCAGAGCAGTCTCCTTATTGCTGCATCCCTGGGAAATGCCGAGAGATGCACCACCCAATATAGGGTTCCTGCCGGGAACCAGTGTGCAGCCGATGTCTTCGGAAAAAGCAGACCCGGCTTTTTTTAGACCGGACGCATAGTTGCTGTACAAAATGGACATAGCCAGTTCTCCGGACGCGAACAGATCGGCTGTATCAGTCCACCAGGAATTATCAAGGTGCGGCGCGCATCCCTTCAGGTCTATCAGTTGATGCAGTGCTCTTTTTCCTGTTTCGGAATTGAGACGCACAATGCCGTCATCATCATACAGATTGGTGTGGCTTTCCAGAAAACGTGCCATAAACTCAGAAGCAGCAACGCCGATACTCCCGAGCGTGAGACTTGTCCCATACTTAACCGGTGAATTCGGGTTGCGTGATTGAGTAAAGAAAGAAGCAATCTGATTGAAATCCGCAAAAGTGTCTGGCAGGGCCAGTTCCTTTTTGTAGGTTTCCCGGTAGAGACGTTTCAGAACCGTACTCTCAAAAAGATCTCTCCGGTAATACAGCAGCTGTACGCTTGGGCTGAACGGCAGTGCATAAATTATTCCGTCTATGGTAGAGTAACGTCTGGCAATGCCACTAAGGAAAGACGGAAGGACATCGGCAACGGAAGGGTCAAGCTCCTGTAGCGGAACCAGCAGTTTTTTCGCAAACCAGGACATGAAAGTAATGTCTATGCGAAGAATGTCGTAGCCCTGCCCGCCACAGGTGTCAAGCGTTTCAAAAATCTCGTCGTAAGAAAACATGAAAACGTTGATCCGGATTCCGGTTTTATTGGTATAAATGCGGGAAAGGACCTGCACTGCTGCAGCTTCCGGTCCTTTTAACATCAGCAGATTCAGTTCGGCAGGTTTTGGCCCGGGAAGCGGTAAAGGCATCCACTGCCGAAAGCCGGCATTGGCAAGAATCGTTTCCGTACATGACTGGTCAGGAGAACTGATCTGGGAAAGGATCTGCACGGCAGCCTGATTGCCAAGCAGCCGGTAATCCAGCTCATACTTGTGAAAACCACTTTCCGGCAGAGTGTACAGCGGAGAGACGGTATGAACAGGAATATCTCTCATCTCCGGGAAAAATGTTTTCAATACGGATTCCAGTGACTGTGCAAGGAAATAACTCAGGGCAAAGACAGCAGAGGGGTGAGAACAGGATGAAAGTGCCTGAGCAATATCCTTTTGACGTTGCTGGTAATCGATCTCAAACAGATTAACTTTATTAGATTCTGATAATGCAGAATAAAATCCATCGGTCAGTGCTTTATTGTTGGAGAAAGAGCCTGCTCCTGTAAAAAGCAGAATATCACCTTTCTTAGAGGCGGCTATTTTACCCAGTGCTTTCCCGGCACTATAGTAATCGAACCCGATATAGTTGCAGTTGCTTCGTGGCTTTCTTTCGATATACAACAGTTCAGAAGGAGAGAAACTGGCTTCCATATACGGATCAGCCGCCCCGCTTAAGCAGGAGACAGCGACAACTGCAGCGACACGGTCAGACCGCAGCTTATTGATCAGCGCGATCTCCCGGGCGGGAATATCGTCTGTGAGTGACAGAGCAACAGAATAACCCGATTTCTCGGCATATGATTTAAAACGGGAATAAATATCAATATATTGGCGGCTTCTCATGTTCGGCAATACAAGAGCTAACACATTTGAACTGCCTTTGCGGAGAGTTTTGGCGCTTTCATTGATGGTGTAGCCTAATTGAGCAGCGGCAGCCTCGACCAACTTTATCTTTTGGCTGCTGACGTTGCCCCGGCCATTTAATACATTGGAGACTGTGCCTTGTGAAACGCCTGCTAAAGAGGCAATATCTTTATAGGTTGCCAAATAAATACACCTCTCTTGGTTTTCTCCAGTATAACATTATTGTTTTTCGGGGTAAAGGCTTATGATGTAATTATTGAGTGCCTGAACCCAGTCTGTCTGAATAATATCAAATCCTTTTCGGATAAGCCACCCCCATCCTTCTTCCGGATGACCGGTTATTGAAATATCGTCGCCATGCCCGGCGTTCAGGTTTTTAACCTGAGAGAAGCGAATTCCGTTTCCCCAGGCAGCTTTTCCGCTGCGATGAAGCAGCTCCGGAACGTTTTCCGCTATAATGGGAGAATCTTCTGAGGAGAAAACCAGTTCCGCCCCGCAGAAACCGGGCAGAGAATCTCCGCCGGCAGCATAAAAACTGCCGATATCTTCAACAACGATTGGCATATAGGCATAATCTGAGGCGACACGTTTTGCTTTATTGAGCCATTCTGATTCACAGGGGCTTTTCAGCAGGATCTGATCCCTCATTCCGAAGGTATCAATAGTCGGAATGAGATATTCCCAATAATCCCATGCCCGATCCAGGTTTATGATCCCCCGGCCTTTAAAAGCTTTCAGAAAAGTCTCAAACCGGGAGACCCGGCAAGTTGTAGGCCGCTGGAATTCGTTCAGGACATAGAATGAGTCTATTTCTTCAGAATACAGTTCTTCAAAAGGGCGATCAGTGTTCAGGTACTGCAGTTCATTGCCGGAGCCGGAATGAAACATATAGAAGATACCGTCCCGGCTTCTCGCCACGTCAGTTTCCAGAATCGCAGCACCTTGAAAAAGGGCGGCCTCATAGGCGAAGAGCGTATTGGGCGGGATGTTGCCGCCGCAGCTTCCTCGATGTGCAGCGATGATCGGTCTGGAATGCCTAGCAATATCTCGGATATTCATAATCGCTCCTGTTTGGCAATCAATCACAGATTGCGGTTCGAAAACCACAGGCTTCAATTTTATCTGCAAAGGGATGGTTAAAATGCATGCACACAATTTTATGGCGATACTCTTCGGGAATCTGCTGACACAAACCTTCTAGACTGCCATGTATATTGTTGCTGCAATAAAACTCATAGCTGGTATCCTGATAAATCTTATCAATTTTATTCTTCGTTAGCAAGTCTGTGATTTCCGAAGGAATCTGTGTCGAATCGCCACCATAGAAAAAACAGTAATCGCTTGTCTGCACAAGATAGCCGTAACAAGGGATCAACGGATCATGGTTCACTTCCACTGAAGTAATAGTGAGACCGGAAATCGTCAGGGCAGAAGGTTTTCCAATATACTCATACATACTGCCTACTACTCCGGACAGCGCCAGATATTGGACAATCTGTTCCGAGGGGAAGCATACATGAACTGTTTTCTTCTGACAGAAGTGACAATAAGAAATAAAAGAACCCAGGCTTCCGACGTGATCCGCATGACAGTGGGTAATCAGAACATAAAATTCATCAAAATGATCCGGAAGCTTACGATTGAATAACGATTCAAAAACGGTTTCACCACAGTCGAAAAGAATCATGGAACGCCCTATTGCCAGGTAAGCACTGGTGTTTTTCATTGCCGGGTTATAGGCAGAACCGACACCCAAGAAATGTAAATCCATATGACGACCTCCTTATGCCCGCGAGTATAACATTAAAATTGAATCGTGTCAACAAATATATTGAAGAAAAACAAGAGGATTTGAGACGACTTGAGAAAAAAACACGGGAAAGACGGGAAAAAAGTTAGAAAAACAGCGCGATTAACTATTGACACGATTCAATATTTGTGCTATCCTCAATGCACCATAAGCGAGGCAGCGCTGGATCTGCCTAATGAAAACTCATTTGAAGGAGATGCCAAGAATGAAAAAGACAATCTGTGTTCTGCTGTCTTTTGCGCTCTGCCTTTGCCTGATTGCGGGGTGCGGACAGACAGGAAACAACGAAAGCAAACCGGATCAGGGATCTTCCACGGCGAAGACGGAACCCGTTGCACCTACTCAGAATGAAACGACGGACAGCAAACTGAAAGCGGATATCGTATTTTGGTCTTCGTACTCCGAAAGCTCAAACTACGGTGAAGTGACTAAGGCTGCCGCGGAAGCATTCATGAAAGAGAATCCCGGCGTAAAAATCGAGGTCTCTTTCCAGGGAACGGATATTCAATCTACACTTGGACCTGCGCTGGAAGCCGGAACAAAAGTTACGATGTTTGAAGCAAATACGGATGCTTCGACAGAACTCTGGCTTGATCGGATGATGGATCTGAACGAGTATTACAATACCGTTTTTCCGCAGACCGATGGGAAAGCCTACGGCGACACGATTCATCAGGCATACAATGTGCTCGCCAAGATGCAAGGAAACGGAAAGTATCTGTATTTCCCTTATACCCCGCAGTTCATTACGATTTGGTACAACAAGGATATCTTTGAAGCCTGCGGTATCACTGAAAAGCCTCAGACATGGAATGAGCTGATGGCAATTTGCCAGAAACTGGTTGATAACGGATATATCCCGTTTACTTCTGACCAGACACACATTCATTTCAGCTTTGGCTACTACCTGCAACGCCGCCTTGGTGATGACGCAGCTAAAGCGCTGGTAAACAGTAAAGACGGTCATGAATGGTCTGACCCTGCTGTACTTGAAGCCGCGAAGGCATATGAAGACGCTGCCAAGAAAGGGTACTTTGCCCCGAATATCATGACGGTAGTGTCTCCGGAAGCACAGCAGGAAATGGTCATCGACCGAAAGATCGCCATGTACGTCGGCGGCTCCTGGATGCCGAACAATGTACGTGAATCGGCCGGCAATGACTATCGCTGGGGCAGCATCCGCTTCCCGCTCGTGGAAAACGGAGTTGACGACGGCCATTCCCTGTGCTACGGTTGCTACGGAATCTCTATCAACAAAGATGCCACAAAAGAAGAAGCGGATGCCGCTGCTGCCTTTGCAGTGTTCCTGACGCTTGGTGAGTGGGGCAACTATTACGTAGAAAAGTGCAATGCGATTCCGATGACGCCTGGGACCGAGTGGCCGGAGTTGATTCAGGATGCCTCGCAAATCTTTGACGGCATTACCAATCGCTGGACGGCTCAGACAGCTCTCTGCATTAATAATGACCTTCTCCCGGTCATAAAATCCGGCCTGACTAAACTGATGGGTGGGACGTGTACGGCAGAAGAGTGCATTGCAGAGATTCAATCTTACTGGAAGTAATTACATAGCAGAAGCCAAAAGTTGACCTTTCAGGTTATGGCGCCGAGACATCCGGCTCGGCGCCATTTCTCAGATTTTGACCGGCAGTGAGGTTCGGGATATGAAACGAAGCAAAACAACCATTCTATTATTTATCGGACCGGCAGTGATCCTGTTCCTGGTTTTTTTCTGTTATCCAGTGATCCGCACACTTGCCATGAGCTTCTTTAATGTGAAGAGCATCAGCAGTCCGTTTTCAACCTGGACATTCGCAGGCATTGAGAACTACCAGGCACTGCGCACCACCAGCTTCCCCAAAGCTATGCTGATGATCGGAAAAGTCTGGCTCATTTGCGGATTGATCATATTTGTCGTGGCTCTGTTTTTTGCAGTCCTGTTGACATCGGGAATTTATGGGAAAGGCTTCTTCCGATCCATGCTATATCTGCCGAACGTGATTCCTCAGATCGCAGTCGGCTATATGTGGACACTCTATGTTTTTTCATCCAGATTCGGACTCCTGAAAAAACTGTTTACAGCGCTTGGAATGCCAAAGCTGGCTGCATTTGGCTGGACTTCTCCGGATGCGATGTTTCTCTCTATGTGTATTGCGTACATCTTCAGCAATGTCGGTTATTTTGTACTGATGTACATGGCTGCGATCGAATCGATACCTAAGAGCTTGTATGAAGCCGCAGTGATCGATGGCGCTAAGCCGATTTCTCAGTTTTTTACAATAACACTGCCGCTTATTCGAAACACCCTGATCTCCTCCATCACGATCTGGACAACACGCGTATGTGCTTTCTTTGCACTTTCTCGTGTTTTTGCGGCCGCTGCGACGGTTTCTCCGCTTATGTACGTTTACAACGTTGTATTTGGCTCCGATTCCGGAATTACAGCTGTTGGCATCGGCGCATCTGCAGCAGTCATTCTGGCTCTGGTGGTGGTAGTAATATTCCTTCTGTCCAACCTGATTCCAAAGAACAGAGATGTCGAACTATAGGTGGCCACGATGAAACGAATGAAAACACTGAATGCCCGCCGTCAGGCCGCAATGATTCCTGGTTACATCTTGCTTTCACTTTGGTGTTTGTTTATTTTTGTAATGCTCGGATGGATCATTCTGGCAAGTCTCTCAACCACCAGAGAGATCTTCTCCGATAAGCTGCTTAGCAGCGGACTCCATTGGGAAAACTATAAAAAAGTAATTACGACCGGCCATCTCCTGACTGCTTTTATGAATTCATTTTTATACAGCGGCACATCAGTTCTTTTAACTGTTCTGATATGCGCTCCGGCGGCGTATGGCCTGTCCCGCTTCCGCTTTAGGCTGAATGGCATGATTCAGCGTCTTCTGGTTGTTGGCCTCGGCATACCGGGTGTTATGATCATTATGCCGCTGTTCTCTATCATCAGTATGCTGAAGGCGGGGGATTCCAAGATCACACTGATTATTCTGTATGTTGTGACAGCAATTCCTTTCTGTACGTTTTACCTTCTTCCGGCGTTTTCGGATATTTCGCCGACATATGAGGAGGCTGCGGCAATGGATGGCTGCGGACCGCTCCGGTCATTTTGGACGATCGTGTTTCCGTTAGCGGGATCCAGTGTTACTACATTGGTCATCTTCCAGTTTATTGGCAGATGGAATGAATATTTTATGGCGCTGATCTTCGCCGGCAGTACAAAGAACATGTCATTGAGCGTGGCATTGTATCAGCTGATTGTCTCAATGACACGTGAAGGCGGCTGGTGCGGGATGTTTGCTGCAGTGACTTTCGTTTCAGCCCCGACGATAATTCTTTATATTCTTCTGTCAAAGAGGATTATTGGCGGCGTAACGGCAGGAGGCCTGAAAGGTTAATATGTTGTTTTCTTTCGCGTCACCGCTTCAGGATCGGGCTGTGCTTCAGCGGGGAAAAGTACTTCATCTATGGGGGTATGGAGAGAACGGACGCACAGTAACCGTACAGCTGAACCGGGACCAAGCCAGCGCAGTAGTTGCCGACGGCAGATGGATTTGCCATTTGCCGCCACAGACTGTTAGCCATGGGATCAGGTTAAGCGCTACCTGCGATGAAAAGACTATAGTATGTGACGATATTTGTATTGGTGACGTATTCCTCGCGGGTGGGCAGTCCAATATGGAATTCCTGATGGAATATGCTTCGCATTGGGATGAAGCAAAAGAACTTCCGGGCAATCCGGAGATTCGGATGTTTAATCAGCCGAGACTAGCATTTGACGGACAAATAAAGAATCAGCCGGAATGCGGATACTGGTTTGATGATCGGGATCCTGCATGGGCAAGGTTCTCCGCAGTCGGGTACTGGTTTGCACGATACCTGCAGCCGGATCTGAACGTTCCGGTGGGGATAATCGGATGCAACTGGGGCGGAACCAGCGCGTCGGCGTGGATCCCGGAAAAATGCTTGAAGACAAAGGGGCTGCAGGTTTATCTGGATGACTATTTTCTGGCATTAAGGAACTGTGACCCACAGAAAAACAGAGAGCAGAGCCTGAAAGGATGGGCTTCGATGGAAACGGCGGAGCACAAAGCGAAAGTTGTCCGGATAATGAAAGGAATGAGCAGAAAAGAGCAAAAGCAGTACATGGCCTCTACGGAAGACGCACCGGGCATACCAATGGGACCATATAACAAGAACCGACTGGGAGGATTGTATGAGTCGATGTTTCTGAAAGTGGCGCCTTATTCTTTTAAAGCGGTACTGTGGTATCAGGGGGAAAACGATGACCATCATCCGAACGTCTATTCCTGCTTGTTTCGAAAGTTGACTGATCAATGGCGCAGGGATCTGATGGATAAAAACCTGCCGTTTCTCTGCGTTCAGCTGGCACCGTTCGAAAGATGGATGTCTTTGGATGGATCCCGCTTTCCACTTGTGAGAAAACAGCAGGAACTGGCGTGTAAAAAAAACAGAAACTGCTTTGTTACGTCATCAATGGATATAGGGATGCGTTTTGATATTCATCCAAAAGAGAAAAGAGAACTGGGAAGAAGATTGTGTCTGCTGGCAGAAGAAGAATTGTACGGCAGAGCAGTGATTGGAAGGCCGCCGAGGGCAATCGCCTGTTATTGGGCGGAGAATCGTGTGGAGATTCAGTTTGATCCAAACACAGGAGATCTTCATGCCGAAGGAAAGATAAGGCATCTTTTTTCAGTTTCGCAAAGAGGAAAAAACTGTAGAATCAAATCGGTAAAAACACGAAAAAACACTGTTGCTCTCGAATTGGATGACACTGCGACGGATGAACCGCTGCGGATCGACTTTGCAGTAAAGCCATACTGTAGAGTCAAACTGTATAACAATTCAGGTATTCCGGCAGTACCGTTCACACTTAATTGTGAGTGTCAAAACAATGCTGTGAGCAACATCCGCTAAAAACTATATGTAGGAGGTGCTTTTCAATGAAGTGTAAGGTTAAAAAGGAAATCGCTCTTTCCTTGGTCTTACTTCTTGTTGTAGGTATGGCCGGGAACGTTAAAGGGCTTGGAAACAGTGAGAATGGGGTGTTCAGTGTTCTTAGTTATGGTGCAGTAGGAAATGGTAGTCATGATGATACGGCTGGGGTACAGGCAGCAATAGATGCCGCAGCCAGTTACGGTTCAGATCATTATAACTCTGATACCGATACGGGACATGGAACCGTATATTTTCCTACGGGTACTTACAAAATCGACAATTACATACAGTTAAAAAGCAATGTCGAGATAGTGCTGGATGATTCCGCAACGATCGTTAATGGCATTAATAAAGTGGGATTACCATCCATCATTTTTATGTCAGGACCGTATATTGACAATGATCATATTAGTGTTTGGGCTCCGATAGAGAATGTGGTTTTTCGAGGAGGAACAGTTGATTTAAATGGAAAGCTAAATAGCGCAGGGACACAGTGCCAGAATTTGCCGAATATCGGGTCGTCCGGTGCTTTTGCTTTGACACATAGCAGCAACGTTCGAATTGAGGATGTAGTGTTCTTAGACAGCTACAAAGGACATGTAATGCAGCTATGTGCCTGTGATGGTGTTTTAGTGAGAGGGTGTTCCTTTAAAGGTCAGGCGATTCCTTCCACTTTGTCAGACGGGTATATGATTAACCTTGAGACGATACAGATTGAGCCCTCCACTGAAGGCGGCTTCCCGTATGCGCCTCTGAATGCTGACGGAACGGCATCAACAAATATTGTTGTTGAATCTTGTTATTTTGGGAAGAGCAGCCTTTGTGGAGAACCTATTGTTGCCATTGGTACACATAATCAAGTCTCATATACGGAAAAGTGTAATCACATTACAGTAAAAAACAATGTTTTTGACAATATGACGTATGCAGGAGTTAGATTTTGCGGCTATGAAGATGTTGTGATTAAGGACAACATATTCATCAAGAAGGATGCAGCCCAATCTGTAAACCACAGAAATGCAAGCTTTCTGATAAATGCATATTGTTACTATAAGAACAACAACGATGATACGGGACTGAAGGATCCTAATGAGAGAATTGAAATAGATGGGAACTCTTTCACTATATTTGATCCGGGAACCCGTGCTATTCGTGTTGCAAAAGACGTTGACGATTCTGATCCAACCGGTTCGGTTGTAGACATAACAATTACAAACAATACAGTTGTAAATGCATCTGTTGGATCAGAAGATGTCGGGATTAACGCACAAAAAATCGCTAATAATCTTATAGTCTCCAATAATGTTGTAAGTGGCGGTTATCGCGGTATAGAAGTCAAAAACTGTGATGGATCAATCACAATGCAAAGCAATGTTGTTTCAGATACAGAATATCAGCAGGTGCGATTCATTCAATGCGGAACGAATAGGAATATCAGTTTCTTTACTCATGGTCCGGGAACAATCAACGTTGCTACTACACAAGGAAGGTATTATTTTACAGCAGTCCCTAATTCAGGACATCAGTTTATTGCGTATTTTACGGAAAATGCTCTTGCTAACCAGCTGACTCCTAATCCTAGTTTGGATTATGCCTATAATCGTCCGGATAGTATTTCCAGACATCCGTTATTTGAATGACAAGCGTGAACATATGAACAGAATTGACTTTACAGTAGAACAGGCACAGGTGACGGGATATCTGCATGAAG
>JAEEGL010496390.1_pt1 | contig 11331 bp, 16 predicted proteins | sample 9134231 | NCBI WGS metagenome assembly JAEEGL01 (sample SAMN16246548, study PRJNA631951) | gut metagenome | biome: gut microbiome; feature: rumen; material: fiber-attached | host: Bos | place: Iran: Karaj | collected 2018-10
TAAGTACTTTTCGTGATTATGATGCTAGTACTATACAAAATTGTTTTATTGATCTATTGGGGATATATATAGAAAATGTTGATTTTATGGAAGAAACTATGAGAGGTGTAAGTATGAAAATTAATGGTGCATTTAATGATGTTAATGCTTGTAAGGAATATTATATAACTAGTGATATTATTGATCAATTTATGGTTTTTTTAAACTCATATATTAGAGATAATTTATTCAGAGAAAATATAACTAGTAATTTAGAAAAAATGTGTAATAGTCTTGATGGAATAAGTAAAGATAGAAAGCAAAGATATAAATTAAAGAATATTAAGTTTGTTATTAAGAATATGTTTACAAAAATTTATTCTTTAGTTAAAACTAATTCACAAGATATTAATAGTAGTCATAATGAGAATATTGAACGTGATTTATATAATATAGTTAATGATCGTTTAATTTTAAATTCTGTTTTGATGATAAGCAAGGATTTATTAGATTATGCTAATACTTCATCAAAAGAAGAAAATTATTTAGAAAGTCGTAATTTTAATTATATTTGGAATATGGCTGGAAATAGTAGTTTAAACAAGGAATTAAATAGTTTAGTTACTAGAGATATATTTTCTGGAAATGATACTGATATTTATAAAGATCCATACTATAGAGAATTAGTAACTAAAATAATTAATCAATTATCATATGATGATTATCTTTGGGATTTTGATGAGGTGAAAACAAAGGATATAGATAATGATTTTACAGTAGTATTAGGTATGTTAAAAAAAGGTTTAAAATTAGAAAAATCATTTAATAAATATGGTATGTTAGAAATGGTTGATGATGTAAGAGGCCTTGATTATACAGATACTAATGGAACTAAAAAGTTTTTAGATATGGTAGATAGTTTGTTTTCTAAAATGAAATATGATTTTGATTTACGAAAATTTTTAAATGGTGCTAAGTTTGATCCTTTGAAAATAAAAATGCAAAAGGGAAATTATATATCAATATATAGTGATGAAAATTATTCTTTGGTTTTAGATGGAAATGATTATTGTATGATTGATAATAAGGATATTATTGAATCTTTAGGATTAGCCTTTGTAGATTATAATTATTGTAATAAAGATATTGCATATGGTATGATATTGGCACATATGATAAGTAAATATAATGTTTACAAAGAAATGATATATGGTAAAAATAAAACTAAAAAAAGAATTTGATTGTATTAAATTCTTTTTTTATATATAAATTCTTAAAAGTATGATAAAATGAATATAGATAGAGAGGGATACTATGATTGTTAAGAATATTATTTTAGATATGTTACCTAGTATATGGCCAATGTTATTATTAATAACTATTATTGCTGTATCTTTGAGATTATCATATCTATTAAAGGGTGGTAAAAAGGCTGTTATATATAAAGAGATATTGTATTTGATATTTATATTATATGTATTATGTTTATATTATATAGTTACATATCAGGATATAAATTATGGTGGTGTTAATTTAACACCATTTAAAGAAATATTTAGATATTCTATAGGTAGTAGAAAATTTTTTAGAAATATTATTGGCAATATTGTATTGTTTATTCCATATGGATACTTTGCAGCATATTTTCCACATAATAAAAAAATGGCTACAGTAGGATTTTTGACTTTACTTGTTAGTGTTTCTATTGAGGCTATTCAATATAAGATTGGTAGAGTATTTGATATTGATGATATTATTTTAAATACTTTAGGTGGTATTATTGGATACTTAATATTTATAGTATTAGATAGTATTAAAAATAAGTTGCCAAGATTTATGAGAAGTGATGCATTTTTGAATTTTTTAATGATTGCTATTATAGTAGTATTTATTATATATGCATATAAAATTAAAATATTTTAGGAGGGTTTTATGTTTGAGATATTTAATAATACTAATACAGAAATAAAGGAAGAAAAATTATTAAATGATTATACTAAATATTTAGTAAAAAAATTAGATTTATATAATTGTGAATTTAATATAATTATTACTAATAATGAAGAAATTAGAAAAATAAATAGAGAATATCGTAATATTGATAAGTATACTGATGTTATATCTTTTGCATTAGAAGATGAGATGGATATTAAATATGATAATTTTAGACTTTTGGGAGATATTTATATATCTATTGATAGAGCTTATCAACAGGCAATGGAATATGGACACTCTAGAGAAAGGGAACTATGTTTTTTAATAACGCATGGTATACTTCATTTACTTGGTTATGATCATATGGAACCAGAACAGGAAAAAGAAATGTTTGCTTTGCAGGAAGAACTTTTAGAGGGATATAATTTAAGGAGATAATATGAAAGATAAATTAATTAGTTTATTAGATAATGCTTATGCACCATATTCTAATTTTTATGTGGCATGTTATGTAGAGATGAATGATGGTAGAATGATACCTGGTGTTAATGTTGAAAATGCTTCTTATGGTGCTTCTATATGTGCTGAACGTAATGCTATTACAACTGCTATTGCATTAGGATATAAAAAGAAAGATTTTAAGAATATATATATTATGGTAAGTGGTAAGAAATTGTCAATGCCTTGTTTTATATGTAGGCAGGTTATTGTAGAGTTTTTTGATCCTGATGGTGAAATAATTTTAATTTCTAAAAATGGTGAAGAAGAACATTATAAGGTAAATGATGTTTGTCCTTATCCATTTTCAGAGTCTGATTTATAGTGGGGTGAGATAATGAAGAGTGGTTTTATATCTTTAATAGGTAGACCTAATGTAGGTAAGAGTACTTTAATTAATAGTATAGTTGGTAAAAAGGTGGCTATTACTTCTGATAAACCACAAACTACTAGAAATATTATTCAGGGAATATATACTGATTCTGAGTGCCAAATGATTTTTGTAGATACTCCTGGTATTCATAAACCCAAGAATAAACTTGGTAAATTTTTAAATAAAGAGGCTTATTATAGTATAAGTGATGTTGATATAGTCCTTTTTTTAGTAGATATAACAGAAGAACTTGGTAAAGGTGATAAATATATTTTAGATATATTAAGTAAAGAAAATAAGAAAGTAATATTAATTATTAATAAGATTGATAAATTACCTAGAGAGGAAATATTACAAAAGATTGATCAATATAAGGATTTATATAATTTTGAAGAAATAATACCGTTATCAGCACTTAAAAGGGATAATGTTGATAGACTTATATCTGTTTTAAAAGGTATGCTTACTGATAATGTTAAATATTATGATGATGATGTTTATACTAATGTGTCAGAAAGATTTCTAATAGCAGAACTTATTAGAGAGAAAATATTAGAATTGACTCATGAAGAAGTACCACATAGTGTTAGTGTATTGACAGAACAAATGATATTTAATAAGAATTCTGTTAATATTAACTCAACAATAATTGTTGACAGAGAGAACTTAAAAAAAATTATTGTAGGGCATAATGGTAGTATGATAAAGGAAATTGGTAAGAGATCTAGAATGGATATTGAGGCATTACTAGGCAAGAAGGTATATTTAGAATTATTTGTTAAAGTAATACCAAAATGGAGAGATAGAGAAAAATATTTAAATGAATTTGGTTATAAATTAGATAATATTGAATAAAAAATAATTAATAATACATAATTATACTAGGTGATATTATGACTAAAGAAGATTTATGGATGATGTTTAAATTAACTGGTAAGATTGAATACTATTTAAAATATAAGAAATTAGAAGAGGGTAGTTTGGATGTTAAGGAAAGTAGAAGGAATAGTCATTAGTGAAGTCAATTATCGAGAAACAAGTAAGATTATTAATGTTTTTACTAAAGATTTGGGTATTATTGGTTTAATAGCTAAGGGCTCTAGAAAACTTAGGAGTAGTTTATCCGGTTTGACCACTAAACTTACTTATGGTATCTTTGATATTTCATATAAGGAGAATGGTTTATCCACTTTAATTGAAGTTAATATGTTAGATAATTTTAAAAACCTTAAAACAGATATTAATTTAATTAGTTATGCCTGCTATTTAGTGGAATTATCTACACAAGTATATAAACATGATAATAATTCAGAAATTTATAATTTATTAATGAGTTCCCTTACAAAAATAAACGAGGGATATGATTATCAAGTTATAACTAATATATTAGAATTGAAATTATTAGATTATTTAGGTATTAAACCTATTATAGATTCTTGCGTTTCTTGTGGAAAGACAACTGATATTGTAACTATATCTAGTTATAGGGGTGGGTATTTATGTTCTTCGTGTGTAAGAGATGAGCCCATTGTTAATATTAAGACAATTAAATTACTCAGGATGTTTTATTATGTAGATATATCTAAAATAACTAAATTAGATATTACTGATAGTATAAAAAAAGAATTAGATAATTTTATTAATGATTATTATGATAGATATTCTGGTATATATTTAAATAGTAAGATATTTTTGAAAGATTTAGAGAAAATATAGATATGGTGGTGAAGTTGTGGCATTGATTGTTCCTTATGAAAAATCTCTTTCGGAAAGTAGAGGATGTTTTATTAAGCCTAGTGGTGAGATGTTGTTAATTGATAATGGTCATGAAGAATTTGCTAAAAAGTATTTGAGTAATAAAAAATTATTTACTGAAGATGAATTATATTTATATAATGAATGGATAAAAAATAATGATTCTTTGTCAGATTTTTTATTTTTTGTATTAAATTACGATAAGGTAGAGGTTTCTTGGAGAAAGGTAATTACTACTACTGATATTAATCCACATATTAGATTTTATAATTATTATTTAATGGATTGGAATATTTATATAGAAAGAAAAATGTATTATGATTTAGAATACCATGATTTTAAGTTTATAGATGATCAAAATTATTTATTTAATTATCAAGATAGGAATATGGAAGAAGAAATTGAAGATATCAAAAAAAAGGTTTTAAAGAAAGATAGAAAATTGTTTTTTAAGTAACAGGAGATATAAAAAAACCACAATTGTGGTTATATATTTTATTATCTTTTTATTTTTGGCTGTTTATCAAGATATTCAAGATAGTCGATAGATGTTACTGTGTTATATGGTGCATTTGTTTCAAATTCTTGTAAGTAGCCGGCATTTGGAAATTTAAAAACAAAATATAGTTTACCTGATTTAACTTGTTGGGATTTTACAGATGCACAGCAATTATCAGCAAATTTACAAAGTATTCTAGCCTTTTCATAGCATAATTTTTTTTCCATAATGTGTGTTCTGTTTACTTTGTCAATATATTTTTTTTCTACTAAATGAATATCTTTTGATTTTCCCATTGTTCCTTTAAATGGAATGGAAACTGTTGCTGTTAGATTATTATAATCTGGTACTATTATCATTTCTTCGTCTATAGAATACATAATTATATCCTCCTCGTGGTTATTATATCATATTTTTTATTTTTTTACTATTTTTATGAAATAATAAATGGTAGTTATTATTTTGTAGTAAGAATAATAAGAAACGAACAATATCTATGTTCGTTTATAATCATATTGGTGCGGGTGAAGGGACTTGAACCCCCATGGATAAACCGCTAGATCCTAAGTCTAGTGCGTCTGCCAATTTCGCCACACCCGCAAAAAAAGTTTACGTGATTAATTATACTAATTTTTTAAAGAAAAATCAACTGTTTTTCTTGAATTTGCTAAAAATATTAAAAGAGCACAAGTAGTGCTCATTATTAACAGTTTCCGTGTGGGTGAGGTCCAGGACCATAATTTGGACTATTATTCCAGAATAAGAATAGAACAATAAATACTATTAAGACAATCCAAATCCATTCTCCGCCACCATATCCATATCCATAACCGTACATAGTTTTGACTCCTTTCAAAATATTATATTAAAATAAATTAATGATAAATATAATGAATTACCCAAAAATAAATAATTTACTTATTTAAATATGAGTGATATAATAATCTTATTCATGGAGGTAATTATGAAAAAAATATATTTTAATGAGTTAAAGAATTATTTTGATAAGGAAATTAAACTAGCTGGTTTCGTGGATAATATTAGAGATTTACAATATGTTCAATTTTTAATATTAAGAGATATTACTGGTAAGGTGCAAGTTACGATAGAGAAGAATGATGAAAATAAAGCACTTAATGATATAGTATCTAATTTAACTGTGGAGAGTACTGTTGAAGTGGCTGGTAAACTATTAGAGAATCCTAAAGTAAAATTAAATGGTATGGAAATGATACCTACAAGTATTGTTGTTACTAGTAAGTGTTTAGAGGAACTACCGATTAATTACCATAATCCTGAATCTGCAATGTTAGATACAAGACTAAATTATAGATTTTTAGATTTGAGAAATGAAAAAAATATCTTAATGTTTAAAGTTCAAACTTGTTTTATTAATGCTATGCGTAACTTTTGCTTGGAAAATAATTTTATAGAGATACATACTCCTAAAATTATTGGGGCAGCATCTGAATCAGGATCTAGTGTTTTTGAACTTAAATACTTTGATAGAAAAGCATATTTAGCTCAAAGCCCACAATTTTATAAACAAATGGCTATTGCTAGTGGTTTTGATAGAGTATTTGAAGTGGCTCCAGCATTTAGAGCAGAAAATTCTAATTCATATAGGCATACTACTGAATTTACTTCTTTTGATGTAGAATTTAGTTATATTGATTCATATCTAGATGTTATGGATTTTGAGGAAGATTTATTAATAAGTGGTTTATCTTCTGTTAAAGAAAAATATGGTGAAGAATTAAAGAGATTATTTAATATAGAAATTCAGGTTCCTACTAAACCATTTCCAAGAATAAAACTAGAAGAATTATATAAAGAGTTAGAAAAAAAATATAATTTTAAAATTGCTTCAGAAGATGTTGGTGATATGAATGCTGAGTCTGAAAAATTAACATCTAAATATATTAAAGAAAAATATGGTCATGATTTTGTTTTTGTAACAGATTTTAGTGCTAAAAAAAGAGCATTCTATCATATGAGAAAAGATGGTGTCCCTCAAGGATATGACTTGATATGGAAGGGCTGTGAAATAACTACTGGTGCGCAAAGAGAAAATAGATATGATATTTTAAAGGAGCAAGCTCTTGAAAAAGGCTTAGGTGATGATATAAAATTTTATCAAGAATTTTTCAAGTATGGATGTCCTCCACATGGGGGATTTGCTATTGGTGTAGATAGGATTACGATGCTCTTATTAGAAAGAGATAGTTTAAAAGAAACAATGTTCTTATTCCGTGGTCCTAATAGATTAGAACCATAATTAAAAACGCTTTTAGGCGTTTTTAATTTTATATTTTTTTCTATATTCGTGGTATAGTTCACTAAATCTTGTGAAGTGGACTATTTCTCTTTGTCTTAGATATAATAATACATCTATGACATCAGGATCATCAGTTAAATCAATTAAATTTTCATATACTGCTCTAGCTTTTTGTTCGGCAGCCATATCTTCAGATAAATCTGCCATAAAATCTCCAGTAGTGGCAAAATAGGCTACTGTAAACGGAACTCCATTAGCATCTGTAGGATATAGTCCATATCCATGCTCTGCATAATGAGCATCTAGTCCGGCTTTTTTAAGTTCTTCTATGGAAGCTCCTTTCATTAATTGATATATCATCGTAGATATCATTTCTACATGAGCTAGTTCTTCTGTACCGATATCTGTAAGAAGGGCTCTCCCTTTTTCGTCTGGCATAGTATATCTTTGATTTAAATATCTAAAAGCAGCTGCTAATTCACCATTTGATCCACCATATTGAGTAACTAAGTATTTAGCTAATCTTAAATCTTTTCTTTTAATATTAATAGGGTATTGAGTAGTTTTTTCATATTTCCACATTATTTGATCCCCTCCCATGGCCATAGATTATTGTTCCAATTCCATACATTATTCTTAGTTACGTATTCACTATCAACAGTTAATGGACCATATTTACTTTCATATTCGTTCATAGCTTTTTTTAAATTATTTAAGTATTTGTTATATTCCATAATGTATCCTCTGTCATTAGGATATATATCTAAATAAAGATTTAAATCGTTTAACAGAAATTTATGCTTTAAAATTGTATATAGTAATTCTTCTTTAGGATTATTAGCTCTTAATTTACGATATTTATAATTTTTATATTCATTATATAAATTATTAAATAAATTACCTCTATCTAATCCTTCTTCATAATTAATATTATTAGTATTTTTGTTCATATAATTGTTTTCATAATTAGGGTTAGTATTTACGAAATTATTCATGAATGGATCATTCATCATATCATTATACCAATCGTTGGGTATATTATAATAGTTATTATTCATTATTCCTCCTAGAATATAGTATGTGATATGACTATTTAGGTATGGGCTTATATCATATACATATTATTATCTGGTTCGTTATTATAATTACTTGGATTATTACTTTCTAATCTACTTACTTTTTGTTCTAATTTTTTAATTCTATTTTCATATTCATTTAATTTATACATAATATCATTTATCATATTGGGATTATTAAGAAATGGTATTATTCCATTTGGATTGTTCATAAAATTCATATTATCCTCCTCTTATATATTATTCTATATTGACAAAAATAGTTATAATTTATAAAATTATTTTGGTGATAATGTGCGACTTAGAAATGTTAAAAATAGTAATGAAATAATAGAAAAAGGGAAGTATTATATAAATAATCCAAAAGAGTATAAAGGTAATTGGAATAAATTATTTAAAAATAATAATCCTATTTATATTGAAATAGGTATGGGTAAAGGTAAATTTATTTTAGAAAATGCTCTAAATAATCCCCAAATTAATTATATTGGGATAGAAAAGTATGATAGTGTTATTGTTAGGGCTATTCAAAAGACTAATGATATAGAATTAAATAACTTGTATTTGGTTAAGATGGATGCTATTAATTTATTAAATATTTTTGATAAAGAAATAGATACAATATATTTAAATTTTTCTGATCCATGGCCCAAGAAAAGGCATACTAAGAAAAGACTTACTAGTGAAGTGTTTTTAGGTATTTATGATAAAATATTTAGAAATAAGAAGAAGATAATTATGAAAACAGATAATATTGGTTTATTTAATTATTCGGTTGAATCTTTAAATAAGAATGGCTATAAAATAGAATATATAACTAATGATTTAATAAAAGAAAATATTCCTAATGTAATGACTGAATATGAAGAAAAATTTACTAATTTAGGAATTAAAATTAATATGTTGGTGGCTACTAAAGAATAAAATTGCTTTTAGCAATTTTTTTTATATTTAATTATTGAATTTTACTTTACATTATGTTAAACTTATATTAATAGTAGAGGAGGATTTTTATGGCCTTTAAAAAAATAAAAGAAATTATGTCGGATAAAGAAGAAATGGATGAAGAATCATATTATGATTCAGAAACATCAATACCTTCTGGAAATGGTAAAATGATTTTAGTTGAACCACGTGCGTTTTCTGAAAGTCAACAGATAGCTGATCATTTGAAAAAAAGAAATACAGTTCTAGTTAATATGAAAAGGGTTACTCCTGAACAAGCTAAGAGGATTATTGATTTTTTGAGTGGAACAGTTTATGCTATTGGTGGAGACTTACAAAAAGTGGGAGTAGGAATATTTTTATGTACTCCTAAAAACGTTAATGTAGAAGGTACTATATCTGATGAAGATTCCAAGCCAAAAGAAAAAGAAGAATTGGATTGGTAATATATGAAAAGATTTAGTATTGTAGAAAGAGGATATGATATTGATGAAGTAAATAGATTTATTGATATTGTAATATCCAGATTGGAAAAACTAAATACTGAAAATGCTTCATATCTAGCAAAAATTGATAGCTTAAATAAAAGATTAAATGAAAGTAGTACTGTAGATACTACTAGACTAGAAAAAGCTTTATTGGCTATTCAAGATACATCTGATAGGATAAAGGATTTAGCTAAAAAAGAATCAGATATGATTCTAGAAGAAGCTAAAAACAATGCTAACTCTATTGTTCATGAAGCATTATTAAAAGCAGAAAAAATAGAACAAGAAAGAATGTTATTAGAAAAAAATGTTAAAGTATCTAAAGAAAAAGTTAAAAATATATTGTTATCACAATTAAAATTAGTTGAAGATATGGATGATGTAAAATTAGAGGATGAATAATCATCCTTTTTTGGTAGAGGTTATTATGAAAGATAAAATTAAATATTTAATACCATCAGTAATTACAATAATAATTATATTAATAATATATTATTTTAATAAATTATATCCATTTGCTAATAATTCTATAGTTCAGGTAGATGCTGATTATCAATATATACCTGTATTATATAGAATATATGATTTTATACATGGCAATGGTAATATATTATATAGTGATTTGGGTCTTGGTAACAGTATATATACATCTATGATTATTCAAGGTAGTTTATTTAGTCCACTTACTTTATTACTTTATTTTACTAAAAGAGTAAATATTCCATATTATTTTAATATTTTAGTTATGATTAAAATGGCTTTAATTAGTTTAACTTCATATATTTATTTTAAAAAAAAGTATAAAGTAGAAGAATTTTATTTGATATTATTTTCAATAATTTATACTTTTTCTGGATGGGTAATATTAAATTATTTTAATATTATGTGGTTAGACTCAGTTATATTGTTTCCTTTAATAATGTTATATTTAGATAGATTAATTAATGAAAATAAATATATTGGTTATGTTATAACTTTGGCTATGTCTTTGGCTATCAATTATTATATTAGTCTTTTTATCTTAATTTTTGTATTTATATATTCGTTTTTTAATATTTTTATATTAAATAAGAAAGATGATAGAAAAAAGATTATATTTTTATTGGGTAAGTCTACAATTAATGCTATATTAATATCATCTTTTAGTTTAATACCTGCTTTATATCATACATTTAATTCTTCTAGATTATCGTTAGGAGGATCATATCTTCTATTTAATCATACAATTAATAAAATAATTTATTTAATGGGAATGAGTTTACCATTAATATTAACATTCTTATTAATTATAAAAAATAAAGATAATTCTAAGGAAATATTTATATATAAAATGCTTATATTTTTATATACTATTAATATTATATTTGAGCCAATTAATATGGCTATGCATTTTGGTTCGTATTGGTCGTTTCCTTTTAGATATTCTTTTATTACTTTATTTATATTCGTAAATAGTGGTCTATATTATTTAACTAAGTATCCCATTAAAGAATTGAGCATTAAAA
>JAEEGL011265398.1_pt1 | contig 11331 bp, 13 predicted proteins | sample 9134231 | NCBI WGS metagenome assembly JAEEGL01 (sample SAMN16246548, study PRJNA631951) | gut metagenome | biome: gut microbiome; feature: rumen; material: fiber-attached | host: Bos | place: Iran: Karaj | collected 2018-10
CTCGGTTTTTGCCGGCTCAAGCTGAAAACCATTGCGAAGATATTTTTTAATATCTTGGCGACGCGTTTTTGGCATATCGGCAAGCATTTTGTCTGGATTTTGAGTAAGGTCAATAAGAACTGTGTCAGGAAGCAAAATGTGATTTTTTGTTGCACGCCAGCCAAGCGCACGGCTCTCTTCGGGTTGCTCTGTCCATTCTGGCTCACAGACTAATTCAACACATTTGCCATCTTGAACTTTGGCCCATTTCGTAAGGGATTCGAGAATTTCAGCGCGATGCTCTGGCTCGCAAAATGGTCCACGCGGAACATACATCATGCTGCCAAATGGCTTAGGCAAATTGCGACGTAAGACTTGCGCGCCACCGATGGTTTTGTCACCATCTTTAAAAATAATGCGGGTCGGCGTCCAGCCGTAACCGGCTTTGACTTCGCCCCAACCAAAACTTTGAAGCGGATGACCATGAAGTTTATCAACAACCGCATTCCATTCTTTTGCATCAGTAGTAACACAAGGTCTAATCATCATTCTTATTTTATCATGCTATCTTTAGCGTGGTACAATGTACTTATGAATACGAAAAAAGGTTTTACGGTACTTGAACTGATTCTCTGTATCGTCTTTGTAGGGGTATTTGTGGTCCTCTTCTTTTTGCAAAAAGTAAATGTCGATGCGATGGCGCGCGATGAAAAGCGCAAAACTGCCGTGAATGCGATTTACTACGCACTTGAAGAAGGTTTTTATGCTGAGAAAAAATACTATCCTGAAACAATTGAGAGTGAGAGTGTTTTGCCATGGATAGATCCACAGCTATTCACGGATCCATATGGCACAGCGCTTTGGCAAGAAGATAGTAATTATACTTATGAGGCGACTAATTGCGATGAGGGGAAATGCAAATCATACACCTTGCGCGCAGAAATGGAGAAAGAAGACGCCTACGTCAAGAATAGTCGTCATTAGGTAACAGCAAAAAACTCCCCATAAGGGGAGTTTTTTATTTGCCTTCGTCTGGTTTGCCGTGGTGATTTTCGGCAACCAGATGTGAAATGATTCGAATTTCATCTTCTGGAGAAGCAAGCCACGGAAATGTATAAGTGGTTTCTTCGCCAACAGTAGACATACGAAGAGTGCCAATATTAAACACGTGATCAAAGAAGCTGGTTTGACGCCAAGATACGTCTTCAATACGACTAAGTTTAATAATGTTGGTGGAATTGGCGAAGAGTGAGGTACGTTGCATTTGAATGGCGCGAAGATTGGTGATATACATCTGGTTTTGGTTATAGATGCTTTGGCCAACAAATCCTGCAAAAATAACAACTCCATATACAGCCAAGATGGCAAGGCGAAGATAATGCAAAGAAGCGGAATTAATAACAAACATGGTATTTTCGAGCACGTTGTTATTAGAAAGAGAGATGAGAGCGAGGCTAAGAGCAAAAATCATGAGGCCAACAATAGTCCAAATGATTGCACGTCCGATTGGTGCACGTTTAATATGAAGGACAACATACTCGTTCTCTTCGAGATCGATTTCTGGAAAATCTTTGGCGCTGCGGGCGTGTTTTACCTGCGCTAACTCTTTTTTCATTACTCTTCACTCCGTATACGGTTTTTTATATTATAACATAAGATATAATTTTACGCTAGTATTATTGACATTAGATACTTAAAATGGTATAATTTTGAGGTTAAAAGGAACCCATTTATGTCCGAAAAATACATAGTTGGCCGCGACGAGAAAATTGAATTCGTCGATTATGCCAAAAATGTACCAGCAAAGATTGATACTGGCGCAGACGGGTCAGCCGTGTGGGCGAGCGACATTTTTGTGGACGAGGGTGGCGTACTTCACTTTAAATTATTTGGAGTGGGCTCACCATACTATACGGGCAAGGAGATATCAACAAAAGATTATTCTGTCATATTAACAAAAAGCGCTTCGGGAGATGTCGTAATGAAATATCGGACCAAACTCTCGATTCGTATTAAGGGGAGACGAATAAAAGCAGGCTTTGGCTTAAGTGACCGCTCGACACATAACTACCCAGTTCTGATTGGTCGTAAAACACTACACGGAAAGTTCTTAGTGGATGTAACCGAGAAAACCGAAGCCGCAGATCAAGTTAAGAAAGTTACTCCGCAAGGCCTGAATAAGCAAATGCGCGAGAACCCATACAAATTTTATAAGGAAAAGTATTTAAACGAAAACGGAGCTAAATAAGATGAAAATTGCAATTCTGTCCAATGGAAATGGCAACTACTCGACCAAGCGTCTCAAAGAAGAGGCGGAGCTTCGCGGTCATGAAGTAAAAATTATTAAATACAAGAACTGCTATCTTTCCATTGAACAAGGTCAAAATCAGATTTATTACAAAGGTAAACCACTTGGAAAGTTTGATGCAATTATTCCACGCATCGCTTCCCATATGACTAAATACGGCACGACTATCGTACGTCAGCTCGAGATGCAGGGCGAATACACGCTCTCGCGTTCGCTCGCGATTACGCGTGCTCGCGATAAATTGCGCTCGATGCAGCTTCTCGCGAAGAATAATATCGATATTCCGAAAACCGTTGTTTCGCGCAACACTGCCGATATTGATGAACTTTTAGATCAGCTTGGTGAAATGCCAGTAATCATCAAGCTCGCTTCTGGCACGCATGGTAATGGCGTTGTTTTGGCCGAATCACGCAAAGCGGCAAAGTCTGTAATGCAGGCCTTCTATCTTAACGATGACTCTGGCACAAATATTCTTTTGCAGGAATTTGTGAAAGAGTCCGCCGGTACCGATATCCGTGCGTTTGTCGTAGGTAATAAGGTCGTTGCGAGTATGCAACGCCAAAGTTTGGACGATGATTTCCGTTCTAACCTTCATAAAGGTGGTAGTGGCAAGCCGATTAAACTTACAGATGAGGAAGAAAAGGTTGCTATTAAAGCCGCGAAGGCGATGGGCCTTTCCGTAGCTGGCGTCGATATTATGCGCTCCAAGCGCGGCCCACTCGTGCTAGAAGTAAACGCTTCGCCTGGATTTGGCATTGAACGCGTAACTGGTCGCAATGTCGCTGGCAAGATTATTGAATACGTCGAACAGAACGCCAAACGCACAATCCGCAAAGATCGCGTTGGCGCTTAACACAAAAGCGGGCCCACGAGCCCGCTTTTTGATGTATAATTTGCTTATGGTTTTAGTAGTTTTGCTAGCCGCTTTATTATTGTTGTTCTTGTTGGTGCGCCATCATGTTGGGGTGCCATTTTTAGCGATGGTAGCCGGCGTAGCACTCTATGAAGTGTTTGGCGTACAATTTGCCGAAGTGATTCACCAATGGATTCCAGCCGCCGACGTTTGGTGGACCGAAAAAGTTTTATATGCGCTCTTTGTAGCTGTAATGCCAATTATTCTTTACTTCCGTGTCGGAAAGAGCGGTCTATTTGGCGCAATGCGAGTTATTGAATCAATTATTTTTGCAATGCTTTTGACGATTTTACTAGCAAATCCATTATCGGAAATCTTTAGTTTCGATGGTTATTCAGCCCAGCTAGCCAGTTGGATCAACGGAGTACGCGGGATTGTAATGGTGGTTGGTGTTATTCTGGCGTACGTAGATGTATTCTTTTATCGCTCAAGTTAGACTTGCGAATTTCCCAGATAGCAATAGCGCCCGCAACGGAAACGTTGAAGGATTCTTTTTTGCCACACATAGGTATTTCAAAAAGCTTATCACAGTTGGCAAGTATATCTGGTTGGATACCATGGACTTCCTCGCCGAGAATGAGCGCCATGTCTTCGTCGTACGTATGCGATTCTGCAAGGTTGAGCGAGCCCTTCCCCTGTTCTAGCGCAATTATTTGGAGATTTTGAGCACGGCATTCAGCAATTGCGTCATTAATATCGTCAATGCGGCGCCAGCTAATAATATCTTCAGCGCCAAGTGCGGTTTTATGAATCTGTCTGCGAAGTTTCTCTTGTTCGTGCGGGAGGCCTTTGTCAAAAAATGGAGTATAGCCAGTAAGGATTACTTCGTCAACGCCGAGGCCATCACAAGTACGAAAAATAGCGCCAACATTATAGGTTGAACGGATATTATACAGAATAACTATAAGCTTTTTCATGATACAATAAGATTATGAATGAGGATGAGGTACAGCGCAAGCGTAGGCAGAACGAAGAGGATGCTACCGCGCGCCGCGCACGCATATTGGGCCTAGTTTATCTAGATACGCGTGATTTTGAGCGAGATATTCCGCTCATTAAAGACGTACTCGAAATATCCCAGATGCACAAAGAGTTTATTATTCCGCTTCAGAGAGGCGTCGACGGAAAGCCATTCCAATTCTTGGTGACAAGCCAAACTCCGCGTAGCACGATTGATAAGATGACGGCCGAGTACGATAATGCTGGCTTACGCATTCAATTCTTCTTGATTTCAAATTCCGCATACCAAGTTTTCATGCTTCGCCATGACCCGCCGAAAGAAGTCCAATATGACGACATTGAGATTGCTTCCGAAGGTGATTCTGAGACAATCCAGCAGGTTTCACAAACACTCGATAGCGTTTCGACCGAAAAGGTCTTCGATTATTTACTAGATCAAGCCGACCGTTTAGGCGCATCGGATATTCACATTGAAAATATGCGCAATGTGATTCGTATTCGCATGCGCGTAGATGGTATCTTGCACCCAGTGGCAGAGATTAGTCGTGAACGTTACCGCATTTTCATGGGCGAGCTTAGCTCTCGTGCCAATGTTTCGACAGCGAGTACAAAACCACAGTCTGGCCACATGCAGAAAGATATTACTCGTGATGGCGCAACTCACCTATTAAATATTCGTGTCGAGATGGTGCCAACAATGTATGGCCAAGACGCGGTACTACGTCTCTTTAACTTCGACGAAAGCTTATTAAATCTCGATTTGCTTGGTATTACTAAGGAAGAACGCGCCGAAATTCAAGAAATGATTTCGCATCCGCGTGGCCTTCTTTTGATGGTAGGTCCGACAGGTTCAGGTAAATCTACAACTCTGTATTCGATTATTAATGCTTTAAACACGACTGACCGTAAAATTATTACACTCGAGGATCCAATCGAGTATGGTTTGCCGGGTATTTCGCAGATTCCAATTGCTACTGGTGAAGGTGGCTCGTTCGCCGAAGGTCTTCGTTCTGTGCTCCGCTTGGACCCTGACGTAGTAATGGTTGGTGAGATTCGCGATAATGATACAGCGCGTACGGCAATTCAGGCGTCTATTACTGGCCACTTGGTGCTTTCATCTTTCCATGCTAATTCAACATCGGCAGCATTCGCGCGTATCGTAGATATGATTGGTATTAACCCAGTATTTTCAACATCTATTCGCCTATTAATTGCGCAGCGCTTAGTGCGCCGCCTGGACGAGAATAAGGTGCCTTATAAGCCCGATCAGGCGACGATTCGCTATCTTAAAAAAGCGCTGGATGGCGTCGATCATGAGTATGATTTAGATAATGTTACACTTTATCACGAAAAACCATCCACGGAACATCCATTTGGTTTCGATGGCCGCACTGCAATTATGGAGCAGATGGTAGTGACAGAGCCAATTCAGAGATATATTCGTGGCGAAATGGGGACCATTAATACTGCTGCTATCGAGAAGACTGCATTAGAAGAAGGTATGTTGACGCTTGAGCAAAAAGGTTTACTCTGCGCCTTGCGCGGCGAAACGACGATTGAAGAAGTTGCACGCGTGATATAATTTAGTTATACGAGTGAAATCCCGGGCGGTTTTTGAGTCAGCCCGGTTTTTTGCGCTCTTACCCCTTTTCAAATCTGTGAAAATATGCTAAAATGAGGCAAGTTTTAAATATAAAAGGTAAAGATATGTCGTTTGAACTATTAAAGTTGGTGGGAGATGCCCAAAAGAAGAAGGCCGTCATTGACGTCCGTTCTGGTGATACCGTCCGCGTGTCCCAAAAAATTAAGGAAGGTGATAAGTTCCGTATTCAGGTATTTGAAGGTACCGTTACCCGTGTTGATCGCAAAGATTCCCATACTGAACGCATCACTGTTCGCAAAGTTACCTCTGGCGTTGGCGTTGAGAAAAGCTTCTTAATGCACAGCCCACTCGTAGAGAAAGTTGAAATTGTCCGTCGCGGTAAGGTTCGCCGTAACAATTTACGCTATCTCCGCGATCGTTCTGGTAAATCCGCTCGTCTTTCTCAGAAGGACTTTGACCGCCATGCAGTCAATACTCTTCCAGAAGAAGAAGTTGAAGAAGCTCCAGCCGTAGAGGCTGAGGCCGAAGAAAAGGCAGAAGCCTAATTTGGCAATCTTAGGAATAGATGAAGTTGGAAGAGGTCCCTGGGCGGGACCTCTTGTTGTTGGTGCATGCGTTCTCGGTGATGCAAAGATTGATGGATTGACCGATTCTAAGAAATTAACGCCAAAAAAGCGCGAAGCTTTAGCACCGATTATCCGCGAAAAGGCCGCTGTGGGCTTAGGCTGGGTTTCAGCGGAAGAGCTAGATCGTATCGGTTTGTCGAAAGCACTCTGTAAAGCATGCCGAGCAGCCGTAAAACAAATTCATACGCCGTTTCACGAAATAGTTATTGATGGAACAGTAAACTTTTTGCGCGACACACCTCTTTCTAGTCATGTGCAGGTATTAAAAAAGGCAGATTTATTAGTCCCAGAAGTCTCCGCAGCATCAATTGTCGCTAAGGTAGCGCGCGATGAGTATATGTATAAATTGGCCGAAAAATATCCTGGCTACGGTTTTGAAAAACATGTCGGATACGGGACTGCAGCGCATAAGGCAGCGCTGGAAAAACTAGGTCCTTGTCCTGAACATCGTAAGAGCTTTAAGCCAATCGCAGAATTGATTGGCACTAAAGAAAAACCAAAAAATGCCCGTAGCACAAAGGCGCGCGGTGATAAAGGCGAGACGGCAGTCTGCAAATACCTTAAAGAAAGCGGCCATGAAATTGTAGCGCGAAATTGGAAAAATAAGTTTTGCGAAATAGACGTTATTTCGCGATTCAACGGCGTACTATGTTTTACGGAAGTAAAATATCGTCGTGCGGGTAATGGACTTGACGCAATAGATAAGAAAAAGTTGGCGCAAATGCGTTTTGCGGCGGAATTGTATTTGAGTAAAAATGGCGGAGGAATGGCAATTTTGGCAGCCGCAGAGGTTTCTGGCGATAATTACCAGGTTACAGATTTTCTAGTCCTACAGTAGGTTCATCCGGACAGGTAGCGAGAACGTTTTGCATGGCAGACTTTTCTGCCGGTGTTACCCAGAGATGATATTTTGCTTTAACGGATATTTGGCGCGCGACATACTGGCATCGAAAAGCCTCATGTGGTGGGAGCCAGTCGGATGCATCTTGGTCGAGTTTGTCTTGATTAGCAGGGCCATCAACGGCAAGAAGATTAAGTGGATCTTGGCTGATGGCGTAGCGCGTGTCGGAATCGAGGACAAAAGCGCCAGTCGCCCAGGCATTACTAAGAGCAACGACATGATCGATTTGAACCGCTTCTGATGTTCCCTGTCCGCGCACGAATTCGATAGTGTTGCCAGTATATGGATCTTCCAAGGTTCCAGACTGAACCTTACATCCTTTTAGTACGACGTTTTTTAAATCACGCGTAAGGATGGCTTCACGAGTGTTGCAGCCAGAAGCCGTGAGGCCCCAGTTCTCGTAAAACTGTTTGCGATAGTATGGTTGAGTTTTATCTTTAGCGCGAACAGCAAGAGACTCCAAAACATCGGCTGCGCGGGTAGAATCCGGCGTCGTTTCGTCTTTAAACGCAATATCTTCTGGTTTTTGAACTGTGCCATCTAAATGACTAAGGAGCTGATACGAATTTGGATTTAAAATTAGATATGCCGTAAAAGCCGCCAAAAGTATTGAGACAAAAACGATGCGACGAATACGTAGCGAGGTATCTTTTGCCATGAATTAGAAATTCTCAGAGCGAATTTCGAAGTAGGCTTGTGGATGTTTGCAAACTGGACATTCTTCTGGAGCGGAGTCGCCGATATGAATATAGCCACAGTTGCGACACTTCCAAACCGTCACGCCATCGCCCTTGAAAACGATACCTTTTTCGATATTTTCGAGAACTTTTTGGTAGCGTTTTTCGTGCTCGGCCTCGATTTTGCCGACTTCTTCGAATAATTTAGCGATTTCTTCAAAACCTTCGTCGCGAGCCTCTTTGGCAAACTTGACGTACATTTCGGTTTCTTCGTAATTTTCGCCTTTGATAGCATCTTTGAGATTTTCGGTAGTGTCCGGAACGCCACCATCATGAAGAATTTTATACCAGATTTTGGCATGCTCTTTCTCGTTGTCTGACGTTTCCTCGAAGATGCTAGCGATCTGTTCATAACCTTCTTTTTTGGCTTTACTGGCGTAAAACTGATATTTTACGCGTGCTTGAGATTCGCCGGCAAACGCCGCATTGAGATTCTTCTCTGTTTTAGTGCCTTTAATTTCGGCCATAAAAATCCTCCTTCATTTGATTTTATTTTAGCAGTATTTGGCGTGACGCGAAAAGCGCAAGCGCGTTATAATGAAGGCAAATGAAGAAGACACTATTAGCTATTTTAGTCTGCCTTAGCTTACTTTGCGTGGGTTCAAATGCCGCTCTCGCAGCGAATCCATACGAAGAAGGTAATGAAGACGCTTGCTCGATTACTGGCTTTAACGATCCTTTAGTATGTGGCCATCAAAATAGCAACGAAGAATTAGAAGCACAGAATACCGTCGGTAGTGTATTGAATACTATTTATCTCTGGATTGGCATTATCGCCGTGATCGTAATTGTAGTAGGTGGCTTTAAATATATGACCTCCCAAGGTGATCCTGGTAAAGTTCAGATGGCTAAAAGCACTATTATGTACTCTGTGATTGGCCTCGTGGTGACACTGAGCGCATTTGGCATCACGACTTTCGTGCTTGGTGCGCTAGGTGGAAATACGTCCGGCGGCGGGGGTGGCGGAGGTGGCGGTGGGGGTGGATCGCCAGTAACCGCCCTACAAATTACCTCTGCTTCTAGTGTGCTCGAGGGTGAGTCTTTGCAATTAAAGGTTAAAATCGTACCGGATTATGCGACGGATAAATCTTTGACGTTTAATTCGTCCGATACGAGCGTTGCAACCGTGTCTCCGGATGGAAAAGTGACAGCATTAAAACCGGGCACGGTTACAATTACGGCAACAGCACCAAGTGGCGTGAGTACGTCTACGAAAATAACCGTAACAAAGAAAATCCAGGTTGAGAGTATTAAATTGAATCCGACCAGTCTGACACTAAAAATTGGACAATCATCAACGATTACGGCGACTATATCGCCAAGCAATGCCGCTAATAAGAGTTTAACTTGGACGAGTAGCAACTCTGGCATAGCAACTGTAAGCAACGGTTCAGTAACTGCAGTCGCCGAAGGTACGGCAACCATTACTGCCAAATCAAATAACGGCAAGACTGCTACGGCAACCGTAACGGTTGAGCCAAAAGAAACAAAGTATCCAGCCGTATGGGAAAAACGTAACTATAAACATACTAATGGCCACAATTTGGATTACATTTTAAGCGTGCCAGAAGGCGCACATAGCGGCATGCCGCTTGTAATATTCCTCCATGGTGATGGTGAAGTTAATAATCCGAACGCCGTCAAGAACTTAAAACCGGTGAAACACCTGCATGGCATTAAGGACGTAATATCAATTGCGCCAGTAACGAAAACTACCGACTGGAGTAGTGAATACATCCAGCTAGCACTGAAAGGCTTGATAGACAAATATATTTCAGAGTACAAGATTGATACGAAACGCGTGTATATAATGGGCTTCAGCCGTGGTGCAATTGGCACATGGACATTCGTGAACCGCTATCCATCGTTATTTGCAGCGGCGGTACCAGTAAGTTGTTGTGGCAGTATTTCTGGATCAAACTATAAGACAACAAAAGTGTATGCTCTAGCGGGTAGTTATGAGAGTAACTACATCAGTTGCATGAAGTCAAACGTAAATGCAATTAATTCGGCGGGCGGTTCCGCAAAATTTGAGACCGTAGCCGGCCAAACGCATAGCACTATTACGGCCAACTTCCCTTATGCCCAAGTAATTGATAACTGGATGTTGAAACAATCGAGATAATTAAAGATATTTCTTGAAAGTGTCGCGGATTTTTACGGTAGCGTTGATGGCTTTATTGGATAGCTCTTCGTAATTCGCATGATTATCAAAATTTAGACCATCAATGTAATATTTGATGCGAGACACTTTATTGTTGTCCATGCGGAGCCATTCATCCATCTTGAAACCGAGCTCAGATTCAATAGTCTCGCGCTGCTCATATAATTTATCAAAGAGACCCTTGTCGTAAACATTGAATTCAACCGCAATGCAATTATCGCGATTAATGAGACAAATCGTAATGTGAGCAATGCTCGTGCCAACAGCAACAGCATACCAGTTATCCGTGGAGGCTTTGCGCATATTGAATGGGCGTTTGCGATTATTGAGAATTTCGTTGAATTGTTCCCAAAAAACGAGACACTCAGAACGGCTACGGTTTAATTCGCCGTCATTAGTACTAGTACGTTCTTTTTTGACGAAATCATTTGGCTTTTCAATAACTTCAAATTTTGGGGCTGGGTCGGAATCGCCAATTTTGTACGCGTGAATTTCAATCAAGAAAAAGTTAATACCATTAGTCGTGTTATTATTTAGCCATTCGATTGCGGCGCGGTGCTCTTCTTTGGCTTCCTCCACTACCCAAACGATATATTTTGCGCCAAGACCAGCTGCATAGGTGACGATTTTACCGAGATGGTCGTGATTAGTAGGTTCAAGCTGATTTTCAATAATAACAACGTCATCGGTTGTTTCATCTTTGGCGACAATATCACAGCGATATGGGCCGACAAATACTTCCTTGTTGATATCGACAAGGTCTAGGCCGAGAATCTCGCTAAGATATTTAATGTTATCTTCTTGAGCAAGCCAAGCTGAAAAATCATATTGTTCGTGCGGCCAAAGATCGCGCACTGGTAATTCGCTAAGTTTTCCTATGGTAGTCATAGGATTATTATACTACTCGACATTCACGCCTTTGGCGAAGAGCTTTCTTCCGGCAAAGTAGAGACCGGCGGTCACGATGGCGTAAAGTATATTTGCTATCAACATAATGTTGCGGTAGGCCGAAAATTCAATCGTCGTATCGGTAGCATCACCAAACATCACTTTAACGCTATCGTCAAAAATGCCTACGATAGCAATAATTGCGACAAGGATAGTCTGAAGACCATAGTATAGTAAGATGCCGAGAATTAC
>JAEEGL011328672.1_pt1 | contig 11331 bp, 10 predicted proteins | sample 9134231 | NCBI WGS metagenome assembly JAEEGL01 (sample SAMN16246548, study PRJNA631951) | gut metagenome | biome: gut microbiome; feature: rumen; material: fiber-attached | host: Bos | place: Iran: Karaj | collected 2018-10
AGTCTTGTTGCTGGGGGAATACTTTCCCCCTCCCCGAAGAAAGTATTACGCAGAGCATAAGAAAGCCCGAAGAACAGTTGTTCTCCGGGCTCTTTCAATATATGCTTTAATACCTATTTGCGGGGTCTTGGCTTTTCGTTGCCTCTGCCAAAATGTTGCAACATTTCGCGGTGGAAGGCATCGTCTGCCTGTATGATGGCAAATACCTTCTTGGGCGATATGGCCTTGCACATCTTCTCGTAGTAATCCTCTTCCACGTCTGCTGCTTTCTCGTGCAAGTCGGCAATCTGCATCAGGACTTCCCTGTACTTCTTGTCCGAGGTGTTGCCATCGTTGGTGTCGCGCTTCAGCTTGTGCTCCTTCTTCATGAGTTCACGCTGCTTTTGCTTCATCTCATGGAAGATGGGGAACACCTTCTCGCTTTCGGCCTGTGTCAGACAAGCTTTCTGGGAGATGTATGCTTCCATCTTTGCCTTGAACTCTTCGGGATTGAAGCGTGGGCGCTTCTGGTCCTGTGCCAGCGCGGGTTGCGCCAACAGCAATATCATTGCGATTGTGGTGATTAGATTTTTCATTGTCTTAACTCTCCTTTTTTAAGTTTCTCTTTTGCTTCGAAATCATTCCGCTTCTGTCAGGTAAGCGGCAATCTCCATGTTGTCGACCATCGCATAGTCGAGGGCTTCGTTGTAGTACTCCTCCATCTCCACATCTTCGTTGTAGGCGATGGGGGCAGATGACTGGCGGTTCCAAATGATGGCTGAGCCCACACCTACGATGATGAGGACAGCAGCAGCGTAGCGCCACAGACGAGGCATCAGGCGGACCTCCTTTGCCTTCTTCTCTGTTCGTGGCAGACGAGCCATAAGTCGAGCGTCAAACTGCTCGAAGTAGCCCTCTGGCACACGGAAGGGGTTGTTGCGGCCACCGAGTTCGTCAATTCTTTGTTCTTCTTTGGTGATCATATTTTGTTGTTTTGTTGTCTTTTGGATGTTGAAATGTGAAAAAGGTTTAATCGTGTCGTTCGAAAAAGTCACATATTTTTTTAACGGCCAAGTGATAGGAGGCCTTCAGCGCTCCGACACTGGTGCCAAGTATCTGGCTCATATCTTCGTATTTCATCTCTTCATAGTACTTCATCTGGAACACTTGGCGTTGCTTGGCTGGCAGTTCCCCGATGGCCTCCTGCAATTGTAGTTGCGTTTCGTCGCCATCAAAGTATGGGTCGCTTTGCAGCGTCTGTGACACATAGCTCTCCTCTTCATCGAGGCTCACGGCAGGACGGCGTTGGCGTTCCACGAAGTTCAGCGTCTCGTTGGTGGCAATGCGGTAAAGCCAAGTGCTCAGCTTCGAGTCGCCGCGAAACGAATCCAGTCCGCTCCACGCTTTGATGAATGTGTTCTGGAGTATGTCGTCGGCATCATCGTGGCTCAGCACCATACGACGGATTTGCCAATAGAGAGTCTCCTTATATGTTCCGACGAGTTGGGTGAAGGCCGCCTCGCGGGTGGCTTCGTCCTTCAACCTTTCTATCAGTTCTTTTTCGTCAGTCATTATTTAGAAAAATGTATATTGTACAAGGTACGATTTCTAACTTACAATTCTTTGATCTTCTTCAGCCCTTCTTCAATCACCTTGTCGTAGCCATACTTGTCCTCATAGCTTCGGAAAGAACCTCGCAGGGTGGGGTAGAGCGTCCAATAATCGAGCCAAACGGGGATGGGCTGTGGTAGTCCGATGCTGCTGATGGGTTTGCTCCCGGGGTGTGCCGCCTTGTATTGGCGCCCTTCGGCCGTCAGTGGCGTTTGGTCTATGGAGATGCGTATGCGGTCGAGATACCACGCAGAGGGATTGTCAAGCGTGAAAACGAGCAGGTCCAACGGGCGTTCCACGCGGATGCAACCGTGGCTGATGGCTCGATTGGCATACTGGAATGCTCCGCGATTATTGGTGTCGTGCAGGAATACCGAGAAATTGTTGGCAAAGCGGAAGATGATGCGTCCCAGAGAGTTTCCTTGTCCCCTCTCCTGGCGCAGGGTGAAGCGTGCGCTGCGAAGGTCGGCGGCGGATAGCGTAGTGGGGTCCACTTCCTCTTTTGTCTCTTTGTTGATGGCTCGGTAGTTGTTGCGTGTGAAATAGGCGCTGTCGCCTACATGACTTGGCATGATTTCCTTGCGCACAATGGTCTGGGGGATGACCCAATAGGGATTCAACTCTATGACGCGTATCTCACTATGCAGAAGTGGTGTCTTATGCGTGCTGTTGCCGCAACATACGCGCATCGTCATCACGCTGTCATGTTCCGTATCCACCGCCATCAACTCTTGTGCCGCCAGGTTCACAAAGATGTATTTTCCCTTTGTTGGGTGGGGGTAGCGCCAGCGGGCACGTTCCATATTTATATAGGCAAGTTTCGCGCGAGTCGTGTCGCCCTGTTGTTTGGCACGCTGGTATTCGCGGCTCATCTGCTGATATATCTTGCTTTTGGGTTGAATCTCCTCAAGGAAGGTCTGGATGCGATGGTTGCGGACCTCCTCCAGTGCATGGTGTACGAAACTGTCTGTTACCTCGTCGGCTTCGTGGTCAAAGAGTCGACGATATACCGAAGTGTTGCGTGTCTCACCTGGTGCAGGCGGGTCAAGTAAAAGGTGGTCAAATACCTTTCGTGCATGCATGAAACCAAAGCGTTGTCCGCAGGCATAGCGCAAATAGGCAAATGTCAATCGGTATTCCAGTTGGCTCAGTACTTCGTTGGCTGTAATGCCATTGAAGTCGAGTTGATGCATGCGGCGAACAAGTGCCTGCAGCGTATCGAGTTGGAAGGCTTCTTTACTGATGCCTAAAGTGTCAGACGCACTTAGATACTGCATCAAAACATCGGCGCAAGGATCAATGCCCATGCGGGTTATCCAAACTAGAGGATGACTTTCGTCGGCATAGTAAGCTCGCGTATAGGCATCGGCATACATTCTTACGGGTGTGGCATCGGCTTGCCGATGTATTTGGTCAAGGATACGTTGCCCATCAATAGCGTATTCGGGCTTAACCCATTCGCTCAATTCATCGAGCGACAGAGGTTGCCGTTCGCTGCTTTGATTGCATGCCCATAGGGCAGACATAGCAATAAATAAAAGGATATAAAAAAAACCGCGACGCATAAGGCCGAGGTTTTTTATCGGATGGAAACCTTGCGTACTACCTTGCCGACCTTTAGAATGTAACAACCACGCTGTAAGTTCAGGTTGAGCGTCTTGTCGTTACTGTCGATACGAATGGCAGCTACTTTCACACCCGTGAGGTTGTACACCTCTAAGATTTCGCCGTCGGCTCCGGAAACATGAACCTTCGACCCATTAACGGAAAGCGTGACGGCAGACAATTCCGTCTCTGGCTCATCGTTCGCGCTCTGCGCCATAAGGCCCAGAGGAGCACTTGCCAGAAGCAAGCCGAGAACTAGGATTTGCAGTCTTTTCATCGTACTTTCTGCGTTAATTATATAGTTTACGAAAGCAAAGATATGTGTTTTTTCTTTTCCGTGCAAATAATTATTGCATTTTATGACAATTTTTTTTCATTTTCCTCGTTGCTCTGCTTAAATTGTCAGGTGCAGGCCTTCGTCGGCAAGCACAGTATTAGGAAAAATGGCTTGTGCCTCTGTCAGGAGGCGTGCTTCGTCTCTCATGCGCGAAGAGTAATGCCCGATGACGAGTTTGCCTACCTTTGCCTCGCTGGCAACTTTAGCTGCCTCTATGGTGGTGCTATGGAAGGTTTGGCGGGCTCGGAACTCATCGTCTTTCCCAAACGTGGCTTCGTGGAAAAGCAAATCAACACCTTGTACTTGAGCGGCAAGTGTTGGCTGGGGGGCTGTGTCGCTGCAATAGGCATAGCTGCGCGTGGGAGAAGGTTGGGCAGTCAGTCGGTCATTGGGTATAAGTGTGCCGTCCTCGAGTGTCCAATCCATACCAGCCTTGATGTTGTTAATCTGACTGACGGGTATCTCGTACATGTCTATCATGTCGCGCAAAATGTGGCGTGGACCTTGTTTCTCGCGGAAGAGATAGCCGCAGCAAGGTACGCGATGGCGAAGCGGAAGGCTCCAAACCTCCATCGTACGGTCCTCATGAACGATTTGATGCTGGGTGGTATCAACCTCGTGAAACAGGACTTGAAACTCCAGATTGGGACAAAACAGTTGCAACGCACTGTCGAGGAATGCCTTCAGTTCCCGTGGCGCGTGGATATGTAACTGTGATGTGCGTCCCAGCAAACTCATTGTGCAGATGAGGCCAGGCAACCCTAAACAATGGTCGGCATGAGCGTGGGAGATAAATATGTGTCCCAAGCGTTTCATGCTTAGTTTCTGCCGGGCAAAGCGAACTTGTGTGCCTTCGCCACAGTCAACCATATAGAGTTTTCCGCGTGTCGATAGCACCTGACTTGCAGGTTGGTGTTTTTGTGTGGGATTGGCACTTCCGCAGCCGAGTATGTATAAGTCTAAAGACTCCACCTATATAATAAATGTATAATGGACAATGGAGAATGGGCAATGCACAATGATAAGCAAAGAAAGTGATAACGTAAAAGGAAGGCGCGCATTACGCGCGCCTTCCTTAATATTATCAATTGTCAATTGTACATTGTCAATTGTTTGTAGGACGCTTACTTCTCGCCTTCCATCTTGGCCTTCAGTTCTGCCAAAGCGTCGATGTCGCCCAGTGTGGTGCTGGCAGCCTGGTTCTGGATTGCGGGAGTCTCGGCAGCGGCCTTCTTAGCGCGTGGAGCCTTAGCCTTCTTCTCTTCACGAGCAGCAGCACGCTGAACATCTTCGAAGATGCGGCTGTGGCTGAGGATGATGCGCTTGTTGTCCTTGTTGAACTCGATAACCTTGAAGGGCAGCTTCTCGTTGAGCTGTGCCTGGCTGCCATCTTCCTTCACGAGGTGCTTGGGAGTAGCAAAGCCTTCAACGCCATACTCGAGCTGGATAACGGCACCCTTGTCGAGCATCTCAACGATAGTTCCTTCGTGTACGCTGTCAACAGTGAATACTGTCTCAAATACATCCCAAGGATTCTCTTCGAGTTGCTTGTGGCCTAGGCTGAGACGACGGTTGGTCTTGTCGATTTCCAATACGCATACTTCAATCTCAGCACCAATCTGTGTGAACTCGCTGGGGTGCTTGATCTTCTTAGTCCAGCTCAGGTCGCTGATGTGGATAAGTCCGTCAACGCCCTCTTCGATTTCAACGAAGATGCCGAAGTTGGTGAAATTGCGTACGCGAGCGGTGTGCTTGGAACCTACGGGATACTTGTCTTCGATGTTCTCCCAAGGATCAGCCTTCAGCTGCTTGATGCCCAGAGACATCTTGCGCTCTTCGCGGTTCAGGGTCAGGATAACGGCTTCAACTTCGTCGCCAACCTTCATGAAGTCCTGAGCGCTGCGCAGGTGCTGGCTCCAAGACATTTCGCTTACGTGGATCAGACCTTCTACGCCAGGAGCAACTTCTACGAATGCTCCGTAGTCGGCCATCACGACAACCTTGCCCTTCACGTGGTCGCCCACCTTCAGGTCGGGATCCAAAGCCTCCCAAGGATGAGGAGTCAGCTGCTTCAGGCCCAGAGCGATGCGCTTCTTCTCGTTGTCGAAGTCGAGAATAACCACATTGATCTTCTGGTCGAGTTCCACGATTTCCTTCGGGTCGTTGACGCGGCCCCAGCTCAGGTCGGTGATGTGGATGAGTCCGTCTACACCGCCCAGGTCGATGAACACACCATAGCTGGTGATGTTCTTGACAGTACCCTCGAGTACCTGACCCTTCTCCAGGCGACCGATGATCTCCTGCTTCTGAGCTTCCAACTCGGCCTCGATGAGAGCCTTGTGGCTGACAACAACGTTCTTGTATTCCTGATTGATTTTCACAATCTTGAATTCCATGGTCTTGCCCACGAATATATCGTAGTCGCGAATGGGCTTCACATCAATCTGTGAGCCGGGGAGGAATGCCTCGATGCCGAATACATCAACAATCATGCCACCCTTAGTGCGGCACTTGATGTAACCCTTAACGATTTCTTCCTTCTCCATAGCCTCGTTGACGCGGTCCCAAGAACGGCTTGCACGAGCCTTCTTGTGGGACAGAATCAGCTGGCCCTTCTTGTCCTCCTGGTTTTCAATGTACACCTCTACGGTGTCGCCGACCTTCAGGTCTTCGTTGTAGCGGAACTCGCCAGCGGGGATGATACCGTCGCTCTTCGAGCCGATGTTAACCACCACCTCACGCTTGTTGATGGAGATGACGGTGCCGTCTACGACCTTGTGGTCGTCAATCTTGTTGAGTGAGCCTTCGTAGGCACTCTCCTGAGCCTCACGGCTCACGTTCACTTCTGCATTACCATTGGCATAGGCTTCCCAATCGAAGCCTTCCAGGGGTGCGACTGTTTTGTAATCTGTCATTGTTTTTTTGTTGTTTTTGTGATTTAATACAGTTAGACTTTATTTTATGCTAATGTAAAAAGCGGCGCAAAAGTACAAAAAAAGTGGCAAACTACCAAATAGTCTGCCACCTTTTTGATTTTAATGCCTCAATCTTTCAATTTTTCGATATTATGGCATGATGTTTACCAATTCTGTCAGGTCGGCTAGCGTAATGCTACCATCACCATTCACGTCGGCAGCATCCATGTTGTAAGAGCTATCAGTTTTGCCAACTAGAATGTTTACCAAAGCGCTGAGGTCAGCCATGTCCCAACCATCGTCACCAACAATGTCGGTTTGTACATGGTTGTCCACCTCCTCATAGAGGCCAAGGCCGAATCTTACCACTACGGGCACGTGGTCGCTCAAGGGAGTGCCGTCGGTCTTCACGTAGCCCTCGGAGTCGTGCAGATAGCTGATGGGAGTCAGCTTCATCTTGTTGTTGCCCTTCGGGTTGATGTAGAAGAACTTGTCAACCACTTCGTCTGAAATGGTGCCCTGTCCGATGGTGGGGTATACGCCGCCGCGACTCACTTCTACCCATGCGTCGCCCACATCGTATGTACCTGAAAGGATATTCATGAAGTTGGCGTTAAGGTCTTCACGCGTCCAGCGGCAGTTCGTGTCGCCCATAAGTATCTTTGGACGGTCGGGGTTGCCAATGGCGAGGATGGCCTGGGCAATCTGCTTCATCTGTGCTTCACGGGATACCACATAGGGGTCGCTGCTGCTTTGGTCGTTCGTGCCCGCGTCGGTATGCGTGATGAATACGTCAATCTTCTCTCCGCCCATGGTGACTTCGTAGTAGCGGAAGCCTTTCTTTATCAGGCTGTTTCCGTCCACGATGTTGACGTTCTGATTGAAAAGGGATACTTCGACCACGTCCTGACTATGGCTGGTGTTGAACCGTGTGATGCTCTCATTTGCGAAGCTCGCAATGGCATTGCGCGTTGCAAACTGCAGACCATCGGTATCGACGGGGCGGTTGTTGACTACGTCAGTTGTGATGCTGGCGCGTTTTGTTCCGAAGGTATAGGCACCCATGTTGGATCTCAGTTCGGTGTCATAGTTGAAATCTTCCTGGAATGCAACCATGTCAATAGGCTTGTTTGCCACGTAGGAGCTGATGAGCTTTGTGCCGGTTGAGCCAGGTCCGTCTGGGTTGATGTCCTTATTGCCGACAATCGGGAATTTAAGCTGCAATGGCAGTCCGTCTACGTTCATGGAGGCTACGGTGAAGGTCGTTACTGGGCTGGCAGGTTCCACCTTCAGTGTGGCATCATTACGGGTGGTCTTGAAGAATACGCGCCCTGCGGGAAATCCCATCTCCGACTTTGTGGGCATTTCTGCGTTGGCACTCTTGTAGACTTGCCCTGTGCAGTATTTCATGCCAGTTAGGTTGCCCGTCAGGATGTACCTGGCCGTGGCCGATGCATCATAGTAGTACCACTGGTTGGCGGTGAGCACCGTCGTCGTGTTGTTGGGCAGGGGCAGTACGTCGGCGTACAGGCCCAGGCACTTCAGCTGGAAGTTATCGACCTTGAAGAAACCAATGGTTCGCTCTTCCGTATAGGCTATCGAGCTTTGATCGGTCCACCAATCGACTGAAGTTTCGGCCTTGATGTTCAGTGTGCCGTTTTCCACAGAGACTCGTACGCTTGCAGGTATGCCGTCGCCGGCTCCTGTCGTGGTTACGGCCGTAGAGACATTGTTTCCGCGGAGGGTTACCGTACGGTTGGCATGAGAACACAGCACAGCCGACAAGTCATACAGTCCATTGGGCACGTTGGCCAGGGTCTGGTTGATGTTCAGTGAAGTGGCCCACCAAGCGTATGAGTTATAGAGATAGACACCATCTTTGTTCGACATTCCATAGTCGGCCACATAGGTATCGCCCCATCCAACATCGTTGCCACCGACGTTCGTATGCCATCCGTCGCCATCCACCGCGTACAAGTCTTCCAACGTTGCATCGGTGTCGGGGTTTCCTCGGTTGATGTTCCATCCGGTGAAACCTTGGTCGAAAGAGGGGTTCTTGATCATCCATGTGGCGTCGAGGGGAGCCGTCTCAGAGGCATTGGCCAAGGCTTCCACGCGAGCGGCGCGAATCTTTGTTTCGTAGTCAGCTTTTGAGATGCGGAACAGACGATAGTGGCCTGCTTCGTCACCAGCCGTGTTGGTACGATTGCCGGCAATCGCTTCGCCGTCGGCCACTACCTTGTTCCAGGGACCGAGGTGGAAGTTGTCGGCGGCAAACTTCTGGTTCTTGAATACCCAATAGCCATTTTGGTAGGTTGGAGCCAGACAGTCCCATTCGCTCATGTTGTGCTCGTAGAGAAAAGCGTTGACCCAAATATGGCCCTCACCGTCGTTGGTCTGGAACATACAGATGCTGTAGGGCAGGCTGCGGAAACCGATGAAGTCGTCCAGTTTCTCCAGGATGAAGAAGCTCTTCGGGTCGAGCACGGGGTCCGTGTCTGTCGATTTGTAGCGCATGGCAATGGTCTCCTCGGGGGCCCATGAGGGCTTAGCCTCGTAGTGGCCTACGCTGACTATCATTTCGGTGTTCTCGGCCGATGCCAACACGTAGTAATAGTCACCAGTGAGTAGTCCAGAGGTGCTGGTGACCTCAGTGAAACCGCGTGCCGATGTGAGGTACGTAGTGTAATCATCTGCTTTGCAGACTAATGTGCATAGCAAAGCAATAAGAAAAAGTGTGTGTTTTTTCATGATTTTTAGGTTATTTGATCGTATTTGTTGCGCTATTCTTCCGCAAAACTTGTCAAATGTACATATTTTCTGTGATATTTCTCCTTACATTTTGTTACTTTCCTCTGCCGGTTAAGATTATTTAACATTTCGAGGGGATTCCCTTTATTCATATCTCGTAATATTTTTTGTACCTTTGCAGCCCGAAAGGCAACTAAATGTTTTTGTTATGGCAAAAATTCAAACAATTGGCATATTGACTTCAGGCGGAGACTCGCCTGGGATGAATGCAGCCATTCGTGCCGTTACACGTGCTTCTATCGCTAATGGTTATCGCGTGATGGGCATTTATCGTGGCTACGAAGGACTGATTAACGACGAGATTCGTGAATTTAAGACCGAGGATGTATCGGGCATCATTGGGCGCGGTGGTACTATCTTGAAGACAGCGCGCAGCAAGGACTTCATGACGACCGATGGTCGCAAGAAGGCCTATAAAGTGATGAAAAAGCGCCAAATTGATGCGCTGGTGATTATTGGAGGTAATGGTTCGCTGACAGGCGCTCGCCTTTTTGCCGAGGAGTATGATATCCCGTGCATTGGCTTGCCTGGTACTATTGACAATGACCTGAACGGCACGGACTTGACTATTGGATACGACACCTCGTTGAACACTATCATGGACTGTGTGGACAAAATTCGTGATACGGCAAACTCTCATGAACGCATCTTCTTTGTTGAAGTGATGGGGCGCGATGCAGGCTTTCTCGCACAAAATAGCGCTATTGCTGCAGGTGCAGAAGCTGCTATCATACCTGAAGATTCAACGGGTGCCGACCAATTGGAGAAGTTTATCGGCCGAGGCATTCGCAAATCGAAGTCATCGAGTATCGTCATTGTAAGTGAGAGCCCCAAGTGTGGTGCCATGTATTATGCCGACCGTGTCAAAAAGGAGTATCCTGAATATGATGTGCGCGTCAGCATCTTGGGACATCTTCAACGTGGCGGAAGTCCCTCTGCCGGAGACCGCATCTTGGCAAGCCGAATGGGGATGGGGGCTATACAAGCATTGATGGATGGCCAGCGCAATGTGATGATAGGCATACGTAATGACGAAATTGTATATGTACCCTTCTCTTTGGCTGTGAAGAGTGATAAACCGTTGAAGCCAGACCTCATTACTGTACTAAACACGTTGTCTATATAATATATAATGTATATGCGCGTGAGTGTTATGTCATCTTGACAAACTACTATTAGTGCGCGTCATTTTGTCACCCGTTTCTTGATAAAGGTCAAGAAACGGGTGTTTTTATGCTAAAAAACATCTTTTTGTTTGTTTTATGTCCGAAAATGGCCGTACCTTTGCATCGTCATCAAATGAAAGACGCCACCTGGCGAGGAGGCGCACAAGAAGAAACACTATTAGTTTATTAAGGTAAAAAGATTGTTACAATGAAAAAGTTGATGATCATGGCCAGCGCCATCATGATGGTGGCTGGTACCACTGCAAAGAATGTTGAGACGAAACCCTTCGAGGGCATTAAGGTGAATGTACCTGCCCGCATCCGCATCGTCAGCGGCGACAACTACGAGATGGGGGTCCGCAGTACAGATAGCATTGCCGCACGCAACATACTGTGGAGCATTGAAAATGGCGTGCTCAACATCCGCTCACGACGTGAAGTCGAAGCCGAAGAGAATCCTAACTTGTGCATCACAATTGTGGCACCTGTGGAACCTCGTTTGACTGTCGGACGAGACTTTGAAGTAACTGACATAAAAAAAGACGAAAAAAAGTAAGAAAAGTTTTGTCAGTTTGAAAAAAAGTCGTACCTTTGTACCCGCATTTGCGAAACGAAGGTTTCGACGGGCGCTTAGCTCAGTTGGTTCAGAGCGTCTGCCTTACAAGCAGAGGGTCGGGGGTTCGAATCCCTCAGCGCCCACCCGAAAATAGAGATTGGCTCCTTAGCTCAACTGAATAGAGCATCTGACTACGGATCAGAAGGTTGTGGGTTTGAATCCCGCAGGAGTCACTCCTTTTTTTTGAGCAGAAACGACAGCCTGCTTGCGAGGGTGGTTACCAGAGTGGCCAAATGGGGCAGACTGTAAATCTGCTGGCTTACGCCTTCGGTGGTTCGAATCCATCACCAC
>JAEEGL011509293.1_pt1 | contig 11331 bp, 13 predicted proteins | sample 9134231 | NCBI WGS metagenome assembly JAEEGL01 (sample SAMN16246548, study PRJNA631951) | gut metagenome | biome: gut microbiome; feature: rumen; material: fiber-attached | host: Bos | place: Iran: Karaj | collected 2018-10
ACTCGTTATATATATAAAAAGAAAATCCAATAAGTACCATATATGCTAGTAAACTTGATCCTCCATAACTAATAAATGGTAGAGTAATTCCTGTTATAGGAAGAAGTCCAATTGTCATAGAAATATTCTGAACTTGTTGATAAAAAAGTATAGCTATCACACCAGCAATAATATATTTATTGCTTTCTTTTTTTGAATTAATTCCTATATTTATTATGTGAATATCTAAAAGAATTATTACTATTACCATAATCCAAGAGCCTATTAATCCAAAGTTTGAAGTAAAAACAGTAAATATAAAATCAGTACCTGCTTCTGGAAAGTATAACGGTGTTTTATTAAAACCAAATCCTAGAAAGCCACTTGAACCAATCGCAGCAAGTGAATTTTCTAACTGCATTCCACTACCATTTTTCCAGTTTATAACTCTATCTATTCTATAAAAAAAATCACTACCAAATATTTTTATAAACAAAGAAGATTTATAAAAATATATTAGAAAGAAAACAGTTAAAGAAATAAGAACTGTATTTATTAAAACAAAAAACCATCTAAGTCTAATCTTACTTAAAAACAATATGCTTGTAGTTATAATAAAGTAAATTATAACCGCACCAGTATCCGGTTCTAAAAAAGTAATTATACTAGGTATTAAAAATGTTATAAACATTAAAATAATAAGTTTTATTTCAGAAGAGACATTATTTTTTTTGTACTTCTTTTTAAATTTGTCTACAATATATACTTCCATAAGTAAAAGTGATATTTTCATAAATTCACTAGGTTGAAAACTTCCTAATCCTTCTATTACATACCAACACTTACTTCCATTTATTTCAGAAGATAAAAAGAGTAGACCAACTAGTAAAACAATATTAAATATGTATAAATAAGGTGCTAATCTAATAAAAAAATCTATTTTTAATTTAAATATAATAAATACAAGCACTATTCCAATTAAGTACCATAAACTTTGTTTTAATACAAGATTACCTAAAGTTTTTGATAAGTACATAGAAGCAGAATAAATACTTGTTAAACTAGTTATTAAAAGTATTAGTAGATAAAATATTAATTGTTTATCTAACTTTATTCTTTTTATATTCATGTAATCACCTATATATAGTATGTAAAGTATAGTAATTTTTATTTATATAAAACATAAAATAATGTAAGAGGGTGAATATATGAAAAAAAAGTTACCATCAATTTATAAAGAAAACAATTATACACATGTAAGTAATAATAGATATGTCTTTCGTTCTGATAATACTAGTAAAAGTTATTCTGTAAGTGATAATAAGAGTATTGATTTTGACAGTATTTATTTACTTAATACACCTGTAATTATAGAAACATTAGATAATAAAGTAATAAAATCAAAAATAGTTGGAAAACTTGGTGATCATATTTTAACTTCAAATAATGAAATAATAAAATTAATTAATATTAAATCAATAAAAAAAGTAAATTCTTAAAAAAATAAAACCTCTTTAAAGAGGTTTTTATTAAATTCCAGTAATAGTTGTATCTCCTAGACATCTTAATACTCCAATACAACTTAATTTCATTGTGAAGAAATCATTAGTAGCAACATAAGGGATAGTAGATGCTGTATCAGGATTAGGCGCTAAAACTCTAAAAGTAGCAAAGTTATCTTCTAAGTTTTCAACTCTAAATACAGAACTTGTACCAGTTGTATCTCCTAAAGTATAAGGCATATTCCAAAGAGTATTATTACAACAGCTGTATAAGCTAATTAATCTAGTATTTGGGCATCCTAAATTATTGTTCGGACCTAAAAAAGGTTTAGTACAAGTAATATCTTCACAATCTTCTTTTCTTTGTTGTAACATAAGTATTTTTTCTATAATATCAGCAATACAATTATTTTGATTGTTTTCATCTAAACACATATATAATCCTCCTTTCTTTTTTATAAATCAACAAAAGTATCATTTAAACATTTTAATGCGCATACACAATTTAGATTAAGTGTTATAGTTTGATTTATTGATATATAAGGTCTTGTTGTCGCAGTAGCGTCAGGATTTTCTATTAATATATTTAATACTACACAACATCCATCAACCCTTTGAACTCTAAAAGTACTACTTGTTCCTGTTAATTCCTCCCCACCAACTGTAGCTGTATAATCCACTGTTATTAAATTGTTATCACGTCCATAAAATGTTACTGGTCTTGTATTTGAACATTCAGATGTAAGTATATTCCCTAAAAAAGGTTTACTACATGTATTATCTATAGAATCATTACACAATGAATTTCTCTGAAGAGAATCTATTAATTTTAAGATTTTACTAAAACCACATGTATTATCCATCATATCACTCCTTTTCATTTTTCTATTATAGGATATTCAATTATAAATGTTTGGTGTCGTACTAATACCTATACTTAATAATATTCATTAATTATTTATGCATGAAAATAAAACCTTGTGTTTTATAAATAAAATTAGTATACTTATTATGGTGATTATATGAAATTAGAATATTTAGTAATAATTATTATATTAGTTATAATTTTATTAGCTGTATTAAAAGCCACAAAAAAAGATGCTATATTAAACTTAAATAAATTAGTAGATTATTTAGGTGGTAAAGATAATATAATTTCAACAGAAGTAAATTTATCAAGATTTATTGTAAAATTAAAAGATGTTTCTTTAGTTAATAAAGAGGGAATACAAAAATTAGGCGCTAAAGGTATTGTTGAAATAGATGATCAAATAAAAATCATTCTGGGGCCAAATTCAAAACAATTAAAAAAATACATAGACGAAATAAGATAATATTTGATAAATAATTACATAATTCGACAAAATATGACAAATAAAACTCGTATACTCTTACTAGAAAGAAGGAGTAATATGAGTTTTTTTGATACTATTTTAATTAATACTATTTGTATTTTATTTCCAGAATTAATATATATTATTTATCAAGCAAGAATTAATAATTATGAAAGCAATGAATTTGAGAACAATATATTTGAATTAGTGTTACTTTCATCATTATTTTTAATAATTAAACTAACTGGAGAAAGATATAATCACTATAGTATTGTACTTATAAATATACCTATTTTATTTTCATATATAAAAGGAAAAAAGAACTTTGCTTTAGTTCTTTCTACTATATTGATATTATATTTCTATGCTATTCTAAATTATAATATTATTTATCTTATGATTGAGTATATTAGTTATTATTTACTTTACTTAGTATATTTTAAAAGTGATGAAGTAACAGTAAATAAAACTATACTCTTGTTTACTTTAATAAAAGCATTCTTCTTTTCTATTTATATTTACTATGTAAATAGAAGTAGTGGATTATTTCCAATATTTGATATGATTTTTATATCTATGTTAACGTTTTATATATGTTCTAACATATATTATTTATTCTTAAATAAGGGTGAAGAAATAATAAACTTAAATTATTCACTTAAAGAATTAGAAAAAGAAAAGACTCTTAGAAACTCATTATTTAAACTTACTCATGAAATAAAAAATCCAATCGCAGTCTGTAAAGGATATTTAGATATGATTAATCTAAATGACATAAAAAAAACATCAAAGTATATAAGAATAGTAAAAAGTGAAATAAATAGAACTCTAACTATTATGGATGATTTCTTAGATATAACTAAAGTTAAAGTAGAAAAAAATATAATGGATATAAATTACTTATTAGAAGATGTGATTAATTCTATGAAACCTCTTTTTAAAGAGAAAAACATTAAATTTAATACAAACTTAAATGATGAAGAAATATATATAAATGGTGATTATAACAGGTTAAAACAAGTATTTATAAATGTAATAAAAAACGCAATAGAATCTAAATCAGAAGAAAGAGAACTAATAATTAAACTTAATTGTTTTATAAAAAATAATAGTTACTATATAAGAATAGAAGATAATGGAGTAGGTATGACAAAAGAAGAGTTAAACTCTCTTGGTGATGCCTTTTATACAACAAAAAATAAAGGAACGGGTTTAGGTGTATTATTATCCAAAGAAATAATAGAACTACATGAAGGTATAATGGCTTATAGTTCTACAAAAAATGAAGGAACTACTTTAGAATTAAGATTACCAATAATAGATGTATAAATGTGTCTTTTTCCTTTACAAAATAGAAAAAAGTGGTAGAATATAAGCACGAAACTTTAGTCTTATATAAGTAAAGGAAGGTGATGTTTTTGGAACTATTACCTATTATAAAAGAATTACTAGATAAGTATCAATATTTAAATATTGATCTAGAAGATTTTATAAAAGAAATTACTGGTGCTGAATTAATTAATCTTACAGAAATAAATGATCATTTAGAAGAATATGTAAAAAATAGAATGAAGGAAACACTAGAAAATGCTGATACTGCTTATAAATTAATTGAACAATATATTGATTACATATATTCTGATAATGAGCTAGATTCTTTTAATCAATTAGATAAACTAGTTAACTTTTTAACAAAAAACAGCTATAAAATATCAGAAGATTTAGTTCTTCGTTTGATTAGAGAAAATGTAAAATTTACTAAAATATTAAATGGAATAGTATCAAATGTAAAATTTTTAAATAGAGTAAATAATAACGTATCAATATATATGATTGATATCTATTCTGAATATAAAGAAAAAGAATTATATTTAGATGAAAATAATGAAAATGATTATATGACCGATGGTATGAGAGAATACTTAAATTCTATTGGTAAAATTCCTCTTTTATCACAAGAAGAAGAAAAACGTCTTGCTATATTATGTAAAGAAGGAGATAAAGAAGCAAGAAACAAATTAATTCAATCTAATCTAAGATTTGTTGTAGGAATAGCTAAAAAATATCGTTGTAATGGATTAGATTTACTTGATTTAATACAAGAAGGTAATCTTGGACTTATTGATGCCACTAGAAAATTTGATCCAGAAAAAGGCTTTAGATTTACTACATATTCATATTGGTGGATTAAACAAAAAATATTAAGAGCACTTGTAGAAAAAAATAGAAGCATTAGATTACCCGCAGATATATATTTCAAAGTAGAAAATTTAAAAGAAATAACCAATAATTTAAGAACGGAATTAGGTAGAGAACCTACTATAGAAGATATTTCAAAAAAGACAAACATTCCTGTAGAGGAACTCATTAAATTACATCCATTACAATATGATACTGTAAGTATGGAAACATTAATTACAGCTTCTGAAGGTGATGATGGTAAAAAACTTGAAGATTACTTAAGTGATAAAGACTATTCTGTAGAAAATATTGTAATAAGAAATGAATTAGATAAGAAAATATATGAAGTATTAAAAAGTTATGGATTAACTGATAAACAAGTAAATATTTTAATGCTTAGAAGTGGTTTTGATGGAGAAGTAAGAACTCTAGAATATATTGGAAAGAAATATGGTGTTAGTAGAGAAAGAATAAGACAATCAGAAGCAAAAGCACTTGATAAAATAAGATATTCTAAAAATATAAGAAGTATTGCTGAATATTCTGGTAATTCTGAATTCTATATTAAAAAGAACTTAGAATTACGTAGAGAAAATGCAATAAAAGAGTTTTATGATTATTTTAATGAATATACTATTGATGAAATAAATGACGCTATAGATAAGTTAAGTGAAGATGAAAAGAAAGTATTAAACTTTATATATAGTGAGGATACAAAATATGTAGTAGATATCAACTTTGTAAAATTAAGGACTATAAAGTATAAAATAAAACATATATTAAACCCTGATTTAGAAAAACCAAAACGAGTAGTAAAAAGACGTTCAAGAGTTAAAAAAGATGAGAATAAGAATAAATTGGAAGATCAACCAACAATAGATATTGCTACTAAAGAAAAAGAAAATAAAGTAATTATTGAACCTAATGATAGAGTAAATATTCAATTAAAGATGTTAGAAGTAAGTAAGAGCAATATATTTAATAAACTTAAAACTATATTTACTAACGAACAAGCATTCATATTAGTTCTATCACTTGGATATATTGATTACAGAAACTTTACAAATGCAGAGATAGCAGAGATTTTAAGTATTGATGAAGAAAGAGTACAAGAAATTTTATCTGATACACTAACTACATATAAGAAAAACATTGATAGATTTATAGATGAAGTAGTAATAGATGCAATGATTAAAAATACTGATGATAATAAAGAAGATGGCGGGAAGAAGTATGTTAAAAAACAATAATGATTTCGATTATGAAATAGAAAACAAGTCTATCAGGAATACATCAAATCATCCTGATTGGGATGAATATCTAAGAGAAATAAGTAGTATCCCAGTATTAACTGCTGAAGAAGAATGCATCTTAGCTAGAGAAATAGCACAGGGTAATAAAGAAGCAAAAGATAAATTTATAAATAGTAATTTAAAACTAGTTGTTAGTGTAGCTAAAAGGTATATTGGAAGTGGTGTAGACTTTTTAGACTTAATACAAGAAGGTAATATAGGACTTATCACTGCAGTTGAAAGATTTGATCCTGATTTAGGATTTAAGTTTTCTACATACGCAATCCCATGGATAAAAAATAGTATTAATCAAGCACTATGGACTAGAAGAGGAATTAAATTACCAAGACGAGTAGAATTAAATATACAAAAATATAAACAAGTACAAACAGAACTTTCAAAAGAATTATGCAGAGAACCTACTCGTGAAGAAATAGCAAAAAGAATGGGTATAACTGTAAAAAATCTTCATGAAATAGAAATGTATACCCTTGAAGATGTTAGTTTAAGTACATTAGTAGGTGAAAAACAAGATACAGAACTCGAAAACTTTATAAGAAATAGTTCAAGTTCTCCAGAAGATATAGTTATAGAATCAAGAATGATAGAAATATTAGTGCAAACTTTAGAAGATAGTAAACTTTCTCAAAGAGAAAGAGACATAATATCATTAAGAAATGGATTTTTTTCTAATCCTAAAACACTAGATGAGATTGCAAAAAAATATGGATTGAGCCGTGAAAGAATAAGACAAATAGAAGAAAAAGCTCTAAAGAAGTTAAGAAAATCAAAAGCATTTTCTGAATTAATAGATGGTTCTAACAATCTTGATAAGAAAAAGGTAAAGAAAAGATAGAAAAGTGTAAGTTTACACTTTTTTTATTTTCATTGAAATGATATAATCTATATATAAGGTATGGTGATTAATGTGAGTAATAAGAAAAAGAAAAAAGTGTTATTGATAGCTTTAATTTTTATATGCTGTCTTTTATCCGCAGGATATTTAGTTTTAATAAACGGTCTTGTAATAAATGGAAAGTTAAAGTTTGGTGAACCTAAGTTTGATGTAAGATTTACTAGTATTCATACAACAAATGTAATAGGAGATGCTAAAAACTTCGCAAGACCTAAACTAACGCCAACAGAAATAACCTTTTATGCAGAATTTAAGAATTATAAAGATTCTTTAACTTATGATATAGAAATAAAAAATGTTGGTAACGTCACAGCTAGACTAGAAAATATTGACTTTGTTCCTGAAGATTTAAAATATATAGATTATCAATTTACAGGAGTAATGGTAGGAGATACTTTAAAACCAAAAGAAACAAGAAAAGTAAGAGTAAAACTTACTAATAATTCTGAAGAAGAATTAGATGAACAAATTTCAGAAACAAAACTAGTACTAACGTGGCAACAATATGACTATTAATTGGGAGGAACTATGTATACTGAAGAAATAGAAAACATGTGCAAAGTAGCTAAAGGAGCTAATCATGGACCTGCACCAATTCCTGAAGAAGGAAAATGGGTAGAAGCAAAAGAAATAAGTGATATATCTGGATTTACTCATGGAGTTGGATGGTGTGCACCTCAACAAGGAGGATGTAAGCTAACTCTTAATATCAAAAATGGAATTATAGAAGAAGCATTAATAGAAACAGTAGGATGTAGTGGAATGACTCATTCAGCTGCGATGGCAGGTGAAATATTAGTTGGTAAAACTATATTAGAAGCATTAAATACTGATTTAGTATGTGACGCTATTAATACTGCAATGAGAGAATTGTTCTTACAAATAGTATATGGAAGAAGTCAATCTGCATTTTCCGAGAACGGTTTATTAGTAGGAGCAGGATTAGAAGATTTAGGTAAAGGAAAGACAAGTCAAGTAGGAACTATTTATTCAACAAAAGAAAAGGGATGTAGATATCTTAATCTTGCAGAAGGTTATGTTTTAGAAGTAGGATTAGATAAAGATAATGAAATAATAGGATATAAATATGTTAATACTGGAAAAATGATGGAAAGTATAAAAAAAGGAATCGATCCAATGGAAGCAATAGAAAGCGCTACAGGTATATATGGTAGATTTAATGAAGCTGTAAAAACGATCGACCCAAGAGAGGAATAGGGGGGGATAAGTGTGGCATTATTTGAAAACTATGATAGAAGAATAAAAACTATTCAACCTGTAATGGATAAATATGGAATAAAAAGTTTTGAGGATGCAAAGCAAATATGTATAGATAAAGGAATTGATCCTTACGATATAGTAAAAACTATTCAACCAATTTGTTTTGAAGATGCAAAGTGGGCATATACTTTAGGTGCTGCTATAGCGTTAAAGAACAATGCAACAAAAGCAAGTGAAGCTGCTGAATATATAGGTATAGGATTACAAGCGTTTTGTATACCTGGAAGTGTAGCAGATGAAAGACAAGTTGGAATTGGACATGGTAATTTAGGAGCTATGCTACTTAATGAAGAATCAAAGTGTTTTGCCTTTCTAGCAGGACATGAATCATTTGCTGCTGCAGAAGGTGCAATAGGAATTGCTAAGAGTGCAAATAAAGTAAGAAAAGAACCTTTAAAAGTAATATTAAATGGTCTAGGTAAAGATGCAGCACAAATAATTTCTAGAATAAATGGATTTACATATGTAAAAACAGAATTTAATTATGAAACAGGAAAACTAAATATAGTTGATAGAATAAAATACTCTGATACTGAGAGAAGTAAAGTTATGTGTTATGGTGCGAATGACGTAAGAGAAGGAGTAGCAATAATGAGTTATGAAAATGTAGATATTTCCATAACAGGAAATTCTACTAATCCAACTAGATTCCAACATCCTGTTGCTGGTACTTATAAAAAAGAATGTACTTTAAGAGATAAGAAATACTTCTCAGTAGCCTCAGGAGGAGGAACAGGTCGTACATTACATCCAGATAATATGGCTGCTGGACCTGCATCATATGGTATGACAGATACAATGGGAAGAATGCATTCTGATGCACAATTTGCTGGTTCATCATCTGTTCCAGCACACGTTGAAATGATGGGATTTATTGGAATGGGTAATAATCCTATGGTAGGCGCAACAGTTGCTGTTTCAGTTGCTATTGAAGAAAGTTTTAAATAGATATCAAAAGATATCTGTTTTTTGCTAAGTAGGAGGAACTATGAAAAATAAAATTACTTTTTTAATTATATTTGTATTTGCTTTACTATTGACAGGATGTGAAGCTACTAGTTTAAAATGTACCGCAACCTATAATGATACTATAAAATATAGTGTTAAAATCACTGCAAATATTAAGAATAAAAGGATATCTAATGCAACATTAAGAATGACATTTAAAAACAGTGAAGATGCATCTAATATGTGTGATATAAATAAATTAAATATGAATAAAAATGTTACTGTATCTTGTTATGAAAAAGAAGTAATTATTAGAAATTACGAACATATGATTACTAACGATAATAATGGAATAACTAAAGATGATTTCATAAAGCAGTTAAAAGATCAAGGATTTAAATGTTAATATGGATGAAATAGAAAGTATTTTATATAAACTATCTAGATCTAAATTTAGATCTAGCTTTCATTTGAATAAAAAAATGAAAGAATATACTTTAAATAATGGTTATAAAAAAATTAAGAGTCATGCTGAAGGTTTTTTAGTTAAAAGATTAAAACCATCTAATCCTATAAACGATGGTAAACAAACACCTATGAGACAGGTTCATCCTGTTTTTATTGCACAACATGCAACAGCGTGTTGTTGTAGAGGATGCTTAGAAAAATGGTATAAAATACCTAAAGGGATTGAACTAACAGATAAACAGATAAATTTTTTGGTATCAGTTGTTATGAAATGGATAGAAAAGGAAGTTAAGGGGTAGTACTATGATTAAATATATATTAATTCTTTTACTCATTACACAATTTATTTTATTTGTAATTGCTCTCATAAAAAGAGGAAGACCAAGATGGGATTTATTATTAAAAACACAAATATTATCGATAATATGTTTAGTTTTTTATTATGTTATAAATGGTGTTTTTAATAAATATGACAATTGGAATTCTTTGGGAGTTTTTTTTCGTACTATATTATATGGTTTTATATATACAATTTCTTTAGTAATATCTTTGATAATTAGAAGCAAGGTTCAAATAGAAACTATAGAAAATAATATAAAACAGATACAATTTATACTTTTAGGAAGTATTATTCTTCTAGTATCAATTGCTACTATGGTTGATATAAAACCTTTTATTGTTGAAAAAAACAATCGTGAAACATTTTCAAAAATAGTTGTTGAGTATTTAAATTCAAAATATGGAAACGGAGAATTTAAAGTAAGTAATATAACTGATAATGGAAAGTGTTTTTTGGGTTGTGGACCAGATACATATACTTTTAAAATGACATCAAAACACTTAAACAATACCTTTTTTGTAGATATTGATAAAACTACTAAGAAAGTAGAATCAGATGGTTTTATGATAGAATACACAAAACAAAATAAGTGGTGTGAAGAACCAAAAGAAAATAAAAGTTCAGAGTGTATTTTAGAAAGCTTTTACTATGATGAGGATACATACTATTATAGTTCAGAAATATATAAAGTGTTTATTAATTTAGAGTATAACCAAAAATACTTAGATTTAAAATATGGTAAACTTCCTGAAATAGGAGATATAAAAAGAAATATATATTTAGAATTTAATAACTTTTCTATTAGTAAGGAATTCTCTAGTGAAGAAGAATTTAAAAGTTTTATAATTGATTTTTATAAAAAATATCTAGAGGGATACTCTTATGAAAATATAAGATCTGTTGAATTTAAATTTGAAAATGGTAATCCTTTTTCAAAAACAGATGAACAATATAAAAACAGCGGGTATATAAAAGAAGATAACAATAGTCTTTACATATATTATAAGAATGAACCAGTAGTTATTTCTAAAAGTCAAATTAATTAATATATGAAATTGAAAAATAAATATTTTAATAGTATAATAATGTA
>JAEEGL013984315.1_pt1 | contig 11331 bp, 8 predicted proteins | sample 9134231 | NCBI WGS metagenome assembly JAEEGL01 (sample SAMN16246548, study PRJNA631951) | gut metagenome | biome: gut microbiome; feature: rumen; material: fiber-attached | host: Bos | place: Iran: Karaj | collected 2018-10
AAGCTCTGCCTTATCATCTGTTTTGATAATCTGAGAACTCACATAATGACGAAGTTTTACAAAGGCATCCATAATTTTGATGCTCACCTGGATCGCTGTAGGACTATGTAAAACAGCAGAAAGCATGGCTACACCTTGTTCAGTGAAAACATAAGGAAGATATTGTCTTCCTCCGCGAGTTTCGGTTCTTTTGTTTAAGGTCGCATTTTGCGACCTTAATGATTCTTTATCCTTTTTTGAGGTAACAATTTGTGACCTCAAAATGCCTTCTCCCTCTTTTGAGGTCGCAAATTGCGACCTCAAAAACTCATTTTCTTCTGCTGTTAATTGAAACCTAAATTCCTCCGGAAACCGTTCAATATTTCGTTTTACAGCTTCTGTAATGCGTTTTGTTTCAACTCCATACAATTCTGCCAGGTCACGGTCAATCATAACCTGTTTACCACGGATGAGAAAAATTTTACTTTCGACTAAGACTGTTGAAATTTCGTTTTCCATACTATAATCATACTTTGATCTTTGTCAGAAAACATTAAAGTAATACTTTAAGGTATTTTTACGAAAATAGCTTGACAACAGTGTTTTATCTTGCCAAATTTCCCTCTTTTTCAATATATTTAAATCAGAATGCAATACAAAATTTCGCCGTCGTTTTCTGTACCAGTAATAGATGTAGAAGCGACATCAAAAAACCTAAAACGTCTTCGCGAAGAACGAAATCTCAAAACCAGCGAAATTCAAAGTTTATTTAACATGACTTATCCACAAGCCATATACAATTGGGAAAATCCAGATAAAAAAGATTTACCAAATATTGATCATCTAGTTGCACTTGCTAAATTCTATAAAGTATCTTTAGATGAACTAATAGTAATCAAAAAAGAAAACACAGACGCCATGCCAATAAAAAGACCAACACCACCTTATGCAATCGCACAGGAAACGTTGGACTTTATTAACAACAACACTAATAACGAAACAAAACTTGCTTTGGAAAAATACTACGATTTTTCATGTATGCGATGCTCCTGTTATCAAAACAATCATAACGCCCCCTCTACAATTCTAAATCAACAACAGTCGCATTTGTTGCCTTAATTAAATCATCAGGTGCAAGTTTAATCTGAACTCCACGCTGACCACCGCTCACACAAATCTTATCATGTAAAATTACAGTCTCATCAATAAATGTACGGAATTGTTTTTTCATGCCGATTGGTGTACAGCCGCCACGGATATAACCTGTAAGGGCGAGAAGCTCTTCCGGACGAACTGGTCCAATTTCTTTGCATCCCGCTGCCTGTCTGGCTTTTTTAAGATTTATTTCGCTAACGGCACTTTGACAAAAAACGCAGATTTCTTTTGTTTCGGTGCGCATTACAATTGTTTTAAAAACAGTCTCCGGAGCAACGCCTAATTTTTCTGCCATGCGCAGGGCTGCCCCTTTTGCAAGCTCGTGCTCTCCGTCATCTTCGTATTCTGCGGCTTCGTAGGCAATTCCAAGCCCGTCGAGAATTCTCATTGCATTTGTTTTTTTCATGAGAAAAGTTTAACACATAAACTGTATTTCGTCATTGTATCTGGAAAAAGCTAAAATCTCCCGGCTGGATGCGTACATAAAAAACAGTTTCTTTTTCGGAAGCAGGATTACGCGGGTCCAGCGGCCTACTGTAAATCTTGTCTATTGGGAAGCTGTTCCAAGGCATTACAGGGGAGCCATCATTAAGCCGTTTGAGCTGTTTTGCTTCTCCCTTTATGTGAACAAAAAATTCCTGAGGCGCACATCCATCCCAGGTATGGCAATACAATCCAAAGGTCTTGTTGTCATATGTAAAAAGTGAAACTCCGGCAGCTCCATCAATCCAGATTCCAGTTGCATCAAGCTCCTTGCGTATTTGTGTAAGAACCTGAGACGGCAGCTCATAAATCTTACTTGGCATTTCCGGCAGATTCAAAATTGTTAGTCTTCCCTTACCGTAAGTATCATAGCATAAAACACTTTCGTGATATTCTCCGTGACCTGCGTTCATTACAGACCAGGTTGCATTGTTGCGGTGTTCTATGAGGCGGTAAGAAACGGCATTCGCCGCTTTGATATAATTTTTTCCCATAGGACCAGCACCCGCACACTGAAACTCATCTGCAGTAAGAGTGCGATTTGTATAACTAACACTCGTTAGTTTGCCCATCTGCTCCGGCCACTTAGTCAAAGCCCCGATTATAAAACCAGCTGTGGCAATTACGTTTCCGCCGGCTTTAACAAATGCTTCTACTTTTTCCAGCACCTTTTCATCTTTCAAAGAAGCGGCAGTTACCATGACCTTGCGGCAGGCAGCTTCATCATACTTAGGAAAATCGCAGCCCGGCTCCATAGGAACTCCGGCCATGCCAAGAAAATCTTCTATGTGGTCTTCGCCCTGGGAATTGAATGGAATGTAAACCTTGAGTCCCTGCGGTTCTCCAAGCTGTCCTACAATTGCATCAAGCTTCTGGTACATAAATCCAAGCGGAGTAGAACGTTTGTTATTCACAATCGAAGGCCAGCAAAACATCATCAATTCTTTTGGTTTTGCAAAAGCAGTAAGGTATGCCTGCTCAAGATAGGTATCTATTCTGTCGCAGTCAAAATTATCAAACCAGCCGCCGCCATTTCGGCCAGGAGCAACGCTTTCAAAATAACGCATGAGTGAATAACTCAAATAACGCGGAAGGTGCTGGTCTGTCTGTGCCCCATGACGGGTTTCGGTCCCGGTATAAATTGAATCAAAAATCTCGCGCTGCTCGCCGGGGTTATAGCCTGTCTGTGCAAAGCTTTCGCGCCAGTTTGGATATTTGATAATAATGTGAACCTTAGGATTTACTTTTTTGGCCGGTCCGATAATCAGCTCGCGCGAAACCTCCATCATCTTAGCAAGACGGAATTCTTCCCACGAGCGTTCCCCTTTTTCGCGCATACAATCTTCGCACTGGCACTGTGTAAAAAAGAAATCATCAATTATGAACTCGTCAAAATTTTTAGCAGTGTATTCACTAACTTCCTTAAGTCGCGCGCGCATTGGTTCATTGCAATAACAAAAAGTATTAAACAGACGCTGGCGTTTTTTGTCGGTCTCGTTCAAATCTGGAGTTACAGTTGTAATTCCGCCGGAAACTTCAATTCCGTAATCTGCCATAACACGTTTGAACATATCCAGCTGTTCCTGTTTTGCAAATTCGTCGCGGTAGGTTTCCAGATAGATTTTGTCTATGCCAACGTATTTTTGCAGCCATTCGGTCTGCTCACGCAAATCTTTTTCTGTAATGTGATTTACCCATCCGGCAACGCAGTAGGTTACGGTTTTAAAGTTTTTGTAGTGCATGCTATAACTCCTATATAAAAATTATACCATGGACCTGAGTAAAAGATTGAAAAATTCTCTAAAAAAATAGGAAGGATTTTCTGGAGCTGATCGGACTTGAACCGACTACCTCTACAATGCCATTGTAGCGCTCTAGCCAGGTGAGCTACAGCCCCTTTTGATTTGATGGTTGAATAATAACATATCGGGGAAAAAAATTCAATTATGGTATATTCGTGGGGAGCGTGTTATACTGTTTTTATGGTTTTTGAAATTATTGGATATGTGGGCTCGGCGCTTGTTGTTGTTTCTATGCTTATGACTTCGGTTGTAAAGCTTAGAATTATTAATATGGCAGGAAGCATAATTTTTGCAATTTATGCCTTTTGCATTCACTCTTATCCTACAGCTGCAATGCAGATTTGTCTCATTATAATTAATATTGTTAGTCTGTACAAACTTCTTGCCGTTAAAAAAGAATACTCAGTTACAAAGCTTGACAGCAAAGACTCTTACCTTAAATATTTTTTGAATACCTACCAGGCAGACATTCAGAAATTTTTTCCTTCTTCACAAGTAAATGAAGATGATATTGTTTATCTTGTATGCTGCGATACAAACCCGGCGGGAATATTTATTGCTGAAAAAACCAGCGAAGAAGCAAACGGAATTATTCAGGCTCGAGTAGATTATACAACTCCAAGATATCGTGACGGTTCTGCCGGAAAATTTCTTTATGAATTTTTAAGTACACAAAGCTTTAGCAAAGTAATAGCAGAAAGTTCAAATAGTGCACATCAAGCATATCTTAGGAGAATGGGATTTAAAAAGTCGATACCCGAAAACTCAACACAGTTTTATAAAGACTTATCAAATTTGTCATTATAAACCGAAAAGAGTTTTGGAAGTTCCGGTGTTTTAAGAGAATCCAGCTCTTCACCCTCAAAAGAAAATTTTTGTCCTACAGCTTTTACTTCTGCAGCAGCAAATTTTAAAGCCTGTTCTGTTACAAGAATTGAACGGGAAACTGTTTTTGTTGCTGCTTCTGTTTTTATTGCAATATCAATATCATCCGAAAGCGAAACCTCTGTCATTCTTTCGTTTCCGCCACAGGTTCCAAAAACAACATTACCGTAATGAATACCAATTCCAATCTTAATAAGCGGCATATTTTTCTTTTGAAATTCTTCTCTCAATTCAAGCATTTTTTCCTGCATCTGTACTGCACAGTTTATTGCAGAAATTGCACTGTCTGGGAAAATCGCAATAATTCCATCGCCAAGGTACTTTTCAATAATTCCATTATTCTCACGAATAAGAGGAGCTATTTTTCCAAGATAAGTATTTAGCATATCAAAAACCTGAATAGGCTCCATCTTTTCGGAGGTAGAAGTAAAGTTTCTGATATCTGCAGAAAGAATTCCCATTGGAGCAACTTTGTGTTCTCCAAGTGTAACTTCTGTAATATTTTTTTTACTTAAAAGCTTCAAAAATTCTTTTGGTACAAAACGGAAGTATGCTTTGTTAGTCTCAACTAAATTTTTATTCAATTGAATTACTGTCATATAGTTTTTGTTTTGAATATAGGCAAGCAAAATAATCTGACAAAGAACGTATATAAAAAGTGTAATAGTCAGAATCAAGCCATCATTAATTGTAATAATATGCAGAATGGAAAGCTCTGTTACAGCAGCTCCAAATCCAAGGAAGACAAAAGAAATAATTGCCGACAAACTTATAAAATCCCTGCTCTTAACAAGACAGACAATGGCAAAATAATTATCGATTACTGCAAGCGAGAACATATAAACCTGGAACAAAGGAACCAGCTTGTTTAATACACTAATAGGAAGGAATATATTCAAAATAAGAAAAACAGCCGCAGGAGCTGCAATAATCTTTGCTTTATATTTTCCAAAAATCTTTTTGTTTAATGAATCATAATAAAGTGTATGCATTGCAGGAATAATAAACAGAGAAACATATTCTATTCTTAACATTACTGTAAACGGAACGCCTGGAAACAACTCTTTTAAAAGAGGGAATATTGTAGAAATGATTCTTGCAAAAATTGCAATTGTAAGAATTGCAAGATAAAGATTTGTTTTGTCTTTTTTAAGCAGCGCTGTTGTAAAACAGTAAAGCACAATCATCAATAAAATTCCGGCAAAAAAACCGTAAAAGCAAATATCCTTAATGTGTATTTGATTATAGGTTTTTTCTTCAGATAATTTGAAGGCTCCTCTAAAGCCACCCTTTCTGTAAAAATCATTTGAAATAAAAACCGCAATTACAACTGAACCTTTTGAATCCGCTGTAAAAATTGCTTTATCAGAATATTGTTCGGCCTGGGTTTTTGCCCATTTTAATTCTGGAGTTCCTGAAGAAAAAATCAGTTTACCGTTTGCATAAATATTAAAGGCTGTATATCCAAGCTCGTAAACAGGAAAAGCATAGTTTGTGTTTGGAATAAGGTTTGTAATTATAAGCCTGTAAGTACCGGCGCCTTTTCCGGTTTTTGCAACTTGACCGGCTTCTCCTTCAAGATTATATTTATTCCATTCAAGTGGAACAGTAACTTTAAGATCGGGCTTTATTTCTGTTTTTAGTTCAGTAACTTTTTTGCACCAGTAAAAATCCCATTCTGTTTCTATGAGAACCTGTTTGTTTGTAAGCTCATGAGGATTTGTCACTTTGTAGGTTGCCTCAGCAGCAAAGCTTTGTGTTACAAACGCTGCCAGCAAAAATAAAACAAAAGAAAGTCGCTTTGTTAGAAATATTTTTTTCATTCAGCGCCTCCATTTTTGTTAGCAAGTTCTAACACTTCATATAACTGAAGAGGTTTCTCTTTTCCTTTTACATAAATTGCTTCCAGTTGATTAAGCGTAAATCTTGGGATTCCTCTTTGTGCAAGCTGAATCCGAACATTCTTCTGCGCAAAGCATTGAAGGTCATGCGAAATAATAATGGTTTTCTTAAGCTTTTCACAGACAGATTCAATTCTGGAAGCAGTATTTACTGTATCAGAAATAACTGTATCATCAAGACGATTTTCTTCTCCAATTGTACCTATTATCATTTTTCCATAATGAATGCCAATCCATGAATGGAGCTTGTGTTCCTGGCAAACAGAACTTTGGTTCATTTCCTGTGTACAGCTTTTAATCTCAAGCGCGGCTCCCACCGCATCAAGCTCGGATTTTGGAAAAAGCGCCATAAATCCACCACTCAAAAATTTGCTTACAAACCCATTGTGTTTTGTAATGATTGGTGAAATCCTTTTAAGATATTCATTAAAAATCACAAAATGTTCCTGAAGATCACCTTCGTGCCCAATGCAATCCAAAGTCATCTTAGAAAACATAATACACATTTCGATATTCGAAAAATCACCAAGGTTTGTTTTTATTATAGATTCCTTGTTGAGCAGGGTCAAAAATTCCTGAGGCACAAAACGAAGATAGGCTTCATTATAAAGCTTGAGCTCTTCGGTTTTTTTCTGCATCTGTTTATACAAATCGTTTTGAATAATACCAATAAGCAGAATCTGAATTGTCAGATATATAATTACAAAAAACGGAAACGTAGACAAAGACATAAGTGTCCTGTTTTTTGTATAAGCAATATCTATAAGAGCACCAATGATAATAATAAAAAAGCTTAAAAAGTTTAAAAGTGAATATCTCTTATGATGCAAAATATTTGTAATACAGACAATAACAACATAAAGAGATACAACTCCCATTGCAATCTGTAAAGCTGGAACCAGCTGGTTTGAATAAACTGCCGGTAAAACAAGCGATGTAATTCCAAGAGCTGTAACCAATGTTAGGATAACATAACGAAGGATTTTTTCCCAAACCATTTTGTGTCGTGGAGGATACATTGCAAAAAGCATTTGTAGCGTTACCGACGGTCCAAGCCACAAAGCTATATATTCAATCTTAACTTTTACTTCTGGAGGAATCCACGGAAAAACAATTCCGATTGTGGAATAACCATATGTAAAAAGTCTTAACGCAAATGACAGTGTAAGCAATCCAAGATATAAATATTCTATTCTGTTTCTGTTTATCAAAAACTGGACAAGATTCAAAATGCAGATAAATATAAGACAGCCTAAGATAACTGTATTAAAAATAAGATAACTTGTATTAAGCTGTGAAAGACTGTTTGCTGTTCCTAACAAAACAGTGCCACACAATCCGCCCTTTCGGTAAAAATAGTTGGAAACAAAAAATACAATCTCGACATTTCCTTCTTCGTCCGGATAAAACTCACAATAGATTGGCTTAATGGAAGAATGCGAAATTTTGGACATCACATCATAATCTTCCGAAAGCATTGCAAAAGGGTCGCCAAGAAAAGTAATTATCTTTCGATTTACATAAATCGAACAGGAGGTTTTAGGGGCATCCTGAACAAGAAGAGCGTATTTTTCCTGAGGATTTAATCCGGTATAAACATATCGGTAGCAACCATAAGTTTTTGGATCTATAGGCTCGCTCAGTTTTCCGGATTCTACTGCATTTTTAATATCCTTATTCCAATAACCGGGAACAATACTTTTGTAATCTGCGGGAATACCATTATCAACGGCTTCAAAAGTTTGATATGGATTTTTTTGAAAATATAAATCCCATTCTCCATCAAGACGTACAAAACTTTTTTTTGTGCGGGAAGTCTGAGCCCAAGATCCAATGCAAGAGAAGATAAAAAGAATTATAAAAAAGTGACGAACCGTTTTATTCAAGAAACCACTTTCCTTTTTATATTTCAATTATAAACCCATTCTAATTTGAATGCAAAAAACTATTGCTGTTTTTGTTCCTTTTCGCTAATAAACAAACCAATTATTGTAATAACAGAACCTGTCAAACCAAGCCAGGTAATTTTTTCGTGCAGGGTAAAGAATGCAAAAACAATTGTTACAACCGGAATAAGATAAAGGCCGCAGCTTACTTTGACGGTGCCAACAATTTCGCAGGCTTTGTTCCAGGCGCTAAAGCATAATCCACTTGCAATTAAACCCAGGAACAAAAGATTGAACCAGTTTATTGCTTTAGAAAAGCGATCAGCATTCAAAGCTTTGTCAAAGGTCACATACATAGAAGTGCCCGGTTCAGCAAATCTCCAGCCGGCAAGAACAAGCGGAATCATAAAGAGAACTGCAAAAAAGAAAATCTTGCGGGTTGAACAAATAGGATCATATTTCTTTTTATTGATGATGGAAACAAACAACGAATAAAAACCCCAGCAGATTGCAGAAAAAAGAGCCAGCAAATCACCCTTTGGATTGAGCTCAAGAGAAGCTTTTCCGTTAAAGCAAACTAACGCAACACCCAGAATTGAAATTATAAATCCCAATAAGAACCACAGATTCAAATGATTCTCTTTAAGAAAGTACTGAGCTATCATTGCCGTAAACAGCGGACAAATGCTTACAATTACACTTACGTTTGAAGCATTTGTAAAATTGATTGCCATATTTTCTGATAACTGATAGAGCACAACTCCCGAAAGTCCAGCCAACGCAAAAATAATATTATCACGGCGTTCTGTTTTTTGAATTTTTGGATGAATAATCCACAAACCAATATAGGCAGCCAGAAAACGAAAAAACAAAATCTCAAGAGAAGAAAAATCATTTAAAAGTGCTTTGGTACAGACAAAAGTAATACCCCAGAAAAAAATAGTAACTGCTGCAATTAGATAACCAATTACTTTTCTTGTTTCTACTTTCATGGAGTAGAATATAACATAAATATTTTTGAATTTCTATGCTATAATTATTTTGAGGTTTTGATATGAAAGGTTTGCATAAAATTTGCCGGTTGCTTTTTCCAATAGTTTTATTCTCTTTTTGCATGAACGCGTGGAGCCAGAGTTCCGCTTATCCAGATATTGAGCCGCTCTTTGTTGCAAACGAGGCAGCTACCTACACCGCCGACGAATTATTCCAGACAGCACTTTTATACTCGGAATGCCAACCCAATTCAGAAAACTGGAACCGCTGCATAAATCTTTTCGAAAAAATCAAAGCCCAGATTATTACCCCGCAAACAATGGCTCTTTCTGAAGAAGAACGCGGAAAAACAATTCTTAAGCTTTTATATGAAGTATGCCTTAGCCGGTATTCGGCGCTACAGACCAAGGTTGATGTTGCAATTCAAACCGGTGAATACAACTGCGTTTCTTCTGCAATCCTTTATATGGCTCTGGCAAAAGCAGCCGGTCTTCAGATAAAGGGACAAAAAACTTCAGAACACGCCTTCTGCTCTGTTTATATTCCGGTAGAAAAATCTGGCCAGTCAAAAAAAATAGATGTAGAAACAACAAATCCTTATGGCTTTAATCCGGGAAGCAAAGAAGCCGTCATGCACGAAAATGAAATTAAAGGCTACTATATTGTTCCAAAAACTTATTATTCAAACCGGAAGGAAGTAACAGACTCTCTTTTTGCAGGACTCATTGCCGGGAACCTCTGTTCTTATTATCTTGACCACGATGATTATAACAGCGCGGTTCCGCTTGGGGCTGCCCGTTACCTTGCTGTAAGTAATCAAAAGAATTCTGCAACTCAGGATGTCCGAAAGGAATTTGATATTCTTGCGGCAAATTATGTAAACATCATCCCTGAATCTGCAGCAGCTTTTCTGGATACTGTAAAATGGTTTTGTTCATTTATTGACCGCTGGGGTGTTACAACTTTTCTTCAGACAAACATGGATAACGCCATAAATAATTTTCTGGTTTTGACTTATGAAGAACAGGATTTTGATCTTGCCTATGATGGCTGGTTGCAAAGTAAAAAATATGTTTCTGCAAACAAGATTCAATCCTATGAAGAAATGCTTGTGGATACTCTGGTTATTTCTACTGTAGAAACTCTTCCTCCGGAGGAACAGCTTTCATATATCACAAAGCTTCTGGAAGAAGACCCGGCTGCTGCACAAAACCAGCTGCTTACTTCTACAGCTGCCCGTAACCGCCTTGGGCTTCATCTGGAAAATGTATGGCTTGGAATTTTGAATAATTATATAAACAACCGCGAATACAAAACGGGTTATGAGGTTTCTTCGCAGGCGCTCGAACAGCTTCCTAAAAGTTCAAAAATTAAAACTATGCAAAAGAATTTTTACAATAACTGCATTGCAATTATTCATAATGAATTTGCGGGTCTTGCTAATAGCGGGAAATATTCTGAAGCAAAAGAAGTTCTGGAACAGGGACTTGCCGTTTATCCCGAAGATAAAACTCTTAAAAACGACATGTCCCTGCTTTTAAAGAGGATGCAGTAAAAAGCAATTATTTTGCTTCTTCCATCAAGCTTTCAAGATCAAGTTCGCCTGCTACACAAGGAGTTGTAATTCCCCAGTTTTCCAAAACCTGAGGGTGAACTTCTCCAAATACTCCGGCCGGTTTTCCGTCTACCATAAGCTGTGCCTGGCGTCCAGGAATAAAGCGTGGATCATCACTTTCTACAACAGTATATTCGTGATCAAGGAAGTATACTAAGCTTGAAACTTCGCTTGCCAGTGTATTGAAGTTTGCATTTGCAGCAGCAGTCAAGAATCCAAGGTGCTGGCGTGTGATTGTACCTGTGTTTTCGTCTTCTTTGATGTATGCAACTTTACCAATTTCGAAAATCTTGTGTGGGTACATTGCGTTGGCACTACCGGCTTCTGCACGACAAAGTGAAGAAAGGATTTCCGGACGGATAAACTGGTAGTTTTCGCTCATAGGGTTAGCAATTTCGATTACTTTTGAGCCGTCAATGCGCATATTATCTACGTAGTCCTTTTTAGAACCAACATAATTGAAGATCATTTCCTGATATCCAAGACCAACCATCAAAGTTTTTGCCTTACGACTGAACTCTGTAAGTGGGAGCAGGCGGCCTACAGTAAAGTCCTGAGGAGTGCGTGGCTCAAATGAAGCAACGTTGCAGCCAATCATTACGTCTTCAATAATATCTACTTCGTGAAGGAAG
>JAEEGL014424816.1_pt1 | contig 11331 bp, 9 predicted proteins | sample 9134231 | NCBI WGS metagenome assembly JAEEGL01 (sample SAMN16246548, study PRJNA631951) | gut metagenome | biome: gut microbiome; feature: rumen; material: fiber-attached | host: Bos | place: Iran: Karaj | collected 2018-10
CAGTGTGCCTTTGCGCCAGTGGATCTCCTTCTGTCAGAATCATGGCTGCCAGCTCTATGTGGGTATTGAGGACGTGAAGGAAAACGGCGATGTCTGTGCTGTGGTGCTGGCTGTCAATGAGGCTGAGAACTACAACCATGTACTCACGCTGACCGTTCCCTCAGACATGATCCGTACTCGTCAGGGAAAGATTGATGCCCGCATCTATCCATACGTTCCCACTCACAATGTGGCGAACCTCTTTGCAGCCTACGGAAAGTCAAATCCCAAAACTTACGTTAGCAAATGAAACGTACATTATTAATATATATGGCCCTCTTGCTTGTCCTGACAATATTCGCGATGGACAGTAAACTGGAGGACATCAATGCCATCAAGAAGAGCAGCGAGTTCCTCTATGCCGAGGCCACGATGCCTACGACGGCAGAGGCAGACTCTACGGCTCGCCAGATGCTGCATGAAGAGATCATGCGCTGGATGACAGAGGAACTACAGGAGCCGATGGACAGTCTCGCAGCTCTCAGACTTTGTGAAGAGGCAGACACGATGATGATGCCTCGCGCCAATATGTTCCGTGTCTTTACCTTTATCCGTAAGAACAAGGTGTCGCCTATGTTCAAGCTTCAGGCTGATGAGCCTTCGTTGCTCAACGACAGCACCAAGAAAAACCTGTTGCGTCGCTTTGCGCCCAAGAAGATTGACAATGGGACCCTTCAGGAAATCATGAAGGCCCGTAATTTCTTTGAACTGAAAGAGATCATGGAGCCGTTGAAGGCAAAAGGTAAGATCGTTGACTATGGCAAATACGCCACAGCGAAGAACCCTGAGGAGTGTTATCTCATCGTCTATGATCCTGCAGGAAATATCAAGGCCTGGCTCGATAAGGGCAAGGACATTCGCAAGAACTTGAAGACCCAGAAGCCCGATTCCGTCAAGAATTACAGAGGCTGCGGAGCCATCTGGTTTATTATCAAGAATTAGAGAATTAAAGAATTGAAAAGTAATATGATTATGAAACGGTTATTGTTAAGTTTATCATTTATCATTTGTCAATTATCATTTAGCGTAGCGTATAATCAGGTGCGCCTCGTTATTAAAGAAGGCACAAGCAACCAGCAGCTCAAACAGCAGATAGAGCGTGGTGTATCAGTGATTATCACTGAGATTAACAGTTGTCAGGAGAAGAATGCCCCCAAATTGACACTATCAGAGAATTATCTGAGTCGTGAGGCTCGCCAGGATCTGAGCCTGCTTTGGAATAATGAGCACTTCCGCTGTGTGGAGGAGGAAATCGTGGAGCGTCTGCTCACCACTCGTGACGGCTATCAGGTGCGAGGTATTCCCCTCATCGTAAACGCTGCTGCCAAAGGTGAGGAACTGGGCTATCAGGAGGCTGTCATAAACTTCGACAAGCAGGGTATCATCACCAGTTTCTACTATACCATCAGTCCTGAGCTCTACTCCAAACTGCGTATGAATCAGATGAGCGACAAACGCTATGAGGTGACGGACATCAAGGATCGTATGATGATTCTCGACTATGTGGAGCATTTCCGCACGGCCTATAACCAGAAAGACCTCAAGTTCCTGCGTCAGGTGTTCTCTGAGGATGCCCTGATTATTACTGGCAAGGTCATCAAGGTACGTAAGTCTGAGGTGGTGCCTTCTGGTAACAGAGTGGTCTATACCACTCAGACCAAACAGCAGTACCTCAACAACCTGAGCCGTGCTTTCAAGTCGAACAGTTATATCAAGGTGAAGTTCGACAATGTGATGATGGTCGAGCATCCAACGATTAAAGGTATCTATGGTGTGACCGTCCATCAGCGATGGAACACGCCACGCTATAGCGATGAGGGCTATGTGTTCATGGTGTGGGACTTCCGCAACCCCGATGCCCCACAGATCCATGTCCGCACCTGGCAGCCTGACTACATCGACAAGGCCCAAGGCCAGCGCCTCAGCCCCAACGATGTCTTCACCCTCGGTGACTTCGATCTGTAACTTCCCCTCCTAAATTAGGAGGGGCTAGGGGTGGTCTGAACCGCCGCTCGTTTCTGCGCCTGTGGGTCTTAATAACTCTCATTGAGGCTAAGCCTCTAAGAACTCTACTCGTTCTTTGACATAGTGACACAACAATGGAAGATAAATCAGTTTTCGTAAGAATTCTGCTAAAAAACTTGCAAGTCTCAATTATTCTTCCTATCTTTGCCCCATAAAAAGACAAAGTCATGGAAGAAAAGAGATATCCTACAGTTGAAGAAGAAAACTTCGGAGGTAAGGTCAGCGAGCCTCTTGCCGCTCCTGTTCCTGATACTATGTCTGTCGATGGCATGACAGAAGTTCACGATTGGATTGATGATCTTGACTGGGACAAGTTCCCCAGTTTTGGTCCGTTCTCAGACGAAGAAGCCATAGCTAGAATAGAGGAGGCTGAGAGAGACCTAAAGGATCCAAGCAAGTGGATCACTGCCGAAGAAATGGATAGACGTTTATACGAGAAGTTCCCATGGCTCAGATAGTCTGGCGAGAAAAAGCAGAGCAACTGTTTTGGGCTTTCGTTGAATATGCAGGGCAGGAGTTCGGTAAGACAACGGCTCAGCGATGGCAGAAAGAAAGGAAAGCCATTGAGAGGCGTCTTGAACGTCATCCGGAATCATATCCCCCAGAAGAATTACTTCGACGAAAAGATGTCATTTTTCGGCATTGCCATTTGATGAAACGCCGTTTCAAAATAATCTACTTTTACGACCAGGTAGAGGATACTGTCCACATCATGGACATTTGGGACACCAAACGTAATCCCTCTGCTCTGATTCGTAGGATCAAGTAAATTCATTCCACTTTTATTCTTCCAAACCGTCCCAGAGAAGCCCTTCTCTGGCATCCCCTTGTTGTGTCACTATTGATAGAGCCTATTTGAAGGAAATATGAATGTGATACGATATATATGAATTATGGATAAAGAATTATTGGAAGAAGCAATTGAGGCCATCAACAAGAATGAAGGATTAATCCATGAGGCATCTCATTATACTAATGTAGGTGCGTTTGATAACATGGTTCATACAATTCACTATATAGATAGTAAACCATTTTTCAGATTCTGGTTTACTGATGCTTACTGCACTAACGACAAAACAGAAGCATCATTTGGCTATGATTTTATGATTAATGCTTTTTCAGCCATAGAAAGTTGTTTGTATAGTAAAGAAGATCGTTTCTTAATAACTAATTATGAAAGTGAATTAGAAAAGAGTAAGAAATACAAACAATATACTCCTGATAAAATACGCAGTTTACTAACTCATGAAGAGGCGGCACCCTACATTATGTCATTAACAAGGAAAACCGATGACATAGATACATGGCTAAAAGTATATGGAGATGGCGGGAAAGGCATTTGTATGGTGTTTGATTTTTCTGATATGGATAAATATAGATATCAGTCGGATTTCTGTATACATGGACTTTTTAGTGTAATATATGGTAATCGTATTGGCTATATACGCGAAAAGAATTTACTCCAAGGAATAGTATGGGATGAGTATAATAGATTCTTAAAAGATGTGTATCGATTAGACGATTTCGATGCAATCGTAAATAGGAAAATTTCAGCTATGGATAAAGTCTGTAGTTTAATCTCCTCTTTTATAAAGGGCGAGGATTGGCATGATGAATGTGAAGAACGAATGGCCGCTCTTAGACACTTTATTCCATATAAGTATACACCTAAGCCTGTTATTCAAAACAATGGTAAGAGTCATATAGAAGTAGATATTCCTGTTTCGTGCTTGAAAAGAATAATTATTGGTCCTTGTGCAGATGAAGACAACAAAAAGAAGGTCATTGAATTGGCAGAACTGGCAGGCCTTTCCAATAATAACGTAGCAATACCAAAAAAGCCACTTAAGTAAATTTGCATGAAAAAACGTAAGAGGTATCAATTCAAGAAGAAGTTTGTCAAGACCATAGAGAAACGAGTGGTCAGGCAACTGATTATGCTATCTAAAAAGGATACTCCAGAAGAATTCTGGAAGATAGGTGCATTAAAGAAGTCTGACAGGTTCTTTAAAGATAGTGAGAACTTGAATGATACATGTATCAACAGAGGTACAACAATTAATGAAGCCCATCTCCCTGATTCGTACTTTTATACCTCTATACTTCTGATAACAATGATGCAGCTTACTAATTCTAATTCTATCAGGGATGGTTTAATATATCCTGCATTGTTTACTTATAGACATTATCTTGAGCTAACTCTCAAGGAAACCCTAAACTTGTTTGAAAGCTCTGGTCATCTTTCTGAAGAAGTTATACTACGCGAGCATAGCATCCAAAAATTATGGAACAAGGTAAAATCATTTCTCTTAGTTGATGATGGCCCAGAAATAGAAATTGTTCAGAATCTTTTATTTGAATTTAACAGAATAGACCCCAATGGCGAATTATTTAGATATCCATATGAAATTGGGAATGAAGGCTACAAGTTAACAAGTAGTTTACCATCAGGACTCTATGAAATAAAGACATTAAAAGAGACGATGATAAAAGTATATAGATTTTTAGATGGTATAAATTCTCTTGCTTATGAGTATTCAAATCAATAGTAACGTAATGAAGGATAGATTGTCTTGTGAAAATACTAATTGGAGATTAAGGTTACTTATTCTTGTTTTCATTTTCCAATTTATACAAATCAATATATTTGGTATTGAGAAGCATACTATTACAGTTGTTGTTCATGAAAATGGTTATGTTTCCTATAATGGTACGGATTATCGTGATGAAACTTTTTCTTTCGAGTTATCTGAATTTGAGTCGACTCAAATTGTTGTTACTCCAGACGAAGGCTATACACCACGCACCAGAGATAGTAGTGGCAGTGGCCATGAGTGGGGGGATAAAAGATGCGCTCCGATTACTATGACAGTCTATGGCAGTAGTTCTGACAAAACTATTGATGCCTACTTTGACAAAATCCCAGATGTGTTTCCTAAACATACAATAACAGTAAATGTCCATGAAAATGGTCTGGTATCCTACAACGATAAAGTCTATCGTAATGAATCGTTTTCTTTTGAATTATCTGAGGTTGAGTCGACAGAAATTGTTGTTACTCCAGACGAAGGCTATACACCACGCACCAGAGACAGTGGTGGCAGTGGCCATGAGTGGAGGGATAAAAGATGCGCTCCGATTACTATGACAGTCTATGGCAGTAGTTCTGACAAAACTATTGATGCCTACTTTGACAAAATCCCAGATGTGTTTCCTAAACATACTATTACAGTTGTTGTTCATGAAAATGGTTACGTTTCCTATAATGGTACGGATTATCGTGATGAAACTTTTTCTTTCGAGTTGTCTGAAGTTGAGTCGACTCAAATTGTTGTTACTCCAGACGAAGGCTATACACCACGCACCAAAGACAGCGGTGGCAGTGGCCATGCATGGCAGGATAAAAGATGTGCTCCGATTACAATGACAGTCTATGGCAGTAGTTCTGATAAAACTATAGATGCGTACTTTGACAAAACAATTCCTACTTACTTGCTAACTGTAAAATCAACTGGAAATGGATTGGCCTCATATGATGGGGTGGATACGAGGAATAATACTAGTACATTTACCTTGGATGATGGTACATCTGTTACTATTACATTCGCTCCAGACAATGGCTATAGGATCAAGAGCGTTAAGGTGAATAGTACTGATGTTACTTCAATGGTGTCAAACAACAGCTATACCATCAGCAGTATCAGCGTGAATACGACGTTAGAAGTTGAGTTTGAAGCTATACCCATTCCAACTTATACATTATCAATTACGGCTACTGGTAATGGATCCGCTACTTATAATGGGAATACGGCAAAGAACGACACAAAAACATTTACGCTGGATGAAGGTACGTCGGCTACAATTTCATTCAGCCCTGATAATGGCTATCGTATTAAGAGTGTCATGGTGAATAGTACGGATGTGACATCGAGCGTATCTAATAATAGTTATACTGTTAGCAATATCAGTTCTGATACAACAGTAGAGATTGAGTTCGAGGCGATACCCATTCCTACTTATACATTATCAATTACTGCTTCTGGTAATGGATCTGCCACGTATGATGGGACTTCGGCAAAGAATAATACTCAGACATTTACCCTGAACGAAGGAACATCGGCTACGATAACGTTCGCTCCAGACAGTGGTTATAGGATCAAGAGCGTCAAGGTGAATAGTACGGATGTTACTTCAAGCGTTTCAAATAATAGTTATATTGTTAGCAATATCAGTTCTGATACAACAGTAGAGATTGAGTTCGAGGCGATACCCATTCCTACTTATACATTATCAATTACTGCTTCTGGTAATGGTTCTGCAACTTACAATGGTACTACGGCAAAGAACAACACCCAGACATTTACCCTGAATGAGGGAACTTCAGCAACTATCACATTCAGCCCAGACAATGGTTATCGGATCAAGAGCGTCAAGGTGAATAGTACGGATGTGACATCGAGTGTATCCAATAATCAGTATACCGTTAGCAATATCAAGGCCAAAACAACGGTAGAGGTAGAGTTTGAGGCTATTCCTGTTGTCATAAACACATATACTTTATCTGTTAAGGCTACTGGCAATGGCTCTGCCACATACAATGGCACTACTGCAAAGAATGATACAAAGACGTTTACCCTGAATGAGGGAACTTCAGCAACTATCACATTCAGCCCAGACAATGGTTATCGAATCAAGAGCGTCAAGGTGAATAGTACGGATGTGACATCGAGCGTATCCAATAATCAATATACCGTTAGTAATATCAAGACCAACACGACAGTTGAGGTAGAGTTTGAGGCTATTCCTGTTATCATTAACACATATACTTTATCAGTTAAGGCTACTGGTAATGGCTCTGCTACATACAATGGCACAACGGCAAAGAATGATACAAAGACGTTTACCTTGAATGAGGGGACATCAGCTACAATTACATTTGCTCCAGACAATGGCTATAGGATCATGAGTGTCAAGGTGAATAATACTGATGTGACATCAAGCGTTGTTAATAACAATTATACCGTTAGCAGCATCAAGACGAATACAACTGTTGAGGTAGAGTTTGAAGCTATACCACCGACTACTTACACTTTGTCTATAACAGCATCTGGTAACGGCTCTGCTACATATAATGAAACAACAATTGCCAATAATACGCAATCATTCACGCTCATTGAAGGAACAAATGCGACAATTACGTTTAACCCAAATAATGGGTATCAGGTTAAGAGCGTCAAAGAGAATGGTATAGATGTGACATCAAACGTATCTAATAATCAGTATACTGTTAGCAACATCAGTACTAATACAACTATTGAGGTGGAGTTTGAAGTCATACCACCGACTACTTACACTTTGTCGATAACTGCATCTGGCAATGGCTCGGCTACATATAATGAAACAACAATTGTCAATAATACGGAGTCATTTACGCTCATTGAAGGAACAAATGTTACAATTTCGTTTAGTCCAGATAATGGGTATCAGATCAAGAGCGTTAAAGTGAATAGTACGGATGTGACTTCGAGTGTATCGAATAACCAATATACCATCAATAACATCAATGCTAATACGACAGTTGAAGTCGAGTTCGAAGCTATACCCGTTGAGACATATATATTAGAGTATGTCGTTGATGGCGAAACGTATAAGACTTACGAAATAGATGAAGGTGCAGCCATTACGCCAGAGGCTGAGCCGACAAAGGAGGGTTATTCCTTCTCTGGGTGGAGTGAGATCCCTGCGACTATGCCTGACCATGATGTGACGGTAACAGGTTCATTTACTAAGATGGAGAGTGAAATGACCGCAGATGGTATTAACTACGAGGTGGTTTCGTTTGGCAATCATACGGTGGTGGTAGCTGCGGGTGTCTATGGACAGACGTTGGAAGTGCCGGAAACAATAGAGTATGGAAACAATACATGGACAGTGATGGGGTTGAAAGATGGTGCATTGGATGAGTGTGAAAGTCTGGCGGCTGTCATTTGGAATCCATCAATAGGGTTTAATGCCAGAGTGAACAATCCCAATCTGCTGCTCTATGTAAAGGATAAAGCCTATGCTTCGTTAGGAGTGAATAATGTCGTAGTGAACGGAACTGCAGAAAACATAGAACTGAGAGATGCATTGAGCGGTAATGACTTCTATTGTCCGAGGACATTCAAAGCCAAGAAGATCTCATATAGCCACCGTTACAATATGGAAACGGGCTTGGGAGATTCAAGGGGATGGGAAACCATAGTGTTGCCATTCGATGTGCAGAAATGCACCAGCCCTAAAGGTGAAATCGTTCCATTTGTCAAGTGGGCCAATTCAGACAGGACGAAACCCTTCTGGCTGCTTGAACTGACGGCCAGCGGATACAAAGATGTCGAAGGTATCAAGGCCAATACCCCTTATATCATCAGTATGCCGAACAATCCGCAGTATCTGGCAGACTACGTCATTGTAGGCATTGTGACCTTCTCGGCTGAGAACGTGGAGGTGAAGGCTTCTGACGAGATGCAGTCTGCACAATATCAAGACAGGACTTTTGTACCAAACTATACGAATAAGGATGGCGACGAATATCTGGCCCTGAATGTCAATAACTATTATGTGACAAATCCTGGTACAGATGTTGACGGCAGTAAATTTATCAAAGGACTTAGAGATGTTCATCCCTTTGAGGCCTATATGACTACTACTAGCAACACGCGCTCTATTGATGTGATGGATGCTATGACAACTGCTATCAGGGATATTATCATAGCACGAGAGGGTACGGATGATATCAAGGTGTATGACACTAGAGGTGTTCTTGTGAAGACCGCCATAGCCAATGATCATCTAAGAAAGGGATTGGCGGCTGGTGTCTATATTGTGAATGGAAAGAAAATGATTATAAAATAGATAAGTTACTATGAAAAGGATCATATCACTCATGACTTTGATACTGACATTCGCCTCGCAGGCAGATGCTCAGCAGAAGATACAAGTGACGACGTTTGAAAGGAATGTCACAAGCCTGATAGGAAGTATGAAGCAAGTGCAGGACAACTCTGGAGAGGCTTGTGCCGTGCTGAGAGTAAGAATGACAGACAATGAATTCGAGATTGAACCGAATCTTGGCGTACTGTATCAGGAGAAAGCAACAGGAGAAGTACGTCTGTGGGTTCCTGTCGATACAAAAAAGCTGACAGTCAGACACCCTGGCGTTCTACCTTTGGCTGGCTATGAGATTCCAGTAAGGCTGGAACCCAAAGTGACGTATGATGCTGAGGTTGAAATCGTGGATGAGGTGAGAGCCATCAAGCCCAAAGACTATCATGTGCTTGTTGGTGTAGGCTTTAACGTAACAGCCATTTCTGGCCCTTCGGCTATGATAGGCCTGGACTATAGGCATCATGTGGTGGAAGTGGGAATCGTCTATGGCATGAACAAGACGGATGACATTTTTTTCTATGACAGCGAAATCAATCTGAAGGCAGCCTATAACTATAAGCCCTTCCGTGTCTCGCTACGTTATGGCTATGACTTTAATTTGTCTGATATGTTCAGTGCCACGCCTCAGATAGGTTTTGCCTATAATAATTTGAGTGGTACTGCTGTGCAGAATACCAATTCTATCGGATCGTTTCAGTCAACGAGTTCCATATCTGGCCTCGCATCTGTACGTCTGATGGCCAGACTGTCTAAGCAGATTAGTCTTCACTTAACACCTGAATATGATTTCGGTCTGTCGAAGGAAGGCCTATGTAAGTTGATTGGTGATAATGACAAGACATTCAAGAGCTGGACAGAAGGTTTCAGTTTGAATGTTGGTGTGATAATTTCGTTCTAAAACTGGCAATGGTATGAAAAAGGTATTCATATATATCGCAATGATGGTGGCTTTTGCTGCTTGTAGCGGTGATAGTATAGGAGATATTGATTCCATCATCGTAAGTAATGACTATTTGAGTGTGCCATCCACTTCCATTCAGCTGTCAGGAGACGGGAGCGAACAGGAGCTGAAGGTGTCTGCCAATTGTAAATGGACTGTCAGTTCTGATGCCAATTGGATTTCTGTTAATGCTTCCTCTGGTGATGGAAATGGTACGGTCAATGTGTCTGCCAGTCTGAATTCTACAGGTGCAGACAGAATGGGAATGATTACTGTCAAAACAGACAATAGTAAGTTGGAGAAGAAGGTCCGTGTTACCCAGGGAACTCCCAAAGGCGCCATCGTCCCAACCATCAATGATAACCAATACCCAGAGTAGAATCAGAGGGACTGGTCATTGATGTGGAGGTGACATGAAAGAAACATTTGTTTTCTGAAGCAGAAGATGATGCCAAGTGATGAATAAGATGATGACGCCAAGTTATCACTCCAATTTCACAATGGCATAACTTGTGGCGGGCATGCTGATGGTAACGTAGCCCGTCTTCTTGTTGCGAGTGATGGGGAAACGATCACCAGCAAGGAGTTTTGTGCGCTTGAAGGCTATATTGACGGGGAAAGTAGCGTCAGAGACTTCGGCACGTGGATTGAGCATCACCAGCACGACCTCGTTGCCAGCAGCACGGGCGTAGACGAAGGGGTAAGGGTCCTGAGAGTTGAGAGTTGAAAGTTCTTGCGTCCCTATGGTAGCAAGCGGCTTTTGGCCGAGCAGAGAGTTGACAGTAGGATAGAGGGGTACGAACTCAGAATAGTTGGCCAGGGCGGGCTCGCTGTGATGCAGGGCGATGAGACGGCGCGTCTTGTTGAGCAACGAGTTGGGATTCTTCTCCTGCGTAGCAACATTGGGTGCATCGGGCGATGGGTCGACGGGCAGATAAAGTTTGCTGGCGTCTCCTGTAGAGAATCCAAGGTTCTTGTCCTGACTCCACTGCATTGGCGTGCGGGCACCATTGCGGGGCTGGTAGGCTCCCTCTACCTGCGGCCAACTCGTCGGCAGCTGGCGCATGCCTATCTCGTTGCCGTAATACAGGAAAGGTACGCCAGGCATGGTGAAGCCGAAGGCATAGACAATCTCCAGTTCCTTGTCCGTGCGTTTATTGCCTAAGCGGGCGTTGTCGTGGTTGCCCATCGGCAGACTAATATAGCCCTTGCCTACGGTCGTCTGATACTGATCCACATAGCTGCGGATAAATTCGCTGACGTCACCCCTACCCGCTGCGGCGAAATAGCTGGGGCCTTCGCTTACACCGTTCAAGATGCGCCAGCTCTCCTTCTGGAACAGGTCGTTGTAGCCCTTGAACCAATGGAAGAAGTCCACATGGAAGCAGTCATCGAGCGCA
>JAEEGL017232658.1_pt1 | contig 11331 bp, 6 predicted proteins | sample 9134231 | NCBI WGS metagenome assembly JAEEGL01 (sample SAMN16246548, study PRJNA631951) | gut metagenome | biome: gut microbiome; feature: rumen; material: fiber-attached | host: Bos | place: Iran: Karaj | collected 2018-10
CCAGTACTTATAAGGGATTTGGAGGAGCGTAATGGCTGTAACAAAAGTACTAAGTATTGAAGTTACGGATGTTGTTACCAGAGTCATAGAGGTAGACTATGGTAAGAAGGATCCGGTCGTACACAAGGCTATCATATTCCCGACTCCGGAGAAGACAGTCAGTGACGGCGTAATCGAAGGTGTAGAAACCTTTGCTAAGGAGTTCCAGAGACAGATACATGGCTTTGGTACAAAGAATGCGGTATTCGCACTTGCCTCTAACAAGGTTATGAGCCGTGAGGTCAGCATACCTGATATGAAGGACGAGCAGATAGCAGACTTCATACAGAATCAGAAGAGCGAGTACTTCCCTATGGACACTTCCGGACATACCATAGTACATCGTGTGCTTGGAAGAGATAGGGATCAGAAGCAGATCAAGGTCATCGTCTATGCAGTACCTCAGAAGCTGGTAGCAAACTATCAGTCGTTTGCTAGCCTGGCCGGGCTTAATATCATAAGCATAGACTATAATGGTAATGCTATCTATCAGTGGTTGCAGAATGACAGTCACAGGCAGATGGACATGTACCTGCAGATCAACGAGAGAAGCACTCTGTTCACAGTGCTTGAGAACAGAATGTATGCATTACAGAGAAACATCAACTTTGGTGCATATGCACTGTCGGATCGATTGATACAGAGCGGCTATTTTGATGGCGAGATGGCTGATCATGCATTAACCAGATCGGATGCATTGAAAAAACTTACTGAAGAAGAATTTGTATTTCCTAGCTTCTCAGCCATAAAACTTAGTGAGCCGGACTCTGAGGCAGCAGAGAGACTGCATAGCGCAAAAGAGATGGTAACAGAAGGCTTAAGACAGCTCCTTGGCAACCTATCTCGAGTCCTTGAGTACTACCACTCAAGGAATCAGAATGCAGAGCTTAATACTATATTCGTCGGCGGATGTGGAGCAAAGGTTAAGGGACTTAAGGCGTTCTTAGAGAATGAGTTCTCCGGAGTAGAGGTGGTAACCTTAGACCATCTACCTGACGTTAAGATCAGTTCTGCAGTAAGCAAGTCGGGCATCAATACTTCAGAGCTTACCGCATGTATTGGTGCTGCTGAAAAGACTCTTACATTTGTAACCGTATCAAAGGAAGCCAAGACGAACAAGATGATATTCCTTGGCGCAATAATAGCAGTTGCAGGCATAGCAGCGGCTGTGGTTCTTGTTATAATGGGAAAAGGGCAGTACAACAAAAAAGTTAACGAGAAAGAGAAAGTTGAGGTCAGAATTCAAGAACTTGTAGATTCGGGCATAGAGGAACTTGAATCTAAGTATAATGCTGCCAGGGTATCTACTAACAATGTAATAGAATTTCATAATGGAACTTATAGGACCAATGAGGAGTGGAATGACATCTTATCTCAGATAGAGACAAAAGCGGTTACATCCATGGTGGTATCAGAACTTTCTTCGGATCCTACTAATGTAATGTTTAAAATTGCTGTTCCAAGCAAAGAAGAGGCAGCAAAACTTATCATGCAGTTCCAAACAATTCCATATTTTGAATCAGTTGGTTTGACCGGTTTGAAAGAAAAGGTTTCAGAAACAACCGGGCTTCCTACAGTTACATTTACGCTCACGTGCCTATATAAAAATCAGTATGTTGACCTTGATCTTAATGGCGACGGGGTTGTAAATGAAAAGGATGACAAGAATGGCGACGGTGTAGTCGACAAGCTTGATAAGTATGGTGACTCCAACTATGACGGCAAGGAAGATATAAGAGATATCATTAAATCTGAAAGCGAGATCAAGGCCGCTATACGTAATCTTATCGAATTCGATATCAATAACGACGGCACGGTTGATGATGCGGATGATGTCAACAAAGATGGAACAATCGATGATATCGACAGAGATCTGTTTGCAAGACTTGAATATCTGAATATCGATACCATAGGCGACCTTAATAACGACGGAGTAGTCGATATCCTTGATGGTGTTGAGTATATAAGGATCATGGATGAACTTGAAGCTGCAGAAAAGGAGGCGCAGAATAGACAATGAAAGGGAATGAAGGAAAAATCTTAATCGGTTCATTGGTTGTTGCTCTCTTGATCGTTGCAGCTGCATATAAGTTCTTCTACCTTGAAGATGTAAAAAAAGCCGATGCTATTCAGAGTGAGATTACCTCACTTCAGACGCGGCTGAGTGAACTGAATGAAAAAAATGCTAATCGTGTATTATATGAGGATGGCATAAAAGAGTCACAGAATATTATCGATGCAGTTTTAGCACTTTATGGGTCTGGTAATACACCTGAAAAGACTATAATGATGTTAGTTGACCTGTGTAATAAAACAGGCATAACCGTTTCGAATATCACTTTTATAGGTGATAAAATTGTGTATTCTTCAGTTGATGAATTAGAAACGGAAGTAAATAGTACAGAAGAAGTTGTCTATGTAACAAAGTCAAAAGGTGAGGATATCGGAGGCTCAAGAGTATTCCAGTCAGGAGTATCACTTACTATATCAAGTGGTTATACTCAGTTGAAGAAGCTCACTGATTATATTAATTCATATCCTGAGCGTATGAATGCAGAGTCTTTCTCAGTTAAGTTTGATGCTGAAAGCGGCAGACTTAACGTGACTATGAAGGTCAATATGTACAGTGTAGTTGATAAGAATCATGTATATGAAGAACCTGTCATTGAGGATATAGAATTAAGCAATGGCAATATCTTCAAGACTTTGGAACCCATAACTGAGGAAGAGTCAGAGGGCGAAGAAAACGGTGCAGGAAACGGCGGAGAAAACGGTGGAGAGAACACCGATGAAAATGCTGAATGAGTCACCTCAAATGTAAGTAAGACAGATACCTCTTCCGGCGGATGAAATACGTCGGAAGAGGATTATGATGGTTGCAAATATGTTGTACTACGGTTCGGCGTAATGCTAATAGGGGGAGGCATGATATGGACCTGAAGAAAAAGTTTTTTAGACGCGTCCTGAAGGACGAAAGAGGATCCACACTGATCGAGGTTATTGTTAGCGTACTTGTAGTAGCTATTGCGTTTGTGCCTCTTTTAATTGGGCTACACGCTGCGTTAAGAGTGAACAGGAACTCAGAGGTTCAATTATACGCAGAAAATGTTGCTACCAACCTGGTAGAAATCACCAAAACATATGGTACAAAAGGACTTAAGAATCTTGCTGAAGAGCAGGGGCTAGATAGCACTAAAGGTATGGCAAAGTTACTTGATGGTGCAACTATGACTTCTGATACTCATGGCAATAAGTTTACGATTACTAATATTAAGTCAGGAACAGATCAGAGTTATCAGGCGGAGATAGAGTTTACAAACTGGAATGATAAGCAGAATGACTTTTCTGCTTATCCGGAAATTGAAGGAGTAAACGGGGCTCTGATAGTTAACCTTGGTGAAGACAAAGTTGAAGAAATAATAAATTATTATTGGGATTATGCTTATAATAATTATAATACCAACGTCACTAAGGACGATTTAAGAAATAATGTATCATCATGGCTGGATCGTGAGATCAATATCTCTTGTGCTCAGGGTACTGGAGAGGATGAAGATAAAATTATTGTTAATAAGATAGTTTATTACAAGGCAAACAATATTGAAATTAATGGCAATTATATTTTTAAGACTTCTTCAAACAGCGGTCCGGTAGCATATGAAAGTCAGGCAAAAGAGATAGCCAAAATACCGGTAGACAGGGGATTACCTCAGTCTATTATTGTGGCTTTTAAGCCTTTAAGAGATCGACAGGGAAAAGATTATAAACTGAATGATGACGAAATATTGTTAGAAAAAGATGTTAGCGGAGCAGTACATATGTATTCATTCTGTGAGAATGGAGCCACACTGAAGAATGACGGATATGCTGTGACGATGAAGGTAGATGACTCATCTACCGATGCTATAACAGATCGTTTTGGTTATTCAAACTTGAATTTTGATGTACAGAACTGTACACGTGAGGATACATTTGGTTCGGGTACAACAGGAAAACAGAGCCGCATGAGAAATATCCAGGTTACGGTAAAGGATTTTGATGGAAATGAGTTGTTTAAGAAGACAACTTCCATGATTGAATTAGAGTAAGGAGGAATAATATGAAAAGGCAGTGTATAATTAGGGATAACAGGGGTGCATCCTTGGTTATGGTCCTTGTAGCTATGTTTTTTGTAGGTATTATTGCATCCATAGCACTGACTATAACTGTGGGCAATACCAAGAGTACTAAAGCCTCCATTGATACCTCGGAGAATTTCTATTCATCGGAGAGTGTCCTTGACGACTTAGAGATGTATCTGAAGAAACTGGCTACATCAGCAGCTACTGAGGCATACGGAAAAACTTTGGCAGGTTCTCTTACAGATATAGAGGGAGATTTCGCAAATAATTTTAAAGAAATATTTGTTGATGTATTAACCGGAACTGATGGAGTGTTTACCAGTTATGCTGAACAAGATGCAACTGATATTAACAAAATGGTGATCCAAGCCGATTTTGTTAAAAATCAGATATCATTTAACAGACCCGGAAATATTACGATAAAATATGATAAGAACAGTTTTTCTGACTTGGATTCCATGACGTATCCTGTTCTTAAAGGTGTAGAGATTATTTATCTCGATGCCGACGGTTATGAGTCAAAGATCACTACAGATATAGCTTTTAAGGCACAGCTACCAAGTACGGATACAACTGATACTTCGGGAGATTTTACGTATGATATTGACCACTTTGTTATGATAGCAGGCGGAAATATCAAGCCTTCCGGAAGTGGAGATACTATGAGTTCCATTTCAGGAGATTATACAGGTAACATCTATGCAAAGAATGATTTTATTGTAAATACTAATAATGCTACAACAGATGACTGGATTAACTTGAGATCCCAGTACGTGCTTGTAGGTGGCAACATAAATGTCAAAGGCAGAATGAGTGTTAAGCCCATAGGAGATTCAAGTATAGTTTATGAAGGACCCGGCACTAAGATAGGGGCTGAGGTGTGGACTAACAATATGTATTTGAATTCTACAAACGCAGAAGTAAGTACTGGGCGTGTTGCAGATCCGGATGATACATCAAGTTATCTTGATACTGATGTATATCTTAAGGGTAGTCTTGAATTGAATGGTTCTAAAGCTAAATATACAGCAGTGGGTGGCAGATTATACGGTTACTCAGAGGATGGAAATACTTTTATAGCAGGCGGAAAACCTGAGAGCAGTTCTATTATCCTTAACGGACTTGGTGCTCGACTTGACCTCTCAGCGCTTGGAAGTCTTAGGATAGCCGGAAAGGCATATACTGCTCTTCCTGATATAGATGGAATTGATGAGTTGTATGATTTTTATAACGGAGAAGGTGAGGAACCTACCGATATATCATACTTTACCCAGGGTGAATCTGTTACTTATCGTGCTATTCAGGCGTTATATCTTATCCCCGGTGATTATATTGCCGGTGTAGGTCATAACCCGATGAAGGCTTCAGAGTACGCAAGTATTAGCAGCTCCAGCATCAATCCTCCTGAGACTATCTTTGGTGTAGAAGGATCAAGTGGCTACTTACTTAATGCGGCTAAGTATAAGAAGCAGGTAGTACGTTATCTTAACGGAGAGAATTATGTATATCTTTTCTGGGATTTTAAGGACACAGATGCTGCTGTAGATTATTTTAATAAAGTTACTGCATCTGATGGCAGATATTACGATCTGGCATTAAAACAGTTCAGCATGATGAATCCTGATGGTGGATATATTAAGCTTCCTACAGATACTAAGACAAATGGAAATGCATTAAAATATGATCAGACTAATAAGTTTAGTAAGGTCGCTTCAACTTCTGCCGGATTAAGTGGTTATGAAGGATACTTTAATGGAATGATGAGTAATCTTGATTCGAGCAACTCTTTATCTGAGTCCAACCTTATTAAGAATATGTTTGAAGGATTCTATGAGAAGAATGAAGGCGGGGAGTATACTCATCCTGCAGCAACTTCATTCAATGGTGAAATCCAGGGACCTTTGGATTACTTTGATAAGAGTGGAACACATCATACTTCTGACTCTGTAGAAGGAGCTTCAGGGGCTATCAGTGCGAATTACTGGCTTAAGACAGGGTCGAGCATAACCATTAGTTCTATTGATCCTACTTATACATATATTGTTATCACACCCGGTAACGTTACATTTACCGATGGATGCTCAGGTAGTTTTAGAGGTATGATAATTGCTGGCGGAAGCATTACATTACCTGATGACATGGATATGGAATGCCTCGGCATGCTTAAATACAATGCAAAGGTCGGTGGGACTTCAACTCCTGTTGATACAACAGAGTTTCAGGCTTTGTTAAGTGTAGTATACGATGACGCTACTCCTACTAATGGTAACTCTATTTTAAGATCAATCTTTGGTCTTCGTGATAATTCTATCCATGCAGGCGGAGACAATGATGGAGAACTTATTAAGATTACTACAGAGGGATGGAATCTTAACTAATTGATTGGCTTTACAAAAAGGGGGAGGACAATCATGATGAAAGGAAAAAGACTGAACGATGCTGGTTTCAGTTTGATCGAGCTTATAGTAGCGGTACTTATTATGGCTATTATAGGTGGAGCAACTATAGGGGCATTCAATGCGGTGTTATCAACTAAAACCAACGCAGCTGCCAAAACTGTTCAGGATTCATTGAAACAGGCCAGAGTGGCTGCTTTAGGTCGTGAAAACGCTGATGTACCCGAGGCAGGAGCATCAGCAGTAGACTATACTTCTGCTGCCGGATTCAGAACCAATATATATGCAAAGTTTTATATTGAAAATGGTAACATCTGTGTTGATGTGTGCTCGGACAAGAATGAAAGTGGTACTGAGGTTGTTCTTAATTCCAGTACGATAGGAAGTAAAAATTATACAGTAGATTTTTGTAATGATAACGGAGCGTCTATCGCAAAACTGGATGAAACAACATCTGATATGAAAGTATATATATACTTTAAAAAGTCAACAGGCGGTGTATCGAGGCTTTATTACACAAGGCCGGGGTCAAGTGGAAAGACTAATGGTTGCGAAATGATAAAGGTTATTAGCCCTGCTGATGAGACGGTGGATATTATTCTTGTTACTCTAACCGGGCGTAGTTATGTAGATAAATAAGGAGGAGGCTTATGAAAGATAAACATTTGAAAAATGATAATAAAGGCTTCTCCTTAGTGGAGTTAATTGTTACAGTGCTTGTTACTTCGATATTGATGCTGGGTGTTATAGCATTTATATCATCATCAAGAGCAGCATATCAGACAGTTAGTACCAGTGCTACGCTTCAGGAAGAAACGTTGACTGTAGAAAGAGTCCTTTCTGAGATGATCATGGAAGCTAAATCTTATGGATTTGATGAGGATGTTGATCTGGGTGGTGGTAAATCAGTTGATGTTTTTTGGGTGACAGCTAAAAACAATGAGGCCGGTACAGGAGATTGTGTATATTTCTTTGTTTTGGATACAACAGATAATAAGTTAAGATATTGCAAGGGAACTAATCCTACGGATTGCGTTGTAAAGGCAGATACAAACAGCGTTCTTAACCCTGGTATAACCTTGATTAATAATCAGTGTTATGGTACAAAACAGAAGTTTTCTCTTATAGCTGAACATATCACATCTATGAGTATGGTTAGACCGTCCATCGAAAAAGCGGACGGAACAGACTTGGTAATACTGAATCTTACCTTTGAGTATTTGGGAAAGACCAATAACAATACTATAACTGCTGTTACCAGAAATAAAAACAGGGTTGTAACATCACCTTCTGCTGGCGACGATGATGAAGATGAGGAAGAAGGATCCTGATAAAGCACGATTTTAATTTAGTAATAATGTGTTGCATATACATACTTTATTTATGAAAGGAAGGTTGTTTATGAAAAAGGCAGGAAAATTTATCTCATATCTGCTTGTCCTGGCTATGGTTACCTCGCTTATTTCGGGGTTAGGCCTTAAGTCAGAAAAAGTTGATGCGAAGATTACTGCGCCTAATTTTACGGTCCTTGAAATTGTTCCGGATAAGTCAATGGGTACGTTTGGATACCTTGTTGACGGATATTTTGGAATGGGCCTGAGTGTGGCCGGTGATAATGCGACTATTTCATCAAAATATACCGGAAATGGTGATTTACGTAGTTATCTGATTGCTGCTGGCGTATGTGAGAATAACAGTACTCAATTCATCAGTAAAAATTATTTTGAAAATGAAGTTCTTAAAAAGATTAAGAATGTGGATTGGAATGTAACTGTAAAGACAAGGACTCAAGCTGATCTTACTGAAGCAGATATAAATTCGGCTGATTTGATAGTAATCAGTGAGACTGTACCTGCAAAACTTCAGGTATCAGGAGTTGCTTCAAAAACATTCAGATCCAATGGGTGTAAGCTTTCAACCACACAGGTTATGCAGATATTTAGGAAAATAGCAGGTGTAAATGGTACTGATGCTATTCCCTATATAATTGATTTTGACCTTTATGATGGAGCTTCCTTTGTAGATGTAAGAGGCATTAACACTTTACAGGATAGTACCGACAGATTTGGATATGAACCTGCTGATCAAGAGCATGTTTTAACACAGGGTGGTGGTGACTTCCAAGGTATTACCCCCGGTAATGCAGGTGAAGTTCCCAGTTTAGGTAGTGATACTACTTCGTATAAACTCTATAAACTTCTTTCCAGCATTGATCCTTCAACGTTATATGGCTTGTATTATGTATGTTCAGATGGTAGTTATGGTATTGATGATGACCTGAATCTATTTGAGCTTTATACTAATTCAAGTCACCTTGCATCTGCTTATAATAGAGGCGGAAAGCTTCCCGGTTGGACGGATGAATATTTTGCTCCGAACTATCTTACTACAAATGGAAAAGATATAGGTAGTATTAAAGGTAAGATGGGATGGTTTGAGGCTGATACTACAAGCACCGCAGGTGGAACTAAGAAACTTAAAGATCCCGGAACTTTCTTAAAGACCATAGGTGGTAAAGAAGGTCATGGACAGGTATTTAATTCTGATGATGGAGTTTTTTATGTGTTTGGATTAACCGGATCATCAGGTGGCGGTTCAGTTAATCTTGATGATTATACTGATATCAGTAGCAGCGTTGTGGTTTCTAGTTATAGTGGTGATCAGTACGGAAGAGAAATTAATCTGAAAAATAATGGATCGTCTTCGAATAAGTGGAAAGTGACCTTAAAAGTTGATGGCCTTTCCGGTGTTAATGGATCTTCAACGCCTAATATATATTATCCTTTTTCAGGCAACTTCGTTACGAATGGAGATTATATTACTTTCTATGCAAATGGAATCAGCTTTGGTAATGGTGGGACTATTCAAATAAAAGGACAGTTTACCGCTACGGAGCCGATTAGCTATTCAGTAGGCGGACCAAGTAGTAGTGGTGGAAGTAGTTTGGAAGGTATAGCCGGAATCATTCAGGCATTTACTGGCTCAGGTAAGACTGACTATCACCCTTACAGATACATTCTTACTGTTAGCAATACCGGATCGGAAAATAGATCCATTATAGCGGACATGGTAAAAGAGGCAAATACCAAGGGTATAGGTCTTCCTAACGGAATCGAAGTGAAGTGTATGAGTTCAGCTCAATATGCTAATCTTAATGTTAGTTCTTCTGAATATGATGGTGTATTCAGCAGTACCAGTGCTATTTTAAATGATTTTAAATCAAAAGTTGGCAATAGTGTTGGTGTCGATTTTATAACCTTACCTACAGAGTATTATACAAATTTTAAACCCAATTTCCAAAGTGAAAATGGCTGGGCTAGTTACTTTGGAAGCGGTGAAATTAAAGTAGACGGAAACAAAAACTATATTAATGATGATACTCATTCTACCAAGAGAGAACTTGATTTCAAACTTAGGTTGTCAGGAGCTGGTTCTTATAATGTTGTCCTCTATGTAGATGTAAATGGTGACTGCAAGTATAGTAGTGATGAAGGATTTTCCCTTGGCGCACCTGACAGCAATGGAATTCTTGAACAAAGCATACCATTGACTACTATCTTTGGTGAAGAATTAGGGTCAAAGTATGTAGGTGCTTTTACTTGGAGACTAGTAGTAAATGGACATGCAGTATATGATGCTGTCAGTGCTATACGAAACATAGAAGGTAAAAACAAAATAAGGATATTACAAATATATCCTACCGATTACACCGATCAGTATGGTGACAATTGGGGTACCAGGTATTCTTGTAATCCTGCTTTGATACTGCCTACTAAGTCAGAAATTTCAAGCTTTGGTAATATTAACACTTATAATCCTGTAACTAATTTTGATACCGTGAAGTCATACATGAGTGGTAAGATTACGGTAGATGTTGCTACTTCATTAGATGGAAGTGATAATCCTTCTGCGGTTAGTCCTAACCAGAAAGTATACATAGGTGGTACTAAAGCAAAACGTGATCATATAGTAGTTGACTCTTCACTGTTCTATTACTATCTAAGTAAGCTTGAGGATTATGAGATTGATGTAACAAGATATTCAGTATATTCGTTTAATAATACTAATAACATAGTATACAATGCTAATACCGGAAGACTTGGTCTTGCGGATGGAGATCAGAAAAAGAATCTTGATGGTTCTTTAAGATATGGCTATGCTCCAAATCAGGTTGGTGTAAGTGAATCAACATATCAGAGTATTGAGGTAACATGGACCGAAGGAAAGCTCAAGAAATATTTGATAGACGAGAACAATGGTCTTATCTATGGTGAACGTTTATCGGAAGACGGAAAGGTTAAGTACTATGGGGCTAGTGAATATGGCTCGGGTACTCCTTGCAAGGGAACTTCCGAAGAAAACGAATTTGATATTCTGATGCTTGGATTTGGTTCTACCATGGATTACATGAAAGATACCAAAGTAACCATGCTCAAGACATACTTGGATAATGGTGGATGTGCATTTATTGGAAATGGTACTGTAACAATGGCTTCAAATAACTCCTTAGGAAAGGCTATTGCTACAACTATAGGAATGAAGAAGGAAGATTCTGCACAGAGTGGATATAATTATGTAAATGAACAGGCTATTCCTTTAATGGTTACCAATGATACGATACTTTCACATTATCCTTACAGTGTAGAAAAGTATATGAGAGCCAGTGGTGCTTCTAAGCAACCTTATGCACTTGATTTATCAACTGGTCCTGTAGTATCTTTTGTAAAGTATAATTCTCAAAACAGTGATTATAATACTTGGGGTGATTCGCAACA
>JAEEGL010432378.1_pt1 | contig 11330 bp, 9 predicted proteins | sample 9134231 | NCBI WGS metagenome assembly JAEEGL01 (sample SAMN16246548, study PRJNA631951) | gut metagenome | biome: gut microbiome; feature: rumen; material: fiber-attached | host: Bos | place: Iran: Karaj | collected 2018-10
ATGATCATCGGCGCAGGAGCCTGTGGCAAAGATGTTATCCATGAGATAGTAATGAGCCAGCACCTTAATGCAAAGGTTTGTTGTGCTATCGACGATAACCCCAATAAGAGAGGTAGAGAACTCGATGGTGTACCGATCGTAGGCAACCGATACGATATTCCCAAGATGGTCGGCAAGTACCAAATAGATGAGATCATATTTGCTATTCCTGATGCCAGAGGTGTAGATCGCAAAGATATCCTCGACATCTGTTCCTCTACCGGTTGTAAGGTTAGAGTAATCCCCGGCATCTATCAGATGATTGAAGGCACAGTAACAGTTAATGCCTTGAGAAATGTTCAGATCGAAGACCTTCTTGGAAGAGATCCGGTTAAAGCCAATATGAAGAGTATCCGCACCTACATAACAGGCAAGACCGTTATGGTAACCGGAGGTGGCGGATCAATTGGCTCTGAGCTTTGCCGTCAAATTGCGAAGGCTGAACCTAAGTTGCTCATCATATTCGATATTTATGAGAACAATGCTTTCTGGATCGAACGCGAACTGCGTGAGAAGTATGGAGATAAGCTCAACATGATTGCTCTGATCGGTTCTGTAAGGAATACAAACCGAGTTAACTGGGTAATGGAAAAGTACAAGCCTGAGATCATCTTCCATGCTGCAGCACATAAGCATGTTCCTCTTATGGAAGGTTCTCCTAACGAAGCCATTAAGAATAACGTTGGCGGTACCTATAAGATGGCGCAGGCAGCTGTTAAGTGGGGAGTTGAAAGATTCGTTCTTATCTCTACAGATAAGGCTGTTAATCCGACAAATATCATGGGTGCTTCAAAGAGAATCTGTGAGATGGTAATCCAAATGATGGACAGAAAGACACAGAAGATGTTTGATAACGGAGAGATAAAAACCAGAACAAATTTCTCTGCCGTTAGATTCGGAAATGTTATCGGATCAAATGGTTCTGTTCTTAAAATATTTGAACAGCAGATTGCCAAAGGCGGACCTGTTACTGTCACAGACAAGAACATCATTCGTTACTTCATGACAATTCCTGAAGCAGTAGCACTTGTTATGGAATCCGGTGCTTATGCGAGAGGCGGAGAGATATTCGTTCTCGATATGGGAGAACCTGTCAGAATAGATGATGTTGCACGTAAGATGATCAAGCTCTCAGGATTAGTTCCTGATGTAGATATTAAAGTTGAATACACAGGTCTCCGTCCGGGTGAGAAACTCTATGAAGAACGTCTTATGGATGAAGAAGGTCTCAGAAAGATGGAAGAGAATCCGGAGATATCTGTTGCTGAGCCTATACCGATGGACGATGAAGAATTCTGCAAGCAGCTTGTTGATCTTGATGCCGCAGCAAAGGCTGAAACAGATGAGATTCGTGAGATCGTATCAGGCATCGTAAAGACATACAAGTATAAGAAGGGTTGACAATATGGAACCTAGAAAGATAAGTTTTAGTCCGCCGGATATTAGTGAACTTGAAATAGAAGAGGTAGCAAAGACCTTAAGAAGCGGTTGGATTACAACAGGCCCAAGAACTAAGGAACTTGAAAAACGTCTTGCAGATTATTGTCACACTTCAAAAGTGGTTTGTTTGAATTCTGCCACTGCTGCGGAAGAATTGAATTTCAGAATATGTGGTATTGGGGAAGGCGATGAAGTAATAGTTCCAGCATATACTTATACTGCTACTGCTTCAGCCGCAATTCACTGTGGCGCGAAAGTAGTGTTTGTAGATTCTCAAAAAGATTCTACAGAAATGGATTATGAGAAGGTTGCAGAGGCTATTACCACCAAAACCAAAGCAATAGTAGTAGTAGACATAGCAGGAATAATTGCTGATTACGATAAAATCTTCGAAATTGTTGAACGCAAGAGGAATATGTTTACCCCAAGTGGTAATACTGATTTGGGTAAGCGTATTCAATCTGCTATAGGAAGAATTTTAGTGTTTGCTGACGATGCTCATGCTTTGGGAGCATCGCAAAATGGGAAGATGGCTGGTGAAATTGCTGATTTTACCGATTTCTCTTTTCATGCGGTGAAGAATTTTACAACTGGTGAAGGCGGTGCTGCCACCTGGAAAGATATTCCTGGTGTTGATAATGAGGAAGTGTATCATCAATACCAACTGTACAGCCTTCACGGACAGAGTAAAGATGCCTTAGCAAAATCTCAGCTTGGAGCATGGGAGTATGACATTGTTGGTCCATGGTATAAGTGTAATATGACTGATATTATGGCTGCAATTGGGCTACGCCAATTCGAACGCTACCCTGCATTACTTAGCAGAAGAAAACAAATTATAGAAAAGTATGATGATATGTGTGATGAATTAGGAGTAGAGCACCTGGTTCATTATACAAATAGCAGCTCATCATCTGGGCATCTATATCTGACAAGGATTCCAGGTGCTACTGATGAAATGCGAAGAGAAATCATTATTAAACTTGCAGAAAAGGGAGTGAGCACGAATGTTCATTATAAGCCCCTGCCGATGATGACTGCTTATAAAGAAATGGGATGGGACATTAAGGATTTCCCGAATGCTTATGACTACTATAAAAACTTGATAACACTACCACTTCACACAAAACTTACTGATGATGATGTGGATTATGTTATCGCAATGTTTAAAGAAATACTAGGACAGTACATCTGAGAATAGGTGTTATAACAATGATTCTTCGGAAGTGGGATGACTTGCCAGATTTTATGAAGTGTGAAGAAGTTAGACCCTACTATGTTAATCTTTCTAAAAACAAAGCTTCGTTGTTTGCCAAGCGTGTATTTGATGTAATTGCCTCATTAATTCTGCTTATCATATTAGCTATTCCTATGTTGATAATTGCCATTATGATAAAGATTGATTCTCCAGGAACAGTTATGTTTCGCCAAGAGAGAATCACTCAATATGGCAAGCCTTTTTACATACACAAATTCAGAACTATGATCAGCAATGCCGAGAGTATTGGATCTTCTGTCACAACAAATAACGATAGTAGAATTACTAGAGTAGGTGGCAAGCTAAGAGATTTACGATTGGACGAATTGCCGCAGTTAATTGATGTTCTGATTGGCGATATGAGCTTCGTTGGAACGAGGCCTGAATCAACGAAGTATGTAAAGCAGTATACTGAAGAGATGCGTGCCACATTATTGCTACCAGCTGGGATAACCTCTGAAGCTAGTATTCGTTATAAAGATGAGGCCAAACTATTAGATTCATCTGAAAATGTTGACAAAACATACCTTGAGGAAGTTCTTCCTGGCAAAATGAAATATAACCTAAACAGCTTAAAGAATTATAGTTTTGGTGAGGATATTCTAACAATGTTTAGGACACTGTTTGCTGTGATGGGAAAGGAATACAAGTAAATGGCTGCGCTCAGTGTTTTGATGTCAATATATATTAAAGAGAAACCTGAATATGTCGATGCTTGTTTCAGAAGTCTTTTGAATCAAACGGAAAGAGCTGATGAGTGGGTTATTGTTGAAGATGGGCCACTGACAGAGGAATTGTATAGTTTATTATCTCGGTATCAAACCGAGAATCCAGGCTTGATTAAGAGAGTGCCTCTTAAGAATAATCAGGGGCTGGGACTTGCGCTGAGAGCTGGCATCCCGGAATGTAAAAACGAATTAATAGCAAGAATGGATACTGATGATATAGCCAGAACAGATCGCTTTGAAAAACAATTAGAACTATTTAAACAGTGTCAACAACTTGATATTTGTGGAAGCAATATTGATGAATTTGAAGATGATCCATGTAATATTGTAGCAAGACGATGCGTTCCTTCTAACCACGAAGACATAATCAGTTACCAGAAGCAACGAGATGCTTTTAATCATATGACGGTAATGTATAAAAAGAGCGCAGTCTTAAGTGCTGGGAATTATGAATCGTGTCCTCTGATGGAAGACACTTTCTTATGGGCGCGAATGATCATGAATGGAGCCTTCTGTGCTAACATCAACGAATCGTTAGTATATGCAAGAATTGGTCGTGATATGTTTAACCGGCGAGGCGGCTGGAGCTATTTTAAGAAATATAAAGAAGGGAAAAAGAAAGTATTGCAGACAGGCTTTATTAGCAAATGGGACTACTTTTATACTGTTGCAATACAGCTAATTGTTGCATTATTACCGGGATTCATTAGAGGCTACATATTTAAAAAGGCCTTGCACAAATGAGAGAATTGCTAATCTAGGAATATAAGAATGAATCATTTTCTATACCAACTCAAGCGAGTAAAACTCAAAGAACTAATTCAAATCTGGAAGTTGCCAATAGCATTGCTTTGCATGTTGTTTTATCGTTGCAAGCATAAAGATTTGTGGATTGTATGCGAAGATAAAAACGAAGCTCGAGATAATGGATACTGGTTTTATAAATATGTAAGGACAGAACATCCGGAGCAAGAATGCATATATGCCATCTCCCATAACTCTCCTGATTTTAACAGAATTGAAGCCTTGGGCAATTGGGTTGAATATGGTTCATTGAAGCATTGGATTATGTATCTTGCTTCGAGCAAGAAGATTAGCAGCCAAAAGGCTGGAAATCCCAATGCTGCCATATTCTACTTTTTGGAAGTATATGGTCTATTAAAAGATAATAGGATTTTTCTGCAACATGGTGTTATTATCAATGACCTAAAATGGTTATATTATGATGTTACACGGATGAACCGATTCATTTGCGGAGCTTATCCTGAGTATGAGTTTATTCGCGATACATTTGGCTATCCTGTTGATAAGGTTGTATATACTGGTATTTGTCGATTTGATGGGCTACATAGTTTTGACACCTCTAAAGAAAAGATGGTGCTGATTATGCCAACTTGGAGAGAATGGATAGCTGATGAAGATGATAGATTATTACGTTATGAGGGAACAACGAATATCCCTGAAACCAATTATTTTGTTAATTGGATCTCTTTTTTAAACGACAGTGTTTTGGAAAGAATTGCTCAACAATACAACTGCAAGTTTATTTTTTTCCCTCATCGCAATATGCAGAAATACATGGAATATTTTCCCTCATCTAAAAGCTACCTCGAAGTCGCAGATGCTAGTGTTTATGATGTTCAACAATTAATGAAAGATGCATCTATGATGATTACTGATTATTCTAGTGTATTTATGGATATGTTATACATGAAGAAACCAGTATTGTTCTATCAGTTTGATTACGAACAGTTTAGAAAAGGACAGTATGGCGAGGGTTATTTTTCCTATAAGAATAATCCGTTTGCCTTGAGTTGCGAAAAGAAAGAAGATTTATTTGAAGAACTAGAAAAGATTATTAATAGTAATTTCAGTATAAGCGAAGCTTATTTACAAGCTCACAAAGACTACTTCAGATTATATGATACCTGCAATTGTCAGAGGGTTTATAAAACGGTAATGGAGGCTTAACGGTACTGTACTATGATTAAGATTCTTGTTGAAGGCATGACAGAAGGAAAAGGTGGAAAAGAATCTTACCTAATAAATACATTTAGGGAATTTGATAGAGAAAAGTTTCATTTTACTTTTGTGGTTTATGGAAAGGATATCGCTTACCAAGATGAGCTTGTTAACAAAGGCGCCGAATTAGTCCGACTTCCAGAGAGAAAAGACGGACTGTTTCATTATAGAAAAGCATTAAATGACTTATTGTCACAAACGCATTACGATGTGCTCTGGGCTAACAAGACAACATTGAGTTCGTGTGAGATTATAGAGCTTGCAAAGAAACACAGAATTCCATTAAGAATAATACATAGTCATTCGTCTTCAAATATGGGTGGATTTTTGACTTTGATTCTCCATTCTATTAATAAATGCTTCGTTAGGAAATGGGCGAATATGTATTTGGCATGTTCGACGGATGCTGCTAAATGGTTCTATGGAAAAAAACAATGCCGGATTGTAAAGAACGGTATTAATGTTGAAAAATACAGGTTTAATGAAACTGTTAGAGTGAAGATAAGACAAGAATTAGGAGTGGAAAATGACTTTGTAATAGGTCATGTTGGTCGCTTTGGCATCGAAAAGAATCACCAAAAGTTAATTAGAGTATTCAGTGAGATTCATAGAATGAACCCCAATACTAAACTAGTTTTATGTGGCGATGGAGAGGAAAGACAAAATATTGAAACCCTCATTAATGATCTTAATTTGAATGATAGTGTTCTTCTGTTAGGTGTAATTGACAATGTACATGAAGTAATGCAAGCCATAGATGTTTTTGTAATGCCATCTTTATTTGAAGGACTACCCTTTGCATTACTTGAAGCCCAGGCAGCTGGACTAAAATGTATTGTATCCGATACTGTAAGTCGAGACTCGGACATAATCCCTGGCAATCAATTTATATCATTAGATTCTGATGATTCGCTTTGGGCAGAGCAAATCCTATCTATTGATGTTGATTCTCCAAGGGCTAATGCTGCTGATGTGATTAAGAATAACGGTTTTGATATAATAGATTGTTCAAATGAAATCCAATTAGTGATAGAGAATGGGCTCAATGAAAACATGACTAGTAAAGGAGCATAATAGTGGCTAGTGTTTTATTTATGCTATTACTTGCTTGTATAGTTATATTTGTATTGAGCTATAATGGTCGGTTTACAAAAAAACAAACTATTACAATCCTGCTCGTAATGATTCTTTTGCTGGCAGGAATAGGAGCTCTAATTGAGCCGGATATGCGTTATGATCTGTATCGCCACTATCTAATGATTGATAGAACCCGGTATAGTGAGTATTCGTTTTCTCAGTTCTTGTTAGAAGGCCATAGCGTTACAGATGCAAACTATAAATACACATATGCATATAATGCGCTTGTGTATATTATTGCAAAGGTACTCCCTAATCAAGCCTTACCGTTTCTAGTAATATCAATATCATATGGTATTTTTGCATACATACTGGTATCTGAATTTGGCGATGATGAATTGAATAATCGTAACATTGTACTGTCGTTTTGTGCATCATTTGTGATCATGCCGTATCTATACATTTATTCCAATATAAGAAATCCATTAGCAGGAGCTATTGTTTCTCTGGGGTTGTACTGTTACTACAAACACAAAAAGCTTACGGCTTTGATTGTATGTTCAATTGTTGCTGTTCTAATCCATCCAATTGCGGCTGCTATTCTTCCTTTTATTGTTTTAAGCAAAATTAGACCTGGATTAATCGGAGTGGCGCTAACTCTATTTTTCCCAACCATAGTTTCTCGTATTATGGAACGAATCATGTATTCAGGCGGAAGTGATTTTCTATTTAAAATTGCTGCAAAATACTACAATTACACTGTAGTTAGGACAGACAATCAAGGCAGAGTGTTTTTGTATAGCACGGTGATAGTATTGTTAATTGTTGTTATTCTTTCATTGCAAAACAAAACGCCGCTTATTACCAACAATAATAATAAATACTTGCTTCAAATGAACAATATGATTATTTGGTACACAATGTTTTCGTTGGGGTATCTTCAGAATTATGAAATGATTGTCAGGCTTCCCTATAGTATTGCATTTCTTTCGCCGGTTATTATAAAGCAACTATTTAACAAGGCAATAGTAGCGAACAAGCTGCAGTATGTGTCAATAGTAGCTAGTGAAGTAATATTGCTGTTCCTTGCATTGCTCGGTCTATACGAGAATATTGCATGGTTAAGATGATCGTTAAGCAAGAAGAGAGAAAATTCGATAAATCAATAGTGGAATAGGTGTGCTTATTATGTTATTGCTGCTTTAATTGTATTCTGCAAAGATGATGTGAACATACTCTTATGCTATATTACTTTAGAGAATAAATTTGGTTAGCATTGTTCTAAGTGAATAAAAGAGTGGCATCAAAGAGCAGTACGTAGCAGGAGTGTCTGAAGGTGTTATACTCGCTTTTCGAGTAAGTTAGAGAGGTTATGGTTACAATGAAAAACAGAGTTGGTTTGCTTTCAATGCAACGAGTAAACAATTATGGTTCTTTTTGGCAAGCATATTGCCTTAAAGGGTTAATAGAAGAACATACACAGTCAGTTGTGGAGTTTATTGATATAATTCCTGGAGATATCCAGAGTAGAACTTCGTATAAAAAGAAGTTTAGTTTAAAAAAACTTGGCCGCATTCCATATTATTGCTTTCAACACAATAAGAATGCTATGTTTAAAAAGTATCAGAATTTGTTTTTGAATTGCTCGTTGGAACCCAACTATCAGAGTAACTATGACTCAATAATAATTGGTAGTGATGAAGTATTTAATTGCAAACAAGAATCACCTTGGGGATTCTCCACTCAACTATATGGAGATATTGACAATTCCAATGTTAACACCTATGCGGCATGCTTTGGTTATACAACAATTGATTATTTAGTCGAAAACAATAGAACACAGGCCATTATTAATGGTTTTAGTAATATTATGAATATGTCGGTGAGAGACGAGAATTCTGTTCAGATTGTAGATTCGCTAATAGGACAAAAACCACCTATACATCTTGATCCGGTCTTGGTTGGCACGCTACCACAGGATTATCCCAGTATTAAGCCTGAGAACTATATACTAATCTATTCTTATGATTTTAGAATGTCTGATTCTGATGTGATTAGACAGGTAAAAGAATTTGCGCATACAGAGGGACTTAAAATTATATCTGTTGGTTTTTATCAGGACTGGGTTGACAAGAATGTAGCACCTAACCCGATAGAATTATTGTCATACTTCCATAATGCTAAATATGTTGTTACTGACACCTTCCATGGAACTATCTTTTCAGTTAGAACACACAGGAGATTCCTTACGATTCTGAGAGAGACTAACAAACAAAAACTTGGGGATCTTCTTGATAGAATTGGAATGAGTGAGCGAAAAATAGTAGCAGGCGATGTCTTAGCTGAGCGGATGATGATGGATATTGACTACGATGCCTTTGAGGTTTTGCGAGAAAAAGAAAAACAAAGAACGATTCAGTATTTGAAGAGTTGCATAGAAAGACCTGTTGCGACCGAGGAGTGATAACCTTGGAAACCAAGGCAGCTTATTATATAGGAATATTGTTATAATGTTGTTTAGGGTATCTAAACGGAAATCTAATTTGAAGAATACAGTAGTCTAAGATGGTGTAATATGGTTGAACCACTTGTATCTATTATAGTACCTGTCTATAATGTCGAACATTTTATTTTTCGTGGAATAGAGTCATTAGTTAATCAAGACTACAGTAATGTTGAAATCATCATAGTTGATGACGGAACGCCCGATAACAGCGGAAAAATAGCAGATGAATGGGCTTCAAAAGACAAACGGATTATAGTCGAACATCAAATGAATAGTGGTGTTTCTGTTGCTAGAAACACTGGATTAACTTTAGCCAATGGTCAATATGTTATGTTTATGGATGGAGATGATTGGGTTGAATCCAACTATGTTTCATCTTTCTTAAGTGTTATCGATAGTTGCGGACTATCAACGGCATTCAATGTGAATATTATTAATGCTGATAAGAAAGAAAAGAATGCTTCTAAACAACCTATATCAGCAGAAAAAGCAATAGAGGGAGTTTATGCCAATCAAATCGATGTTGCTGTATGGAATAAGATTTATAGTAGACAAGTAATTGAGGAACATGGACTACGGTTCAATCCTAAACTTTGGTATGGTGAAGGCATGTTATTCAATATTGAATATCTTCAATATGTTGATAATATCTGCCTTGCAGATTTCCCGGTCTATCACCAGACTTACAATCCTGAAAGTGCGATGCGTAAATTTAATCTAGAAAGTAATAGATGTGGGATAGAATCTCTAGAAATACAGAAAGAAAAATGGATTAAACATACAGTAAATATAGAAAAACAATGGAAGTACCATAAGTACCGCTTTAACCAAAGTATTCTAAATGGAATTATACGTTCTGGGCTAGAAAATGAATACCCAACTGAATTGAAGAAATGTATATCTTCGATTAGAAGGGATATATTAATACCTTTAACAACGGAATCCAATATTAAAAGCTTATTAATGTGGTTGTGCTATTATATTGCTCCAGTAGCTATGGCAAAAAGAGCTGCACGCAAACATCAGAATAGAATTATTAAAAGCGAACCCGATAATGTACTAGGTGAGTGAATGCTGTGAATATGAACATGTGGAATATTAATGTTACTTCATGTATTAATTCTCTGTTTTCATCAGGGGTGTCGGAAATAACTAAAATGTTCTGGGAGAATAACTATATCTATATTGTGCTTTTTGTTGTAGCGATACTTTTAATAACAAAACAGAAAAAGCAATTGGGTAATAGATATAATCTATTATTCTCATACACAATACTTGTGTTCATTTTAGTTATCTATAATCCTGTAACCCGTATGTTTGTTAGTGCGATTCCAGTAACGATAACTCCAATTTATGCCAGATTGTATATGCTATTGCCAATTTGGGTAATTATTGCATATGGTTTAGCATTGCTAAATAAGCGCAAACAGACCTCTTTTATTAGCATTGCCTTATTAGCAGCAACAATGATCTTAGCAGGCAATTCGCTTGAGTTAAACTCGATGCTCGTTGATTCAAACAATATGAACAAGGTCAATTCTGATGCTGTTCTGATAGCTGATACGATTATGAATATAAATGATGGAAAACCCACATCACTGTGGATAATACTTCCGGAAATAAATAATGAAGAAAAGTATATTGACGGTGGAACCATTGGAGACGGAATTAAACAATATACAGCTAATATACGCTTGTCTAAATGGTATTATGACGAAGAATACTGGAATGATTTCTTTGTTTCAGATGATGTATCTGCCGATTATATTGGTAGTATAATCGACAACACTCTAAAACAGCAAGGTGTAGAATATATTGCCATTCCAGATGATGAGAGTGTTGCTGGAAAAATGAGTATTCTGGGATATGAGGTGCTCGGCCATGAATGTGGTTATTACTTTTACAAAATCCAGTAGTCCATGCAGATAATTACAGCATAATTGAATCGAAACAACAGATGGTATAATATATCAACTCATTATTGCGATATGCTTATATTTGCGAGAAATGTAGCGAGTGTGTTGAAGGAAGTGGTTGTGACGATGTTAAAGGCACAAATAAGGACTTTCGAAAACTCGCATAATTTCATACAAATACAATCGTTAGATATAGTAATACTTTAAGGAGAATTTGACATGATCGCGATCTTACTCGCAGCAGGATATGCAACCAGACTTTACCCCCTTACGAAGGATAAGCCAAAGTCGCTTCTTCCGCTCGGCAGCAAGCTCATCATCGATTACATCATGGATGAGATCGA
>JAEEGL010589487.1_pt1 | contig 11330 bp, 11 predicted proteins | sample 9134231 | NCBI WGS metagenome assembly JAEEGL01 (sample SAMN16246548, study PRJNA631951) | gut metagenome | biome: gut microbiome; feature: rumen; material: fiber-attached | host: Bos | place: Iran: Karaj | collected 2018-10
CGCGAGCTCGCCGATGCTTTTATCGCTGAGCAGATCGCCGCTGTAAAAGCACAGGTAGGTGACAAGAAGGTGCTGCTGGCGCTGTCCGGCGGTGTTGACTCTTCTGTCGTTGCCGCTCTTCTCATCAAGGCCATCGGCAAGAACCTGATCAACGTGCACGTCAATCACGGACTTCTCCGTAAAGGCGAGCCGGAGCAGGTCATCGAGGTCTTCCAGAATCAGATGGATGCCACTCTCGTATATGTAGATGCAACCGAGCGCTTCCTCACGAAACTCGAGGGCGTCGAAGAGCCGGAGAGAAAGAGAAAGATCATCGGCGAAGAGTTCATCCGCGTATTCGAAGAAGAAGCCAGAAAGCTTCCGGACGTGGACTTCCTCGCACAGGGCACGATCTATCCGGATATCCTCGAGAGTGGTCCTGTAAAAGCACACCATAACGTAGGCGGTCTCCCGGAAGATATTCATTTCGAAGGTCTCGTTGAGCCTCTGAAGTTCCTCTACAAAGACGAAGTACGTGTCGTCGGCGAAGCCCTCGGTCTTCCGGCAAACATGGTATACCGTCAGCCGTTCCCGGGCCCGGGTCTCGGCGTACGCTGCACCGGTGCGATCACCCGTGACCGTCTCGAGATGGTACGTGAGTCCGATGCGATCCTCCGTGAAGAGTTTGCAAATGCAGGTCTCGAAGGAAAAGTATGGCAGTACTTCACACTCGTTCCGGATTACAAGTCCGTCGGCGTAAAGAACAACGTACGTGCCTTTGAAAACTTCGTCGTTATCCGTGCGGTCAACACACGTGATGCGATGACAGCAACCATCGAAGAGATCCCGTATGATCTCCTCGGAAAGATCGTCAACAGAATCATCACCGAAGTACCGGGCATCAACCGCGTACTCTACGACCTAACACCAAAGCCGACAGGAACAATTGAGTGGGAATAATACCAAATCCTCTGAGAGCCCCTGTTTCCAGGGGCTCTCTTTTTTTGTGCCTACATTTTGCCTACATCATTCGAAGATCAGGACTTCTTGGATAGAGCAATCTCATCCTTGATGCTATTGTTGTACGTCTTCAGATCATCCTCGAACCGATGCTCAAAAGCATCGATCGAGAACTCGCTCTGGTCATTCATGTTCGTGAAGTGACGAAGGAAATCGTTGATCTGACTTACAATTACGCTGAACGAACTTACCTCTATATAGTAGGTAATAGATAATGATCCATCCGGCATCTGCACATCCGTATATACCTTTGCACCCAGCTTCCCAAAATGTCCGAATTCAGCCAGGAACTGTGCGAACAGTTTCTTGGCATCCTCTGTCGGTGGATTAAGCAGTTCGTTGACCCTGAAAGTAAATCCGTTGGCCAAACAACCTACAGAAATATGCTTGGAACGTGCAGATAACGAGAATCCGGATTCTACCACCCTGCGTAGAAGTCTTACGATATCCGAAGTGGTCTCCGAATAAGTACCTTTGTACGAAGATACAGACTTCTTGTAGAAACTTCCGATCTCTTCTTCTTTACTTCTATAGTAATCACGAATGTCAGATACGAAATGTGACTTCCACACTTCGTACTCATGTTTCTTCAACTCTTTTTCCGCCTTTTCCAGTCCACTATCTGAATCCAGGGAATCTTTCTTATCCTTCCACGCAGCCAGAAAACTCGTGAGAGGTTCCAGCTCCTTATCAGAGTCATCGAAAACGATGGAAGTCTTCCCGTTCCCTTTTTCAATCCTGATGCCGTAGTTCTCCTCCAATTCAAAAAGAACGTACATTATGTCGGCAAATGAAGAGATATCAATATCAGAGATAGCTTCTATATCTATATTCAAAGCCTCGGCTAGTTTGGAACGGATATCTGCCTTGGGTGCCATGGCACCGCTTTCATACTTTCTTATACGGGAATCTGCGGTTGCAGCCGAGAAACCTACCTTCATGCCCAGTTCCTTCTGGGAAAGGTCGTTCAAAAGCCTGTACTTCTTGATTTTGTTACCCAATTTCATATCCTTGAACACCTCGTTTGTATGCAAACTGTGCCTTCATTATAGCACGTCAGACACAAAATGGAAGACCCAAAAAGATAAAACAGACACAAAAATATATCTAAAAGTGTTGACAGGCGATATTAATGGATGTAATATATCGTCAACAGACACAAAAATATGTCTACCGCAAAATCTAACAGGAAGGAGGTAAAGCCTATGAACAAGGAAAAAGAACCGCTCTTTATTGGAGTAGACAAAGTAATGTTTGATCTCGGCGTATCGCGGGCCAAGGCGTACGACGTGATCAAGGAACTCAACGCTCAGTTGAAGAAAGAGCATCCCCGAGCCATCGTCGTGGCGGGGAAGGTTAACCGTATCTGGTACGAAGAAGCTTGTCTAAGAGGAGGTGATTAACATGGCAGTTTACAAAGATACCAACAGTTCACACAATTCCCCCAAGTGGCGTGTAGCTTGTTACTACACAGACTGGAAGGGAGAACACAAGAAACATGACAAAAGAGGGTTTACTTCTAAGAAGGAAGCCCTTGAATATGAACGAGCCTTTTTGGCAAAGGCATCCAAAGATATCCATATGAGTTTTGATTCTTTTATAGATGTCTATATGGACGATGTGAAACCGAAACTTAAGAAAAGCACGGTTGCGAACAAGGCGCAATTGATCGAAACGCATATCCGACCATATTTTAAAGGATTGAGTCTCTCGGAGATATCGTCTACTCATATCCTTCAGTGGCAGAACGAACTTCTCCGGAAGCGGGATGTAGACGGCAAGGGTTACTCCGAGACATATCTTCGGACGATCAACAACCAGCTGACGGCAATCTTCAATCACGCTGTCCGGTATTACGATCTTCCGAAGAATCCCTGCAAGTCTTTTAAGAAGATGGGAAAGGCCAACGCCAAAGAAATGCTCTTCTGGACAAAAGACGAGTATATGAAGTTTGCGGATGTCATTAAGGACAAGCCGATTTCGTATTACGCCTTTCAGATTTTGTTCTGGACCGGCATACGCTGTGGGGAAATGCTGGCACTGACCCGAGCAGACTTTGATCTCGGGAAAAGAACTTTGCGGATCAACAAAACCTATCAGGTCATAAAGGGCGAGGAACTCATCACTTCTCCCAAAACCGAGAAGAGCAACCGTACGATCGAGCTTCCACAATTTCTCTGTGACGAGATGCAGGATTACTTCGATTCGATCTATAAGCTCGACAACGACAGCCGGCTCTTCCCTATTACAAAAACTTCTCTTCACCGTGAAATGACCAGAGGTGCGAAAGTAGCCGGTGTGAAACGGATCCGGATACACGATCTGAGACATTCCAGTTGTGCACTTCTGATTGAACTCGGTTATTCGCCCGTGCAGATCGCCAATCGCCTCGGTCACGAAAGCGCAACTATCACCGAGAGATATTCCCATCTATATCCATCGGTACAGCGCAACATGGCCGACCGGCTTAATGAAACCTATAACAAATCTAAGGAGGATTCACTATGAGCAAAATCTACAACAGAAACGGTAGCAAGAAGCAATCAGCTAGAAAGAAAACTGACGAACACAATCGGCATCGGGACGTAATCGTGAGCTTCCGCGTAACACCAATCGAGCGGGATCTGATCGAAGCGCGTATCGCTCTTTCAGGTATGGCCAAGGCGGAATACTTCATCGAGAGCTGTCTTTACCAGAAGGTCCTCGTGAAAGGGAACATCCGCTCCTTCTCGGCTATAAAGATGACACTTCAGGAGTTATCCGAAAAGATCGAACGGAATCCCGATCTGACACAACTGGATCTGGTCGATGCGGAGCGGATCAGGATCATCCTTCAGATGATCGATTACCTATTCGAAGGGAGGTGAGAACATGACACAGAGATCGTATGAAGACCGTATTGCGGAGATTCAAAAGAAGCAGGAACAGCTCGAAGCGCAGAAGCGGGCGCTTCAGAAAAAACAGTCCGAAGAGGATCGCAAGAAGCGCACCAGACGGCTGATCGAACTTGGCGGAATCGTAGAGTCGGTGCTCGGAAGACCGAGCACCGAAGAAGATAAAATCCGGCTTCTGAATTTCCTGAACCGACAGGAGAAGAACGGATGTTTCTTCACCAAAGCGATGAACGAACAGATCCCCGGAGGTGAGAAAAGTGTTGAAGGTTAAGAGAACACTACCCCATTCCCTTAACTTGTTAAGGGCGCACTTATATGTGGGCGGAGCCCAACATATAGTGCGCTCTCCGAGGGGGCTTATGCAGCCGGCACCAAAGGACTTTGTCCTTGTGGAATCCTACAAGGACGCGTCGCTCCTTGACCTTGACCAAGTTTCACTTGGATGGAGTCCTGCGGACGGCACTTTATCTCGCAACAACACATCTCAAGAAAGGAGGCATTCTTTATGTCAATATACCATTGCTCGATAAAGATCATCAGCCGCGCGGGTGGCCGATCCGCTGTGGCTTCTGCGGCATACAGATCCGGCGAGAAACTGTATAACGGCGAGACCGGCATGACACACGACTTTACCCGTAAAGGCGGAGTCATTATGAGTGAGATCCTTCTTCCGGAAAATGCACCGGAGCGGTTTTCGAACCGTGAGGTTCTGTGGAATGAAGTCCAGCAGATCGAAAAGAGATCGGATGCACAATTCGCACGTGAGATCGAAGTTGCTCTTCCATCGGAAATGACAAGAGAGGATCAGATCGAATGTGTCCGGAGTTATATCCGGGACAACTTTATTTCAGAGGGTATGATCGCCGACTGGGCACTTCATGACAAGGGAGACGGAAATCCCCATGCACACATCCTACTAACTCTACGGGGACTCGATGAACATGAGGAGTGGCTTCAGAAACAGAAGACGGTTTTTGCTAACAGCAGGGATGAGGAAGGACGACCGCTCTATGATCCGTCTCTTCCGTCCTATGATCCGAAAAACAAAGAAAAGACTTCGAAGTATCGGATACCGCAACTGGACAAAGACGGGAACCAGAAAGTACGTATCCGGGAAGGAAAAGGAACCGAATACCTGTGGGAAAAGATTTCTATTCCCGCGAATGACTGGAATGAACACACGAAGGCAGAACAGTGGAGAGCATCCTGGGCAGAACACTGCAACCGATATCTCAAACCGGAACAGATGATCGATCACAGAAGTTATGAAAGACAGGGAATAGAAAAAGAGCCCACTATCCACGAGGGAGTCGTGGCAAGACAGATGGAAAAAGAAGGAAAGAACGCAGAAAGGTGTCAGATCAACCGTGAGATCCGGGAACGGAATTCGATACGGGAACAGATAAGAAAGATAGCATCAGAGATCACGAAACTGGTCGCCGAGAAAGTGAGGAACATATATGAACGATATAAGGAATTTAGAAGAACTATTGGAAATCCTGAAGGCTCAGGAAGAGATGCAGGAGATCCTGGAAAAGCAGCAGGCGGAAATCGAGGAACTCTACCGGATAAAGAATTCCTTGGAAGAGCAGCTGGAAGAATCTCTGCAATTAAACGAGCAGCTTACGAGGCAGAACAGGAAATTGCAGGAACAGATACACGAATTGCAAAACTAAGAGAAGCGATACACAAAAAGGAGGTAAAGATCCATGAACGATTCAGAAAACTTCAAGACAGAAGATCTTCTCGACATGATGGAGAAGATGCAGGACCAACTGGGAGCACAGATACAGAAATACTCCGATGCACTCGAGACGATATCGAGTCTTTCCTCGGAGAACTCGAAGCTCAGGAACGAGCTTCAGAAGAAAAGCGAAACTATAGTCTCCTTGAACGGGAAGATCGAGACACTGAGCAAGAGCGATCTCGATCTGAAGAAGAGCAAGGAGATACTCGAAGCAGGAATGAAGGCCAAGAGCGAAGCCGAGGCTATGAGATCAGCCTGTGAGGAAGAGAGAAAAACGCTTAACGAGAAAAAGTCTGAACTGGATGCTCGGGAGAGGAAAGTAAGCAGTTGCGAAGATAACCTCTCCCGAGAGATCACTACAAAAGCTGAAGAAATCACAAAAGAAAAAAGAGAGAGTCTCGAACAAGAGTATAAGAAACGCAGAAATGAGATAGAAAGCAGTTACGAAAAAAGAGAATCTCTTCTTTCCAACCAATATAAGAAAATGACCGTTACATACAAGGCCGAATTCACGGCCTTGCTACTCTACGGTCTGATATCCACAGTGATGCAGGTTCTAACTACACCTGTAATAGTTGAAGAATTTATCTCTTTCTTCCGCGGCTTGTGGAATGGAGTAACAGGTTATTTCCACCTGGCGAATAACGCAGGGAAAGGTATGGCCAGTATTGCGGACTATATCTCCAATCATTCCGCTTCCACGATTCTACACGGGCTCCTGTATATAGTCGTGGCCGGAACGATAATCGGAGTAGCAGGGCTCGGAATACTCTACATATCTTTTGCATATTGGGACTATTTGCAAGAGTGCCTATGGGACAGACATACGGTGATTGCTATTGTTGTGATTCTTGCCGTTACGCTCTTTCTTTCGGAAGAGCTCTCAAGCATGCTACCACTAAATCTACTTCTGATTCAGATACTGGTGTTCCTTGCATATTCAGGGATAAGAGCGTGTCATAATCGCAGTGATTATGATTCATAATCCTTTATCCTTCCATCTTCCATATGATAAATAACATCAGCATGTTCAGCTATGGCTGGATCGTGCGTAACCATGATAATAGTTTTTCCATATTTTTCATGAACCTTATCAAGAAGCGCGATTACCTCTTCACTGTTCTTCTTATCCAAGTTTCCTGTTGGCTCATCACAGAGGATCAATGCAGGATCATTTGCCAGGGCTCTTGCTATGGCTACACGTTGCTGCTGACCTCCTGAAAGCTGAAGCGGAGTGTGATCAAGCCGTTCTGAAAGACCTAAAATCTCCGTCAATTCCTTTATATACTCCTCGTTTACTTTTCTTTTGGATATCAGAACCGGAGTAACGATATTCTCCATAACGGTCATCTCATTTATGAGATTAAACTTCTGGAACACAAACCCGATTTCGCAGCAGCGGAATCTTGAAAGAGCTGTATCTTTCATCTGTGAAAGATCGCTGTCATTTACAAGTACTTTTCCGGAAGTAACCTTATCTAAACCACCGATGAGATGAAGGAGCGTTGTTTTCCCACAGCCGGATTTCCCCATAATCGCAACGAAGGTTCCGTCTTTTATCTCCAAGTCTACTCCATTCACAGCATGGATTACATTATCCCCGACTTTATAGTCTTTATGAAGATCAACAGTCTTTATTCCCATTTTATTCCTCCCTCGTCTCGATCATCTTCATCTTACGCAGATACAGAATCTGTGGCAAAGTACCAATGAATATCAAAAGGAATCCAAGCAATAGGCAACAAATTAGAGCTGGAATAAAATCATAGGAAAACAGGTTCGCCCAGTATGGTATTCTTATATACCACGGCTTTGCCAAAATATCAAATTGGCCGTCTGCAATTTTAGTTTTATATGAATTAAGAATCCATTGAACAACATAAATCGGAATTATAGAGAGAATCGTCGCTAATAGTGGATAGAACATATTTTGTGTGTATATCATAAAGCTTGCCTGTTTTACAGAAAGCCCAACACGTCGGAGTGTTTGGAATCTGGCCAAGTTACTTCTGGTCTTTGTATATAACGCAGTAATAATTGATACCACACCCAGTATTATTAGAACCAATAACAGAATAAAGAAAATCGTCATTACACGATTTGTAGTAATGGATATTTTATCAGCGTATTCAAATGTCGAATTCGTCCTAACGTCTATAGATCCGGACATTGACGCATACCAAAACTTATCAAACTCGTACACATCATAATTCTTCTTTAATTCTGCTTTAACAGAAGTGAAGTTCCTATCCGGGAGCCCCCATGCCTCGAAAGATTCCGGAAGACACAGAACGCTCATCCCAACTGTTGGTTCAGGATCATTCGATTCTGCCGCTACATTAAAATGGAGTTGATTCACCCATTCCGACCCTGATGTTAGATATTCGGAAATGGTTTTTTCATCATGCAGGACTACAATCGCTCCGACTTTTGTTTCAACACTGCATTTAGAACCAAAAGAAGTATAACCCATATGAACCTGACCGACATCTGTTTCGATATAATTGTCATATACGATCCACTTTTCTTCCAGGCGGTCCTTATCGTCTAGCAGTTCTTCCTCTTCAGTCAACAATATATCATCAAAAAGAATCTTCGATCCAACTGGATAATACTGCTGACAAAACTCCTTCAGATCCTCAGGCACTGCTAGAACCACTTCTTCCCCACTTTTGATTTTATCGATACTTATCTGTCCAGATAGAACATCTCCGTTAAGTGCGCTCATTTCATTTTTAGTGAGTCCTACAGTTGGCAATTCGTACATATACACCGGTGAATCATATCCCATATGTTTGAATATACTCGCCTCTGCCACTTTTTCTTCATTAATCCGCAGATCATCAGATGAACGATAATTCAAACTTCGATCTCCAAGAAGTTTCTTCAGACCTTCTTCTGGCTCTTCTGCAAATACCAGTCTAGTAGATTCATTCATTATTACAGACCAGGATTTCTCAACATTCGGATTATTCTCAACTGATTCAGGGAAAGAAGGTATAATGCCCGCATCATGCCTATTGGAAACATTGTTTCCGAGATCTCGCAGATTAGGAGAGCGAACAACAACATATCCGTCCCCATCCAGACCCATCATCTGCCTAGCACCTCGCTCCTCCACCGTAGCCTGGTCGGAAAATGCTCTGAAAAACACATAACCAAAAAGAGCAGAAGAAAGCACAATAACCATAATCAGCATAGTACTATCTTGATGAAGATCAATTCTCTTATTTAGAAGTCCAATCCAGCTTCCTCTTAACCGTACTGTTTTTTTCTTCCGGGTATTCTCCTTGGTAACAAAAAGCCTATCGGAAGTTGCCAATAATTCTGCCGGAAACATCTTGTACAACCGATATAGAGGTATAATCAGCGCTATTACCAAAGCGCAAACGCAAACAATTATCGACATGACTATAGGATCATAAGTGATTTTCTTTACCACGTTTTCAACATGAATTCCATCATATAACTGGAGATGCCAAGCTTTATTAATCGAATTAATAAGAGCGAGATGAGTAGCATATCCCAAGGAGATCCCAACAAGTGCTCCGACTATACCTATCCCTAGAAGTTCTACCAAAAGATTTCCTGTAATACGTCTTGAAGACATGCCAACACTTCGCAGTATGGCATAGCGATCCTTTCGGTCAGCTATGATATTCTTTGTTAACATATATATAGAAACAGCTTCTATAACAACAACCAAAAAAGATATTATTGGGAAAACAATCTCCGTGTAAAAATCTTTTTTGAATAGACCTTCATTCACATCATTAAACCGTTTTTCCAATGAGAGTCCGTAGTAAGTATCATTATCTAATCCAACAAACCACGAAAAAACAGCACTTCGTCGTTCGTTATACTCTATTCCTGACCATCCCTGACCTGACTCAAGCTTTACCCGGCGAATGTCATCTATTAATTCCGCACCCGATTTCGAATATGCCCTGAAGAATACTGTCTCTTTGCTGCAGTTCCGTGATTCTATTACAGAAGAAAAAAAGAAAACAGCAGGTGCCTCGTACTGAATTGAATCTAAAGGAGCTCTATTCCACCCACCGTAAACATCATTATTGATTATCTGAAAAACTCCAGAAACTAAATATTCTTCTTCTCCTATATACACTCCTTCTGAGTCATAGGATTTTAATACAACATTTTCACCTGGATACGGTACTATGCCATATGCTTTTGCAACAGCAACATCAATTGCTATTTCATTGGGAGCCTTTGGAAGAGATCCTCTGATACATGTCAAATGATACAGCTCTTCAGATAATTCATCTTTTAGTGCTACCGCCTTATAAGTTTCAGTTTCATCTTCATTAGTTACTGTTCCCAATTCATAATATAATCCGATGTCGTCAATTACATCTGAGTCCGAAAACAAAGTTTCAAAACCAATAGGTGCTTCATATGCAATAGCATCATAATCACCACACAATGTAAGTGCGTCCTCAATTTCGGTTTTTTTCTCACTTCTCACTAACAAACTTGTTGTTGTAATTGAAAAGGTACCAAAAATGATCATAGCAATCAGGCAGATAACTCCGCCTGATTGCTTATTCTTTGTCCATCGTTTATATTTCATAATCATTAAATTATTGGAAACCGTACTCCCCAGTTCCCCAAACGTAGGTTCCGCTTGTTACTGGCTTAACATAAAAGCTTACGGTTATACCCGGAGCAATGGTTTTAGTAAGTCTATGCGTATTCGGCGGATTTGGCAAATAAGTATCTGACTCATACACGATGTTCCCATTAGCACTACATAATTGTAACACGGTCAAAGGTGAAGTTGGTCCTGGCAGAATAATCACATATGCTGTTTGATTAGCTCCAGAGGAATTCGTAAGTTGTCCAATTTTCTGTCTAGTTGTTGTACTGAACGAAGTACCATTTCCAGCAAATAATGTTCCTGAAATCATACTAATCAGAAGCATCACCGTAGTAACTAAAACAAGTATTTTTCTTCGCATAACTAGTTGTCCTCCCTTCGGATTAATTGAGAACCTAATAACCTTTTCTCGACATATTCAGAATATCACGGATTCTTTATAAAGGAGCCAAATATGCAAGAGCCCCCCTGAAATATGCAAGAATGACATAGTATGCACATAACGGCCATGATATACTTGAAACGGGTTATATTATTCTAAACAAGGGAAGAGGCTGGATATGAAAAGGTTCGCATCAATTCTCACTGTATTAGTTTTGATCCTTATGGTTCCAATGTCCTTTGGTGCCTGCAAAAAGACAGAAGGCAAGAATGAGGAACAATTGGAGACGACAGGTTCGAATGAGATACCGGAACACGAGAATCAGGAGACCTCGATTGAGGATACTGAGATCCAATACGGGACGATAGCCCCGCATGAGATACCGGATTACGAGTATCAGGAGATCTCGATTGAGGATACTGAGGTCCTAAATCGGGACGGATTATCTGTTTATATACTTGGTGGTTCTCTAGGTGAGGGACCGACACGCATCCTGAAAATGCGTGTAGTTAATAACAACATATATAATGAAACTGTTAAACTCAAAGTTGAGAAGTTAGTTGTTGACGGTTTTTCAGATACCCCTCTATGGGAGAGAATATACGAAATGGGTACGACCACAGAGAGTGAACTCGAGTTCGATATGAATCTCGGCAATTCTATCGGGATTTGGAATCCGGGAAAGATCGA
>JAEEGL010600322.1_pt1 | contig 11330 bp, 10 predicted proteins | sample 9134231 | NCBI WGS metagenome assembly JAEEGL01 (sample SAMN16246548, study PRJNA631951) | gut metagenome | biome: gut microbiome; feature: rumen; material: fiber-attached | host: Bos | place: Iran: Karaj | collected 2018-10
ACAAGTTCAAGGAACCTTCCGCGCTTTAGAACGTTATGCATCGAATTGAGCGCCATGATCACGATGAAGTCGATCATGAACAGGACTATCGCAAGCTCCTTGTAGATGGCGTCCGAATACATGAGCGCACGGAACCTGATAAGCATCGCGAGCATGTAGGCGATCTGAAGGCTTATCTCATCGATCAGTATGAAATCAAGATGTTTGGTCCACTCCTGGCGGTATCTTTTGTACATTCTATTCCTCATAAGGAGTGTCGCGCCATTTGAAGTTCGCCTGCGGCGAAGGGCGCTCCACGTGCAGACAGGGTCCCACCGCTCCGCGGTTCCCCCTATCAGCATCAACCATAATACTTCCCGTAGTACTTTCCGTAATAACGGCCATAGTACTTGCCATAGTACTTGCCGCCAATCTCAACTTTGTTGAGAACGACGCCGAGGATGTTGCAGTCGGCTTTACGGAGCTGGTCTATGACTCTGTCGGCAAAGCTTCGGCCTATCGTCCTCGTCTGCATCACAACGACTACGCCGTCACATTCCTTTGCAACTATCGCGGAGTCGATTACGCTCCCGAGCGGCGGTGTGTCGATGATGATATAGTCGAACTGTTCCCTCAGTGTCTCAAGCGCGTTCTTAAATCTCTTCACGCCGAGAAGCTCCGCAGGGTTCGGAGGCACCGCACCCGTCGGTATCAGGAACAGTCTCGGAATATTCGTCATGAATATACACTCTTCGAGCGGCTTTCTTCCCGCAAGAAAATGTGCGAGCCCGCCTGTTGCCTTACTCATCTGGTAACGACCGTTAAGGACTGATTTTCGCATGTCGGCGTCGATGAACAGTACTCTCTTTCCGGCCTCGATCATCGAGATAGCGAGATTGAACGACACCGACGTCTTGCCTTCGCCGGGCACACAGCTCGTGAACGCGATCGTCTTCACGTCGTCTCCGCAAAAATCAATATTCGTACGCAGCGTTTTAAACGCCTCACTCAGGCGAAAATCAAGCGTGATCTTTTTGTTTATCGTTATGAGATTTCTGCTGTCGGTAGGTCCCTGGCTCATAATCTTCCACCTCTTCTCTCAACCGCCGGTGAAGCGGGTTCTTGTGGCTGCGCAAAATCCTCTGCAGACTCGTCCTTCTCGCCCGCAAGCTTTGCTTCCCTTGCAAGCCTTGATGCATCCGAAAGCGTCTCCGTAGCCACTACATGCGAATGGTCACTGACCTTCTTTTTCTTGTTCTTTTTCTTTGATCCGTTCCTGACAACTTCCTCGTCAAGCACCGGAATGGATCCGAGCACCGAAATGTTCAGATACTTTTCTACATCATCGGGATTTTTGATCGTGTCATCCATTATGTAGATGACGATTATGATCATGACTGCGATGAACGCGCCGCACACTGCGCCGATCACGGTGTTCCGGATTATCTTCGGGCTCGATATCTCGGTCGGAAGATTCGCCTGTTCAACAACGTTTACGGCTTCGGTGTTCATGACGTTCGCGATGTGCTCGGCAGCCGATACTCTGATAGCGTCCGCGATGGCTCTTGCCATGTACGGATCGGTATCCTCCGCCGTTATCGATACGATACGCGTGTCGGTCGGAACCGATACGGTTATCTTTTTTTTGAACCTGTCGTTCTCTATATCAAGACCGAGTTCCGCTTTTACCTCTTCAAGCACGGGACGGCTCGTGACCAGCTCCTGATAGTCCTTGGTCAGCTGCGTTCCCGACTGCAGATCGCTGTAAGTCAGCGCATCGGAACTCTGCCTGTTTATCACATATATCTTGGTTGTCGATTCATACTTGGGAGTGACAAGAAAAACGCAAAACAGATATGTTGCCGCGCCAAGAATAAGGGCGCTCAGTATCACTATCCAGATCTTGGATAATACAACCCCCGCAAGTTCCAGGATGTCTATCTCGATGACATCCCCATCATCGTTAGGACGATTCTGTTCCATATTTACCCCACTCATTTACATCTACAACGGAATGTATCCGTTACTTACGACCAACGCCGGATTCTCGACAAAGAGTTCCCGGCAATAGTCTTCCCCATAATGCTTTATTATATGCTGTGCCGCACCCGCAAGCTCCGGGCGCCTGTGCCTTATGCCGTGAGCATCCGTCGCGACAAAATGCACCATATGTTCCTTCATCAGTTTGTTTGCGAACCTTCGCTCACGAAACCGGCCGTTAAAAGCCTCTGCATTGACCTGTATGTATGCTCCGCGTTTAATGAGCTCCTCCACGTTCGCGATCTTCTTTGCGATCTTCTCATATCTTTCGACATGAGCAACGATCGGAAGGTAGCCTGCGTTCGAAACATGTGTTACAGCTTCAAAAATCTCGCGGCAATCCTGTGTGAAGCCGAACTCGAGAAGGACGTAATCACTACCTGCCATCGATGTGACCCGCCCTTTTTCAAGCCACTCGATAATGCTCGGATAATAGTAGATCTCGCAGCCGAGGAACAACATCATCCGTGAGATGTATTCATCATCCCGGACAAGCTGTTTAACCTCAGTAAACCTCTTCCTGATCGTATCGATATCGCATTCCATGTACCCGCCGTGGTAATGAGGCGTTACTATGACGTTCCTGATACCTTCGTCATACATGAACCTGAGCATCGCTCGCGCCTGCTCCATGTCCCTTGCGCCGTCATCTACCCCCGGCAGTACATGACAGTGTATATCGGTCAGATCGAACATTTTCAGTGAAGCGTGGTCGTAGCCTTCCCGTAGATCCCGGCTGTCATAGCCGTTGCGGGATTGAGCTCAACGATCGATACGGTTCCGAATGCCGGAGTGATGAAGCCTACATAGCCCTTGTTTACCGTACACGGAAGGATGAGCACTTTACCGTTTGCAAGACGAATGTATGCAAACACGTTCTTTGCACCGTTCTTGAGGCCTGCAACCGCGAGTACCATCGGAACGTCACCGCCCTTATATCCTGCAGGCGCAACGATGTCAACGTTGGACTTGACCGTAGGTACCATTCCGGCTGCCGCTGCGTTCTGAGCTATATAGGATGCGAGCTCCTTGAGTTCGGTCTGCGTCGGTGCCTTTACCGTTGCAGCGCTTGCTCTTCCCGTTACAGGATCAAGTATGTTGACTGTACCTGCTACGGGTGAAGGTGCCGCAAACACAGCCGTTGAAACAGCCATTGCGATCACTGCCGTAAGTGCGATCATTACTCTTACTTTTTTCATGTTCTTTCTCCTTGTCTTTTATTCTTTTACCTTAACGTAGTATCTGTCTATGATCAGTTGTTTGAGGGCATCCTCATCAACAATGAATCCCATCTCATATTCATAATCCTCGATCTCGCCCGGTTCGATACGCTTCATTTCTCCGGGAACGGATTCGATATTATCCTCGTCAAGTTCGAGATCTATGAAAAGCTTTGCGAGATATGTCATCTCGTCTATCGTAAGGTTAGTCGCAACCTTGTCAGCTTCTTCGTTGTACACCTGTATCGGGAACATGATGTTTCGCGACGTCTCCGCCTTAGCTGCAGGGAACAGCTTCTTCAGATACTGTACCTGGCGCTTCATCCTTCCGATCGCACTATCGTCTATGCTGATATCCCTTCTTGCCACGAAGATGATCGCATCCTTACCCTGAAGGAGGTAGTCGGTCGTACCCTCTTTCATCTTCGGGTTCCACTTGGTCAGATCGTCCGTAATGTCCACGGTTATGCCGCCTACCGAATCATTTATATCGGGTATGGCTGTGATATCGACCGCCACATATCTGTATATCGGCACGTTGTAAAGGAGCTCGGAAACCGCCTCCGCAACAGCCTCGTTCGTCTTCTCGCCCTGGCTGCCGAAGCTGTGCTGTATCGCTATCGGTCCCTTCCTTGTGGTAGCCACTTCATCATTAAGGTCGAGAACCTTTATATCCGTTACGGTATCTCTCGGGATTGACAGAAAGCTTACCGTCTTCTTGAGCGCATCCACCGTTCCGAGAACTATCGTATCCGCCTGATAAGGATTGGCGTCCGTATCCTTGTCACCCTTAAGGCCGTAATCGTCGATACCCATGATGAGTATGTTGACGAGGTTGTCATTATATTGATACTTCTGTCCGTTAAACGTGATCGTCGTATCTTCCTGATACTTCTTCTTCGACTTCCTGTCGGCGCTTTCGTCAAGTTCATTGACCTTCTGGACTTGGATCGTGTTCATAGTACCTGCCCTGAACATCTCCGCCGTCAGATAATCTGCCCGCTGCCATTTCCTGTAGACAAAAGCAAAAGCGACAAGAAGTACTGCGACCAATACGCCAAGCGTGATCAGCACGGCCTTTGCCCATGTCGGTATGATCTTTTCCTTACGTTTTTCGAATCCCATACTTCCCCGCTTAATACTTTATCTTATCGAGCACGGCGTGCACGAACAGTCTCTTTGAGTCGTCATCACAGTGAGTGACAAGAGCGATCGCATGATCCGAATATGACGGTCTTGCATCCTCTCTTATATTCATTGAAAGATCCCTGACCGACTCTATCGAATCGAAGAATCTTGTGTGATCCGTCGGATCCTTAAAATCATACTCGGCAAACAGATGGTCACTGCTTCCTATATAACACGCAAACACACGATAACAAAGCTGCGCATCGCCGACATATATATTGATCGTCTCGTGAGTATCGAAAAAGTCGGCGTCCCTGAACTTGTGGAGCGGTGCGAACATCGTGCCGTCCTCGGGACTCTGTCCGTATATGAGAGTCTCGGGATCGGACAGGTCTCGTGCGTTCATCGAATCGGTGATGATCATCCCGTCCTCGCTCTCATTCCCGTCAATATCATGCGTGAACCAGAACGGAGCATCCGCATCTTCGCAGTACGCTATCGGATAATCTATCTCCGTGCCCGGTATCTCTATCCACGCATAAACGTCGGGACACTTTGACGTATATTCCGCAAGATCGATCTGTCTGTCCATCGGTCCGTCGCTTGCAAATCCGCCGTACCACTCGGAAGGAGCTTCCGGAGCATCCTCGATCATCTCTTCGATCGGATCGACATCTGCGGCAGCCTCTTCGGTTGTCTCCGGTATCACTGCCTCAGCCGGTGCTTCCTCGGATAACTTCATCGCACTTGGCGGAGGATTTTTCAATATGTATGCTATCGCTACAACAAGTCCGATCACAGTAAGGATAAGCGCAGTTATGGCAACTGCCACGACTGCTTCCCGGCCTCTTCGGCTTTTGGGAACCTGTTCTTTAGACATACACGTGATCCTTATTGTCAACTACATTGATGATACTCGGTGTTTCGACGCTCTCCGACTCGTCCTCATCATATGAAGCGTTCTTTATCGCAAAGAGCATATGTCTGATCTTTGCTTCTTCACAGACCTGTCTCTTCTCTTCCTTCGACAGTTCCGTCCATTCCTTCGTCGTATATCCGATATCGACCATGACCGAGCCGCAATCCGCACAGCGGTATCTTTCCTTACTGCCATTGTGTGCCGCTATTCCGCTGCATTTGTAGCAGACGTAGACTTTGTCGTAAACCGTGTTGTCCTCGGGCTCTGTTACGACTTTCTTCTGTTCTGCCACGACCTTCTTCGGTTCTGCCACGACCTTCTTCGGCTCCGGGGCGATCATCTTTGGCTCTGTCGCAACTTTCCTTGGCTCCGCCACGATATCCTCGGGCTCCGGTACAGGAAGCTGCTCAGTCCAGTCAGGCTCAGGATCCTTCCTGTATGCCTTCATCATCTCTGTGGCATCTTCCGCCCCGGTCTGTTCCGCCTCCGGCTGTACGATCTCCTTGCGCTTTGCTTCCTTCGGGAACAGCTCCTGAAATACGAGCGGTCTTCCGTCTCCCCTTGCGGCTTCAGCCTCCGCAAAGCACTTGCGTATGGTCTTTTCCCTTTCGGACATACTCATTCGGTTCCAGGCAACAGTGCCCAGTCCGAGCGATACCATATGACCTCCGCATCTGGGGCAGCCCCTGTCATCATTGACGTTTTCCATAAGGTCAAGGTATCTGCAGTTTTCACAGCATCCTATATGCATCATATCCCCTTATTTCCCCCGTTTTTTGGGCGCAAAAGCCCACAATCCCTGTTTATCCTAACATATAGCGGTATACTTTGCAATAATATTTTTATGTTAACCGTTGATCTTTTTAACAGAATTTCACAAAATATTTTGTTGACTATGCACTATGCTTTCGGTATAGTCTATCTATACTTTTCTTTTTTGATCCGTTTCGGATCGTTTTCTCCATAACAATACGCGGACAACCCTATGGAAACAGTAGAACGGAGGTATATTATGTTCTGTTCCGTATCATCCGGCGGTGTCCACGGTATCGAGAGCTTTCCCGTAAAGGTTGAGACCGATATTTCGAACGGCCTGCCATGTTTTGACATAGTCGGCTATGTCGGAAATGAAGTCCGTGAATCCAAGGAACGCGTCATGACTTCACTTAGGAACGCGGGATTTTCGCTTCCCGTTGCACACATCACGGTCAACCTCTCACCTGCAGACATCAAGAAAAGCGGCACCGGCTTCGATCTTCCGATAGCGCTTTCCATACTTGCCTGCATGAATATTCTCGACAGTGAATGCCTTGAGGATATGTTCATTGCGGGCGAGCTCTCACTTTCCGGCGACATCTGCCATACAAAAGGGATACTCCCTATGATCATTATGGCAAAAGCGCAGGGTATAAAGCGTTGTCTCATCCCCGCCGCGAACTCAGGCGAAGGCTGCGTTGTCGAGGACATCGAAGTGTACGGCGTATCAACCCTGTCCGAAGCCATCTCGTTCCTTCTCGGAGAACTCTGCCTTACACCGATGAAAAGTCATCTGCGTTCGGATCTTCTTGCCGATCACGTGTATGATCATGATTTTTCCTGTGTAAGGGGACAGAAAACAGCAAGAAGGGGCGCTGAGATTGCGGCAGCTGGTTTACATAATTTGCTAATGGTCGGACCTCCGGGCGCCGGCAAGAGCCTGATCGCCAAGTGCATCCCTTCAATACTGCCGCCGCTTGATGAGGATGAATGTCTGGAAGTCTCGGCCGTTTACAGCGTAAGGGGCGCCCTCTCTTCCGATATGCCGCTCATCACACAGCGGCCGTTTGTCGCTGCGCACTCCTCTTCGACCGACATCTCACTCGTCGGCGGCGGAATGATCCCGAAGCCCGGGGCCGTCAGCCTCGCACATAAGGGAGTTCTGTTCCTTGATGAGATACCCGAATTCTCAAGGCGGGCTCTCGAAGCGCTGCGCCAGCCTCTCGAGGACGGCTGCGTACACATAACACGAAATCGGGATATGTGCACGTTCCCTTCCGACTTCATGCTCGTCGCGGCTATGAACCCATGCCCGTGCGGGAACTATCCCGACATGAACAAATGCACGTGCAATGATGCGGCAAGGACGCGGTACCTGTCCAAGATCTCGGGGCCGTTCCTTGACAGGATGGATATATGCGTGACAGCGGAGAAGGTCTCTCCTTTTGACATACAGTCGCGCGAGCTTCCCGAGCCGTCCTCCGCTATAAGAACTCGCGTCGTCGCGGCGCACGAGAGGCAGAAGGAGCGGTTTGCAGGACTTAACATATCATTCAATTCACAGATGGGGAATCGGGAGATCGAGAAGTTCTGTGCACTCGGTGATGCACAGGAGCGGCTCATGAAGATGCTCGCCGACAAATACGAGATGAGCGCGCGGACGTACTACCGTGTACTCAAGGTTGCACGGACCATCTCCGATCTTGTCGGGAGCGATTCCATTACCGAGAACGCACTCCTCGAGTCATTCCGCCACAAAGTAAGCTTCTAGGAGGTCCACATGAACGAGAGAATATACGATTACTGGGCTGCGACGTTGCAGGACGGATATATTGGCAATCTCATAGATATAGTTGAGTCTGCGGGTGGCGCCTGGGCTCTTTATGAGATGACAAAGACACAGATGACAGAAAGGTTGGCGATATCGGAGAAGCTCGCGGACCACATCGACAGGAACAAGCCGGATATAAGCATCCTGGAGGATGATATGGAGCGCCTTGCCGCGAAAGATATTAGTTATGTAAACCACGCGGATCCGGATTTTCCCGATAAGCTCCGTAACATCGCAAGCGTTCCGTACGGGATATTCGTAAAGGGTGCTCTGCCAGATCCGGATACACCGTCGGTTGCGATAGTAGGGGCCAGGGAATGCAGCGAATACGGGCGGCTCATGGCCGAATACTTCGGCGATCGTCTCGCACGTGAGGGGGTCCAGATAATAAGCGGCATGGCATGGGGGATCGACGGTATCTCACAAGAGGCCGCGATCGCCGCGGGCGGACACTCCTTTGCCGTCCTCGGCTGCGGAGTGGACATAGCCTATCCGGTAAAGAACATGATACTGTACCGGCGCCTTTGCAAAGACGGGAACGGGATCATAAGCGAATATGCGCCCGGCACTCCCGCCCAGGCCAGACAGTTCCCTCCGAGGAACCGCATAATATCGGCTCTGTGCGATGTCCTTATCGTTGTGGAAGCGCGTTCGCGAAGCGGCACCCTTATCACTGTCGATATGGCGATCGATCAGGGGCGTACCGTTATGATCGTGCCGGGAAGGCTGACCGACACATTAAGCGCAGGCTGCCTTAACCTCCTCTTTCAGGGAGCACTTCCCGCAACGAGTGCGGATGTAGTTCTCGAACAGCTTGGGATAAAAAGGGCGGCAAAGAAAAGATCCGGGAAGTCCCGGATCGGATGTACTGATAATTCAATTAAGTCGGGGACATGTGAGATAAGCAAAGAACTCGCCGCTGTCCGTGATGTTCTAAAGCTAGAACCTCAAAGTACCGAAGCGATCGCCGATAAAGCACATCTTCCGCTCGGATCCGTCATGATAATACTGACAAAGCTCGAGATAGAGGGGATCGCGCGTGAAGTGTGGCCGGGCTATTTTATCATACGACAGGAGTTCGCATGATCATGCCTTTTCTATGACTCGCCCTCTGCGCTTTCCGGCACACCACTCTCCGGCACACCGTCCTTCGGCGCTTCGCCGTCGGCACTGAACTTATACCGGTTATCGTACGTTCTCATTATATCCACGATCTCGATGTCCTGATACATTGAAAGCGACAGGTCTATGATCGTGTTCGTCGAAAAGCACAGTACCATCGGACGGAATATCTTGTCCTCGTTCGGTGCTATGACAAGAGCCTTCTCTCCTGTAGACAGCTCCACGCTCACGCCCTTGTTGAGAAGATTGATGCTCTGCAGGAGTGCATTTACGGCATCGGGATCGAAGTAATCGGGATTATCCATCATGACCTTCATCTGGATATATTCCGACTGGGGCTCACCCGCACTGTTGATCGCCGTCATGCGGTCATATTCCTCCGCAACGGTCAGTACTCTTGCGCCAACGACCATCTTGTTGTTGTTCTTGTCGATCTCCTCGCCCTTGTAGTATGCGTCCAACCTCTTGAACGACTGCATGACGACACGCTTGATGTTCGGCGTCGATGCGAACGCAGCTTCTATGATGCTGATGCCTTCGAACTCTGCCGCACGCAGCTGAGCCGTCTCCTCTTCCGTTATATCATCCTTGACGAGGAGGGACGGATCCGCGTTGAGCTTTCCTATATCGTGCAATATCGCACATACAACAGCCTCCGTCATATCCTCTTTGCGCACGTTCATGTTATGACATATCATCGCAGTGAGGATCGCGACGTTTAGCGAATGCTTATATACGAAATCTTCCTTGCTTCGAAGGTTCTGCAGGAAATTGATCTTATGATCGAGACGTCCGTAATTCCTGACGATGTTCTCCGCAAGCTGATATATTCTGTTGTTCTTGCCTCTCTCGAGAACGGACTTGAGCTCTTCCTCGACCGAGAAAACGGTGACCATCTGGAACTTCTCGAACTCTACATCCTCTTCAGTCTGAGGCGGCAGGGGTTCCGCCGGCTCAAGGATATATATGCCGATAAGCTTGAAGTTGCGCACACTCTCTATACCCTGCTGCGTCAGCTTGGAATTACGGTCATACAGCAGGACACCCTTGTTGTTGTAGATGGGCTTTGCCAGTCTCATTCCGATCTTCAGATCTTCGGTCTTAACAAACTTCATCTGTACTTCTCCATGAACACTTCAAAATCTTCCGGCGCAACCGGTCTCGAATAGTAATAACCCTGAACGATATCGCACTTGATCGTCTCGAGAAACTCAAGCTGATCCTGTGTCTCGACACCTTCCGCGATAACGGCAAGTCCGAGCTGCTTTGCCATTCGCACGCTCGCCTCAACAATGATCTTACCTCTCTCCGTTGACATGATCTCATCAAGGAAGAACCTGTCGATCTTGAGCGTATCTACCGGTGCGTTCCTGAGCATGTTGAGCGATGAATAACCGCTTCCGAAATCATCCATCATGATCCTGAACCCGCACTTCTTGAGCGCGGACATTTCGTTGAACAGTTCGTCAACATCCTCCATGAAGAGATTTTCGGTTATCTCAAGCTCCAGGTACTTCGGAGCGATATCATACTTGTGCACGAGATTGAGAAGTATATCGGACAGGTTCGTGTTACCGATATGGACTCTCGAGATGTTAACGGATACGGGAAGGAATATGCCGCGCTTCTGCAACTGCTGAAGATATTTGCATGCCTCCTCCCATATGTACATATCCATCTTGGTGATGAACCCGTTACTCTCAAACAGCGCAAGGAACTGCGCCGGAACGAGTATACCCTTTATCGGATGCTTCCAGCGCACCAGGGCCTCCGCTCCGCAAAGTTTCTTCGTTGCAAGATCGATCTGCGGCTGCAGGAACATGACGAACTCATTGTTTGCAAGCGCCGTGTTCATCTCTTCCTCTATCTCAGCCTGCTCACGCATCTTGAGCCTTATGACATCATCATATACCGCATAGTTCGTAAGCGCGTTACCCTTGACCTGCTTCTTGACGGCTCTCGCACGGTCGCACATAAGCCTTATCGGGATATCCCTGTCGCCGACCTTGTATATGCCGTATGTGAGCGTTATCGCCATTGGAACGACCCTTGCGTTCCTGACGGAATCGGAAAGCTTGTTCATGTACTGTACAAGATCCTGGTCGGTCTTGTACTTGAGCAGTACCGAGAATACGTCTCCCTGATAACGCTTTGCGATCGAATCCTTCGGAGATACTTCGCGGATCGTCTTACCGACGACCTCAAGAGTACGGTTACCCGCATCTATGCCGTATCTGTCGTTTATCAGCCTGAACCTGTCAACGTCTATCGATATTGTAACGAACTTGTCATTCTCATCTTCGTTGATGTTGCCCGCTGCCTTCTTTTCGAATGT
>JAEEGL011492540.1_pt1 | contig 11330 bp, 5 predicted proteins | sample 9134231 | NCBI WGS metagenome assembly JAEEGL01 (sample SAMN16246548, study PRJNA631951) | gut metagenome | biome: gut microbiome; feature: rumen; material: fiber-attached | host: Bos | place: Iran: Karaj | collected 2018-10
CATAATTAAGACCCCCTCCCCGCTCCCCCTAAGGGGGAGAGTAGAATGTTTAGTGGGGAGGATTCTACATTATATTTTTTATTGTGAGTTTATCCCTGTTACCACTCCCCTCCATATAGGGAGGGGCTGGGGGTAGGTCTAAATTCCTAATTTCTGATTATACGCCTTGAGCGTTTCGAGCTGGTTAGACTTAACGTGAATGAAGTTCTCGATGCCTGCGGCCTTCAGGTCTTCCGAACAAGCGGGAGCACCTGCTACCACAAACATGGCGCGGCCAGCGAGATACTGGAAGGCGGGAATGGCATATTCGGCGTACTCATCATCCGAAGAGCAGATAACCACGATGTCGGCTTTGGCTTCGAGGGCTGCGTCAACGCCTTCTTCAACGGTCTTGAAGCCAAGGTTGTCCTTCACCTTATAGCCTGCGGCAGCCAGGAAGTTGCAAGAGAACTGGGCGCGTGCCTGACGCATGGCGAGGTTGCCGATGGTGAGCATGAACGCGATGGGCTGCTTCTGGGCTTTCTCAGTGGAAAGGCGCAAGGTCTCGAACTCAGAGGCAAGACGCTCGGTGTTGAGGGCGGGAAGTTCAGCTGTTTCGTTTGCTGCTGAAGCACAGCAACATGCAGAGCTACAGGGCTGCTTGCCCTCGCTGGTCTCAGTGAAGTTGGGGAACTGGTTGGTGCCGAGGATGAACTCGCGACGGGTGGCGGCAGCGGCGTGACGCTTCTCGTTCGAGGTGTTCACGGCAGTGGTGATGTTGCCTTTCAGGGCTTCTGCCAAGAAACCACCGGCTTCCTCAACAGCAAGGAACAGTTTCCAGCCTTCCTTGGCAATGGCATCGGTGAGATGCTCAATCGTATAAGAACCGCCAGAGACATCGACGAGTTTGTCGAAGTGAGCTTCTTCCTTCAGCAACAGCTGCTGGTTGCGAGCGATGCGCTCTGCAAACTCCGTAGGCTGCTCATACGGTTTATCGAACGGCGTGACAATGATGGAGTCGACGTTGGCAATGGCTGCCGACATGGTCTCAGTCTGCGAACGGAGCAGGTTGACGTAAGAGTCGAACAGCGTTTGGTTGTACTGGGAAGTGATGGCGCATACATGCATCTGGCAGGCGCAGTCGCACTTGGGTTCAAACTGCTTCACAATCTGTGCCCACAGCAGACGGGCTGCACGGAATTTTGCTATTTCCATGAAATAGTTCTCCGAGACACCCATGTTGAACTTGATACGCTTGGCGGCCTCGGTGGCATCGATGCCAGCCTCGGTGGCCAGGTTCAGATACTCGGCACCCCAAGCCAATGCATAGCCCAGTTCCTGATAGATATAGGCACCGGCATTGTTAAGCGACACGCTGTTCACGTTAATGCACTTGTAGCCGGGCAGTTCCTTCAGGGCAGCTATGAGCTGAGGCAGGAATTCGGTACACAGCGACGAGGTGTCTTTGCCCTTTTTAAGGATTTTCTCAATGGGATCGAAGTTGATGCTTCCCTTCAGTTCGTCCAGCGGGTAGTTCTTCTCCTTGAAGTAGGCCACCAGCATCTCAGCCAGCTCCACACAGTGACGCTGACAGGTCTTGAAGTTCAATTCGACATACTGCGGCAGGATGCCATCAAGCAACGTCTCGATGAGTTCCTTGCTGACTTCATTGCCGTGAATCTGAAATCCGAGCGAGTCGACACCTTTGTTCAGCACGTCGAGCGCCTTGGCGTTGGCCGCCTTAGCATCCTCCACCTTGATGTCCTGACGGACGAACCACAGATTGTTGTCCTTCTTGTTGCCTCGCACGAACGGAAACTCACCGGGCAGCGAATCAACAGCTTTCAACTCCTTCAAGTCCTCGCGACGATAGAAGGGCTGCACATTAAAACCTTCATTTGTTCTCCATACCAGACGTTTCTGGAAGTCGGCACCTTTCAGGTCCACTTCAATCTTGTCCAGCCACTCTTGTGTGGTGGGCGCAGTAAACTCGGTAAAGAGCTTTTCTTTGATGTTTGACATAGTTTGTGTAATTATTTATATAAGTTGTTTTTGGCTTTAAAAGTATGCAAAGTTACAAAAGAGTTGTCAGTTTAAATAACAAACAACTCTTTTTTTGCTTTACCTTAATGATTTTTAAGAACTATTCCCATACAACCATCAGAGGCTGACGCAGGCCGCGCATCGTCCAGTCGGCACGCAACTGCCATTCGGAAAGAGTGCGCACGTCGTGTTTTGACCAGGCTGAACCAAAATAATAGGTATATGGTTCGCCCTTGTAGTCATTTCGGATGCCAAGGATGTGGCCTTCATTGCCGCCGCTGGGCTTGTCGAAAAGCATTTTCCGGGTCTCGCTGACCCCATCGGGGAAGAGGGCACCCACAAACAGCTGGCAGTTGCAGACACGCGGGTTGTCGGTAGGATCGGCATAGAGCACACAGTCACTGCCCAACACGATGTTCTGCTTGTCCTCGGAGTGAATGACTGCTCCCGTAGCCAGCGAAACAGGCTGTGAAAGTCCGTCGTACCAAACTCTGACACGGTTGAAGTTCGACCCTTTATCGAGCTGAACGAGGCGATGTTCTGTAACGGCGGTGTCGCCCTTGACGACAGCAGGATGGTAGTTGAGCTGCACGGTGGTACGCATGGGGCCGTTGTCAAGAATCTGATAGTCCTTGAAACAATAAGGATAGACCATCTGGCCGTCGGCCATCAGGGCTGGTGTGCCACAACCTAAGGTGGGGCCTACCTGATAGAGATCCATACCGCGCCCGTGGTCATTATGATAGGAATTCAGCCGATAGAGCGAATCGCCGCGCTGGCGGTTTTCCCTGCGCAGTTTCTCGACAGCAGGCATCATTACAACATCTTCAATCCAGTAGCGCTGTTCCACCACCAGTTCTGGAGTATTCTTCGACCACACATCTGTACCATAGCTCCGCTCACCCGTCCGCTGGAGTGCAGGTCCATAGACACGGTAGGCACCACGGTCGTTTTCCCAGGCATAATCGTCCTTCCGTTCAGGATAGACACGTCCGTAACAAACCGTTGCATAGACTTTGGGAGTTCCTTTTCTGATGGTGAACGTAAACTTGCCATGGGGACGAACGCCTACATCGAGCAGCACCTCGCCATCATAGCTCAACTGATAAGGCACCTCAAGACCGCCTTCATCGAGCACGATGAACTGACGTCCACCTTGGATGCCCAGCCGCTCGTAGAGCTGGTTGGCAGCCACCTCGACCACCTGCTGGCGGAACTCGTCACTTTCATTGATTACCGTCAGACGAATGGAGGTGTTGCCTCCGTTGACGGAACCATCCTCAAAGCGAAGGTGCTCACAGGCAGCCAACAGGAAGGCTCCCACACCGAAGTTGGCCTGCGAACGGGCATCAACAGTCTTGGTGGGATCGGGCTTCTCACCGATGGGCTGCACGAAGCCCACGCTTCCGTCAGGCTGCAAAGCTTTTGTCACCAGATAGTTCCAAGCCTTTGCAATCACAGGTTCATAGGCAGCACGGTCAAGCAGTCCGTGGTTCACTCCCCAAAGCATACCATAGGTAAAGAAGGCGGTGCCAGATGTCTCAGGGCCTGGAGCATCCTCCTCGCAAAGCATGGAACGGCTCCAATAGCCGCCAGGACGCTGCACACGTGCCACACCCTCAGCAAGTTCACGGAACCGCTGCACGAAGAAGGGACGATGCTGATAGTCGCTCGGCATATCGTTCAGCACCTTGGCCAGTCCGGCCAACACCCATCCGTCGCCACGTGCCCAGAAACTCTTTCCGTCGTTACAGGCAGTCTTCACCTTGGGCCAGATGTATTTGGCATCACGGTAATAGAGTTGTTCATCTTTGTCGTACATCAGTTCGTCGGCCCATTTGAAGTTGGCATAGAGCTTGTCCAGATACTTCACCTCGCCCGTAGTCTTATAGAGCTTGGCAAAGACAGGCATGACCATATAGAGAGCATCGGCCCACCACCAGAAATCAGTTTCCTGCGATCGGCACTCGGTATCCATGACTTCGATGGCACGCTTGATTTTGAACTGAGAGCTGAGCGCGGAGAACTGATCATTTCTTGCACCGTTGTCTAGTTCGTAGAGATCGAGGTAGGTTTGGAAACAGATTTGCCAGTCGCCAAAGAGCACGTAGTCGTGACCCTCACCGTAGTTCTTGTACTTCCATTTCGACGGATCCTTCTCCTGAGCACCCATCCATTTGTTGTGGCGTGCCCACGTCTCGCTATAGTCGCGCCAGCGAGCTACCTCCAGCAAGCGGTAGGCTTCCATGTTGCCGGTGTGATAGGCAGCCTCATCCCAGAAGGAGCGCACCAGCGGTGAGTGGTGCTGCTGCCAGTAGTCGTTCACCTTGGTAATGATTTCAACGGTCGAGAGCGGCTTGGCTTCAGGACGTTGCTTCCTGCTTCGTGCCTCAGTGGAAAGAGAAAGCAGAAACAGGGCGGTCAGTAGTAGTGTGATTCGTTTCATATCGTGGGGGTTATTTTAGGTGCTCATTAAAGAAGTTCACGCACTGACGGAACAAGTGATTGCGGGTATTGCCTCCATAGATGCTGTGATTGCGGTTGGTGTAGACCAGCTGGCGGAAATCCTTGTCGGCCTGCACCAGTACCTCAACATACTCGGCTGTATTCTGATAGTGTACGTTGTCGTCGCACAGTCCATGACACAGCAGCAGCGCGCCTTGCAGCTTCCCCGCACGTGCAATGGGGTTCACCTGGTCATAGCCCTGGGCATTCTCCTTGGGTGTGCGCATGAACCTTTCTGTATAGACAGTGTCATAGAAGCGCCAGCTTGTAGGCGGAGCAATGGCCACGCCTGCAGCAAAGACTGCCCTACCCTCACTCATCGACATGAGCGTGTTCCAGCCGCCATAGCTCCAGCCCCAGATGCCAATGCGGTTCTTGTCTACATAGCTCTGCTGTCCCAGCCAGAGAGCCGTTTCCACTTGGTCTTTCGCTTCCAGTTCGCCCAGTCGCAGGTAGGTACACTTCTCAAACTCCGCACCGCGACCACCGGTACCCCGGTTGTCCACACAAACGACGATGTAGCCCTGCTGAGCCAGATACTGCTCAAGAATGGCCCCCTGTCCGTTCATACCAATGCCCCAGGCGTTCTTCACCTGCTGATTGCCAGGTCCTCCGTACTGGTACATCACGACCGGATATTTCTTGTTCGGGTCGAAATTCTTGGGCTTCACCATCCAGCCAACGAGTTTTGTCTCGGGCGTGGTCAAGATGAAGATTTCTTTTTCGCCCATATCGTAAGAGGCATACTTGTCGGCCAGCGTCTTGTTGTCGATGAGCGTGGTGAGCATCTTGCCCTGGTTGTTGCAGAGAGCATAGGTATTGGGATGCTTCAAGTCGCTCCACGTAAGGATGAAGTTCTTGAAGTCCTTCGAGAACACCGCCGTGTTCCACCCATCTTTCTCTGTCAGGCAGTCCACATTGCCGTTCTTTCTTGACACATAGACCTTTTGGTCGGTAGGGCCTGCGTTGAGGGCTGCAAAGTAGAGGTCGCCCGTCAGCTCGTCGTAGCCGTAGACCTCGGTAACGATGGTGTGGGCAGCCCCGCCAAGACGCTGTCCTGGCTTTTCAAAGTCGCCCACCGTGCGCTGCAACTGTCCGTTCAGGCTGTAGAGATAAATATGGTTATAGCCGTTGCGCTCGCTGGTCAGCACTATGTGATTGTCGGTGATGACCAGGTTGGCAAACACGTTCTCATTGATGTACTTATCAACCTTGTCCTCGATAACCTGCTGACATACAGTAGACAACGGATTGGCCATGAACACGCGCAACAGATCCTGATGGCGGTTGAGCGTGAAGACAGCCACCTTTGAAGGGTCGCTTGTGGCCTTGATGCGCGGAATGTAGCCATCGGCATCGAGCGGCAAGTCCATCTTACGGGTCTGATGGCTCTTGATGTCATAGCTCAACAGGCTCACCGTTGCGTTTTCTTCGCCTGCCTTGGGGTATTTGTAGCTGTAGAGTGAAGGATAGGTATCGCCTGCGGCAGAGCTGCGGTTGAAATACTGCATCGTGTATTCCTTCACGCGACTTTCGTCGTAACGCACCCAGACAATCTGTCGTGAGTCGGCCGTGAAGACCATCGACGAGTTAAAGGAGAATTCTTCTTCGTTGACCCAGTCGGGTAGGCCGTTGATTACTTCATTGAACTTCCCGTCCTTGGTCACCTGGCTCTCGGCATTGCCGTAGAGCAGTTTCACGAGGAAAATGTTGTTGTTGCGCACAAAGGCCACCTGCGTGCCGTCGGGACTCCAAACGGGTGTCTGCTGCGGGCCACCGTCGGAAAGCGGTTCCAGCTTGTTGTTGGCCAGGTTATAAATATAATAGGTGGCAGTGAACGAACGGCGGTAGATGGCTTTCGTCTGCGTCTGGATGAGCATGTTCTTGCCATCAGGGCTCATCACATAACCGTCGACGCGGCTCACCTGGGCTCCACGTGCCTTGGCGGCATCGAAGATGACTCCCGTCTGCTTGCCCGTCTTGAACGAGCAGCGCACCACCTGGCGTCCGTCCTGCGCTATCTGGGCATAGGTCTCACCGTCGCTCAGTGGCACCACGGCCGACATAGCCTCGCCCCGGAAGGCACCCTTTGTAATGTCACGCAGGTCCAGCTGCTGGCCTGCCACTATCTGCACGGTAGCCATCAGCAAAGCCGCGCACAAAAGTAGAGTTTTTTTCATTGCACTGATTGTTTTTAATGCGTGCAAAGATACAACATTATTCCGAGAAAAAAAACGATATACTTAAAAACTTATCCTTTTATTATCCGATTATTTTGCGGTCTCACTTTTTTTTGCTAATTTCGCGGCGAAATCTGAATCAATGCGAAAATGAAGCAAGCAATGATTTTCGCCGCAGGGTTGGGGACACGTCTGAAACCGCTCACCGACACGATGCCGAAGGCACTGGTGCCGGTGGCAGGAAAGCCCCTGCTGTGGCATGTGCTCACCAAGCTGAAGAATGCCGGATTCGAACGTGTCGTCATCAACGTCCACCACTTTGCCAACCAGGTAGAGCAATACGTACGTGAGAATTATCCCCTGTTTGGCATCGACATCCGCATATCCAACGAACGACAGCAGCTGCTCGACACAGGCGGCGGTCTGAAGAACGCCCGGCACCTCTTTGACCCAGGATGGCCCGTGCTGATCCACAACGTTGACATTCTCAGCAATGCCGACCTGAACCAGCTGTACGATGCTGCGCTGCAGCCAAACACCTCGACACCCCATTTGGGCGACAACAGCGTGCTGCTTGTCAGCGAGCGGACCACCAACCGCCACCTGTTCTTTGCCGACGACATGCACCTCATGGGCTGGAAGAACGACACCACGGGCGAAGAAAAGAAGCCTTTTCCAGAACTGGAACTAACAAGCTTCAAGCCATTGGCATTCAGCGGCATACACGTCATCGCTCCGTCACTACTCGGGAAGATGGCCGACGGCCGCTCACCCTGGGGCGACCGCTTCAGCATCATAGACTTCTACCTCTGGGCTGCCGCCGAAAGAAACGTCATCGGACAGCAGCAGACCGCACTCCGGCTGCTCGACGTGGGCAAGCAAGACACCCTGCATGAAGCAGAACAATTCATCAAACAACTATACTGATTTCATTATGCAAAAAATCATCATCCTCGACTTCGGTTCACAGACCACGCAGCTCATCGGACGACGAGTACGCGAACTGGATACCTTCTGCGAGATCTTGCCTTACAACAAGTTCCCGAAGGACGACCCCAGTGTTATCGGCGTCATCCTGAGTGGCTCGCCCTATTCAGTCCACGACCCGGAGGCTTTCAAGGTCGACCTCAGCCAGTTTGTGGGCCGACTACCCGTGCTGGGCATCTGCTACGGCGCACAGTTCATCTCCCACACCCTGGGAGGACGGGTTGAGAAGGCAGACTCGCGCGAGTACGGACGCGCTAACCTCGAAACAGTCGACACCACCAACCCGCTGTTCAAGGGCTTCGAGAAAGGTTCGCAGGTGTGGATGTCGCATGGCGACACCATCACCGCCATTCCCCAAGAGTTCAAGGTCATCGGCTCTACCAAAGATGTCACCAACGCAGCATTCGCTTCTACGCAGCAACCTGTCTGGGCCGTTCAGTTCCATCCGGAGGTGTACCACACCTCGCAGGGAAAGACGCTGCTGAAGAATTTCGTGGTCGACATCTGCGGTTCCCGCCAGGAATGGAGCGCCGCCTCGTTTGTCGACACAACCGTAGCCGAACTGAAAGAGCAGCTGGGCGACGACCGCGTCATCCTCGGACTCTCCGGCGGTGTCGACTCCAGCGTAGCAGCCGTACTGCTAAATCGTGCCATCGGACAGCGTCTCACCTGTATCTTTGTCGACCACGGCATGCTGCGTAAGAACGAGTTCCAGCAGGTCATGAACGACTATCAGGGTCTGGGGCTGAACGTCATCGGTGTCGATGCCTCCGAGCGTTTCTTCTCAGACCTGGCTGGTGTCACCGACCCCGAACAGAAGCGCAAGATCATTGGCCGCGACTTCGTCGAGGTGTTCAATGCCGAGGCTAAGAAGATTACCGACGCCAAGTGGCTGGCCCAAGGCACCATCTCCCCCGACCGCATCGAGTCGCTGAACATCACGGGCAAGGTCATCAAGAGCCACCACAACGTGGGTGGGCTGCCCAAGGAGATGCACCTGCAGCTCTGCGAACCGCTGAAGTGGCTGTTCAAGGACGAGGTGCGCCGCGTAGGCCGTCAGCTGGGCATGCCCGAACACCTCATCACCCGTCATCCCTTCCCCGGCCCCGGACTGGCCGTTCGCATCCTCGGCGACATTACTCCCGAAAAGGTACGCATCCTGCAAGATGCCGACGACATCTACATCCGCGGCCTTCGTGAATACATTGACACCGACGGTGAAACGCTCTACAACAAGGTGTGGCAGGCGGGAGCCATCCTGCTGAGCACCGTGCGCAGCGTAGGCGTGATGGGCGATGAGCGCACCTACGAGCATCCCGTTGCCCTGCGTGCCGTCACCAGCACCGATGCCATGACTGCCGACTGGGCCCACCTGCCCTACGACTTCATGGCCAAGGTCTCGAACGAGATCATCAACAAGGTGCGCGGCGTCAACCGTGTCTGCTACGACATCTCCTCCAAACCGCCCGCAACCATCGAGTGGGAATGATTTGGAACCCTTTTGAATGCTGAAAAGGATATTTTAAACTCATTATAAATCAGCTATTTAGACCACTATTTTGAGTAATCGTCTGATTTTCAAAGTAGTGGTCGTTTTGTACAAAACCACCAAAAACGACCCCTAAATCTGCCCCCTTACGACCCCTGGAATTTGGTGATTTCAATTTTATTTCGAACCTTTGCACTATCTTGCTTCTATTTTTTTTGCGTCAACAGGCAATTGTTAGCAGAAAAAATAGTACCTTTGCAAACTGAAAGCAAAAACCAACTTTTTATAGACAACAAAACACCATGGCAAAAGAAAAACTGAGCAAAGTGCTCGTACTGGGTTCGGGTGCCCTGAAGATAGGACAGGCCGGCGAGTTTGACTATTCTGGTTCACAGGCTCTGAAAGCCTTGCGCGAAGAGGGCATCAGCAGTGTGCTGGTGAACCCGAACATTGCAACCATTCAGACCTCGGAGGGTATTGCAGACAAGGTTTATTTCCAACCTGTGACCCCACATTTCGTGACAGAGATCATCAAGAAGGAACGACCCGACGGCATCCTGCTGGCCTTCGGCGGACAGACGGCACTGAACTGCGGAACAGAACTCTATCAGAACGGAACACTGGAGAAATATGGTGTGACGGTGCTCGGCACAAGTGTGGAGGCCATCATGAACACCGAAGACCGCGACCTCTTCGTGAAGAAACTCGACGAGATTGAGCTGAAGACGCCCGTGAGCCATGCCGTGGAGAACATGGAGGACGCTCTGAAGGCTGCACACGAGATAGGATTCCCCATCATGATTCGCTCGGCTTACGCCCTGGGCGGACTGGGATCGGGCATCTGTCCTGACGAAGAGGCTTTCCGCGAGTTGGCTGAAAGTGCTTTCACGTTTGCACCGCAAATCCTTGTAGAAGAAAGCCTGAAGGGCTGGAAGGAGATTGAGTTTGAGACCATCCGCGATGCCAACGACCACTGCTTCACAGTGGCCTCGATGGAGAACTTCGACCCCCTGGGCATCCACACGGGCGAAAGCATCGTGGTGGCTCCCACCTGCTCGCTGAAGGAGGAACAAGTCAAGATGCTGCAGGACATCACCATACGCTGTGTGCGCCATCTGGGCATTGTGGGTGAGTGCAACATCCAGTTTGCTTTCAATGCCGCGACCAACGACTACCGAATCATCGAGATCAACGCCCGACTGAGCCGCTCATCAGCACTGGCCTCAAAAGCTACTGGCTATCCCCTCGCCTTCGTAGCCGCAAAGATTGCCTTGGGCTACACGCTCGACCAGATTGGCGAGATGGGCACAACCTCTTCGGCATACGTGGCTCCAAGCCTGGACTACATGATCTGCAAGATTCCGCGTTGGGACTTGACGAAGTTTGCCGGAGTTTCACGTCTAATTGGCTCCAGCATGAAATCGGTGGGCGAAATCATGTCTATCGGCCGTTCGTTTGAGGAGATGATCCAAAAGGGTCTGCGCATGATTGGTCAGGGCATGCACGGCTTTGTGGGCAATGACCACACGCGCTTTGAAGACCTGGACAAGGAGCTGGCCAATCCTACCGACCTGCGTATCTTCGCCATCGCGCAGGCACTGGAGGAGGGCTACACGGTGGAACGTATTGAGGAACTGACGAAGATTGACGTGTGGTTCCTGGAACGGCTGAAGCACATCGTAGACCTGAAGCATCAGCTGCAAAAATACAATAAGCTGGAAGAAATTCCCGATGAGTTCCTGCTGGAAGTGAAGCGCTGCGGATTCAGCGATTTCCAGATTGCCCGCTTTGTACTGAAGCCCGGCAATGGCAACATGGAGAAAGAAAATCTGGAGGTGCGCCGTTACCGCAAGGAGCGCGGCATCATGCCCTCGGTGAAGCGCATTCCCACCGTTGCATCGGAACATCCCGAACTGACCAACTATCTCTACTTCACCTATACCCACACACCTGCCTTCGGCAATCCCGAAGGTGAGAAATACTTGACGAAGCACGACATCAACTATTATAATAATGAGAAGTCGGTGGTGGTGCTCGGTTCAGGTGCCTACCGCATCGGCTCTTCGGTTGAGTTTGACTGGTGCTCGGTGAACGCCATCAACACGGCAAGAAAGCTGGGCTATAAGAGCATCATGATCAACTACAAC
>JAEEGL011681243.1_pt1 | contig 11330 bp, 6 predicted proteins | sample 9134231 | NCBI WGS metagenome assembly JAEEGL01 (sample SAMN16246548, study PRJNA631951) | gut metagenome | biome: gut microbiome; feature: rumen; material: fiber-attached | host: Bos | place: Iran: Karaj | collected 2018-10
CATGCCGACCGGTTCGGGCAAGTCCATCTGCTACCAGCTCGCCGCCATGCTTCTGCCGGGAACGACGCTCGTCGTTTCGCCGCTCATCGCCCTCATGAAGGACCAGACGGACGCCCTTGATGAGCTTGGCATCCCCGCCACCTTTATCAATTCGTCCGTTTCCGCCGGGGAGATGTCGCTTCGCCTGAGCGCCCTTGCCGCCGGACGCTACAAGCTTGTCTACGTCGCTCCGGAGCGCTTCCGCAACGAGCGCTTCCAGGAGGCGCTGGCCCATGCGCGCGTCTCGCTTCTCGCCGTTGACGAGGCCCACTGCATCAGCCAGTGGGGACATGACTTCCGCCCCGACTACCTCAACCTCCGCCATGTCGCCTCGCACCTGCCCGGCGTCCGCATCATGGCCGTCACCGCGACGGCGACCCCTGACGTCAGGCGCGACATCGTCACGCAGCTTGGTCTCGGCGAAGCGCCGCGCCAGCCGCCCGCCACGCACGTCCACGGCTTCGCGCGCGAAAACCTCTCCATCACCGTCTCGCGCTGCGCCACGCACGACGAGAAGGCTGCGCACGTGATGAAAGCCGTTCGCGAACACGGCTGCGGCATCGTCTACGTGGCGACGCGCAAGCAGGCCGAGCGCGTCTACGAGCGCATTGTCCGCGACCTTGCCTTCAGCGGCGGCATTGCTGCTGGCGGCGTCAAACCCGATGTCATCCTCTACCATGGGGCGCTCACGGACAAGGCCCGCAAGACGGCGCAGGATCTCTTCACCGCCTCGCCCTGTCCGGTCGTTGTGGCCACCAACGCCTTTGGCATGGGCGTCGACCGCCCCGACCTCCGCTTCATCGTCCACTGGGACGTCCCTGGCTCAATCGAGGCCTACTATCAGGAGATCGGCCGCGCGGGGCGCGACGGCAAGCAGGCCTTCTGCGACCTGCTCTTCAACTACGCCGACGTCCGCACTCAGGAATTCCTGATCGACGTCGCCGCCTCGCACGGCGACGAGGACGACGACCGCCCCGCACCCGCCGCGGCGGAACTCGAGGCTGCACAGCGTCTTAGACGCGCCAAGCTCGACGCCATGCTCCAGTTCGTCGACTGCCGGGGCTGCCGACACAAGTTCATCCTCGAATACTTCGGCGAAGACGCGACGCATGCGAAATGCGGCGGTTGCGACCACTGCTCGGGTGCCGGCGCGGGGCCGCTCACCGAGGCGCAGTGGATCGTGGTGCAAAAAGTCCTCTCCTGCGTTGCCCGCATGAAGGGGCGCTTCGGCCCGAAACGCATCATCCAGGTCCTGACGGGCGATGACGACCCAATCCTCGAGGAAAAAGGGCTGACCGCCCTCAGCACCTACGGCATTCTCCAGGACACCGCGCCGCGTCTGATTTCGCAACTTCTGGACAGACTCGCCGACGCTGGCTGCATCGCGGTCTCGGATGACGTCTACCACCTGATGTCAATCACGGAGAAGGGCGTCGCCGTCGCCCATCGCCGCCTCAGCGGCTTTACACTCGCGTGGCCCTCCGTCGCCGGTCGCGCCGCTCCGCGCCAAGGGCGGTTCTGGCGTACGTTGGAATAGGTTTTAATTCTGGTCATTTAGCTTTTGTTTTAAGGAGAAGACATCATGGATGGAAAAGACATTGTCAGTATTGCGGCCGTTTGCATTCTGCAGGCCGCCGGCGCGTTGGCTGGACAAGATGAAATCGCCAAGTTCGATCCGCGGATGGCGGTCGAAAAGGCGGTCGTCACCAACGGTGTGAAGTGGATCGACGGCCGCTTCCTCCCCATCGAAGGACGCGCCTTCGACGACGTGGAGCATTATTACGACCGCCTGCCGTCCAACGTCACGACCAAGGTGAATGGCGGCGTGCGCTCGATGAAGCACCACACCTCCGGCATGCAGTTCCGCTTCGCGACGGACTCGAAGAGGCTTGTCTTCAAATGGGTTCCCTACAACGCCAACCTCGCAATGAACCACATGCCTGCGACCGGTGTGAGCGGCATCGACATCTATAAGTTCGATGCGGCGTCCGGCAAGTGGCGCTACGTGAAAACGGGTCGCATTGACAACCCCAAAGGCGGCGAACTCTCCATGGGGTGGACGCCGGGCACGCCCTGTCTCGTCAACCTCCCCCTCTACAACGGCGTCAAGAGCTTCACCCTCGGCATTGAGGCAAACGCGACCATCTCCGCCCTGGAGCCCAGAAAGAGCGGCGTCACGAAGCCCGTCGTCTTCTACGGCACCTCCATTACCCACGGCGGGTGTTGCTCCCGGCCGGGCATGGCATTCGTCAACATCGTCGGCCGCGACCTCGACGTGCCGGTCGTCAATCTCGGTTTCTCGGGCTCCGGAGTCATGGAGTTTGAAATGAGCGAGCACCTCGCGCGGATTGACGCGAGTTGCTACGTCCTCGACTGTCTCTGGAACATGGGTGCCACCACTTCGGGTGCGAGGAACGGCAGGAACGTCGACGAAAACTACGAGCCCTTCATCCGGAACCTTCGCGCAAAGCGCCCGGATGTCCCCATCGTAATGGCGGCCATGTGCGATGTCTACTGCGGCGCCCCAAATGCGAAGGACCGCTATGTCAAGGATCTCTACGACAAGCTCATTGCCGAAGGCTGGAAGAACCTCGTCTATCTTCCCAAGGACAACATGTACAGCGGCGACCTTGATGGCACTGTGGACGGCTGCCACCCGAACGATCTCGGCATGCGCACACTCGCCGACGCCTTCGGCGCCGCTGTGAGAACTGCGCTGAACTTACCCGATGGCTCTGGGGATAAAGGCCGATAACGGATCAAGAGCCAAAGCGGACTTCGTCCTAGGCGAGGATGAACTCGCAGAGGGCGGGATAAATGGACGAAGCCAGAAATTCGCGCTGCGCGAGGGCAAGCGCATTGCGGCGCATGGTGAGAAGCGCATCGCGGTTGGCGGCAAGGGTGCGGATGGCATCTGCAAGGTCCGCCACATCGCCTGCGCGGTAGTTCGCGCCAGCTTGCGCGGAGGCGACGAGTTCCTCTGATTCCCCGGAGAGACAGTTCAGGATTGCAAGTCCCGCCGCCGCATAGTCAGCAAGCTTGTTGGGAACAGCCACTTGTGATTTGGCGAACATCGGCACAACGCCGATTTCGGACTGGCGCAGCAATTGTTCGTATTCCCGTCGCATCAGGAAACCGTGGAAGACGATTGCGTCGCATCCGGAGGCAAGCTTCAGCAGCTTGCTCTCGTCAGGCCCTGTTCCCGCAAGGTCGAGTCTCACCAAGCCGGGCTTTTCCCGGTCAAGCTTCCGCACGGCGCCGATAAGTGTCGCAAGGTCATACGAGGCGCCCATATTACCGCCGTAGACAAGGCGCAAGGGGCCGTCGGCTACGGGCGCGGCATCTTCTGCGACATCGGCGATGCCGAGGCGGAAGACCGCCATCGGCGCCGAGGCTCCGTGTCCTCGCGCGGTTTCAAGGTAGTTCCGGCCGACGGCGGTTATGCAGTCCGCCGTGAGGTAGGCGCGGCGCGCGGTTTCGCGCGCCCTGCGGAAAAGGAAGCGGGAGAGCGAATGGCTCAGAGGCGCGGGGAAGGGGAGTAGACCTTCAAAGGCTTCGGGCCAGGCGTCCTGCACGTCAACGGCGAGGCGACAGGCGAAGGTGTCGCGCAAGGCGCGTGAGGTCTCGTGCGTGGCGAGCGGCGGCAGGCTGGTGACGATGAGGTCCGGGCGCGCCAGTTCCCCGGCGTCGATTGCGCCAAGCGCAGCAAACCGCCATTTCCGCGCAAAGGCCCGATGGTTCAGAATGCGGCGGATGCAGATGTTACGCGCGTAGGGCGGTGTGTCGATAAGCCGCATCAAGACGCCATTGGCGTTGCGGTACGCATGGGCGAGCGGTGTTCCGTTGACGGCAACGCGCGGGGCTTTGCGGGCATGGCTAAAGGAACTTGTCCACCAGACGACTTCATGTCCGCGACATGCCAGTTCCGCGGAAAGCAGGGCGTAGCGTTGGGGGCGTGCGCCTTCTTCCTCAAGGTTGTCGAACGGGTTGCAGAGCCAGATGTTCATGTCGGCGTGGAGAGACCAAGCTGCGTTGCGGCGGCCTGCCAGGAGAACTTCGATTCGACAAGCTTTCTGCCGTTTGCGCCCATCTCGACAAGTTCTGGGCCATAGTGGTAGAGCATGTCGCGTATGGCGATGGCCAGCCCGTCGGCGGAGGTGTCGCAACACCAGCCGCAATGAAGTTCGGGAAGCATCTGCCAGGGCGTGTCCTTCGTGCAGATTGCCGGTACGCCGCAGGCCAAGGCCTCGGCAACGGATGAACCGAAATTGTCGCCGCGCGAGGGAAGGACGAAACAGTCGGCCTCGCGGAAAAGCCGCCACTTGGCCATGCCGTAGGCGGGGTCGATGAATTCGATCTTGCCAACGAGATCAGGCGCTCCGGCGCGTTCTCGGAGTGCGTCGAGTATGCAGTCGTCGTCGGGGCCGCAGATGATTATCCTCAGCTTGCGTCGCGCATCGCATTTGGCAGCTGCCTCAAGTAGGAGGTCGAGTCCGTTGTTTCGCGTAAGGGGACCGTAGTAGAGCAAAGTACGGATGTCATGGTCCTTGGGTTTCGGCATGAGGCGAGGAAGTTCCACGCCCGGCGGCACCACGACGATGCGGTTTGCGTACGCGGCCATTCCGGGGGAGGCGAGTATCCAGTCCTTTTCAAGGTCGGATGTGGCGTGTATGATTTCCGCGCGCTTCATGAGGAAACGGTCGATTTGACCGAGAGCCTTAAGCTGCGGGGAAAGTGCTTTTAGTCGTCTTGGCTCCAGACCGCCATGCGGCGAGACGAAGAGGCGTTTGTGTTCAAGTTTTGCGCAAATGCCGCCACACCAGACGGGGAAAGTGCGCATGCCGTGGACATGGACGATGTCGGCGCCGGCGACAACTTTCCTCAGATTGTGAAGCATTTCGCTTGAATAGCCCGCCAATCTGGACCTTGAAGGGGCGAATCGGCCAATACGGACGCCTGCCTCCTCGGCCTCAAAGGCGGAAACGGACAGGTTTTCCCCCGCAGGAGCGGCAATGACCACGTCAATGCCACACTCCTTCTGCGCTTTCGCCAGCTTAGCGGCGAATTCAGCGGCAGGGTCGCCTTCTGGCGGGAGCCCCGCGACAACATGGAGGATTCTGGGCATTGCAAAACAATTATAGCACGAGGTGTGCCAGATGTGCCAGTAAAGAGCAGGCTTACTTCCACGCGCCTCCCTGAGTATTTTGGCAGATTACATCCTTTGCCGGTTTTTTGCTATTCTGCCTGTTCGAGCCATTCGACGAGTCGCGCCGGCGCATTGGTCATGATGCCGGGGGTGCCAAGATTGGAGAGGAATGCGAAGTCGGTTTCGGCGTCGGCGAAAAAGGCGTTGGCCCTGAGCCCGAGGGAACGGGCGAGTTCGAGCTTTTCCGCCGTGAGGGTTTCGCGTATCGGCTGGAAGAAGCGGCAGCCGAGTTCGGCGCAGCGGCGCATGTTCGCCTCGTCCACGCGTTCGCGCCAGCCGGGTGTGAGGCAGATGGCGATGTCGCGGTCGATGGCCCAGACGGCCTCGACGACCTCCTCCTTGGCGATGGTCATGTACCCCTTGTCGTACATGTCGTACTTTCGGTAGAGGCGGCACGCTTCGGCAAGGGCGGCGGGAGTCGACAGGTAGACCTGGATGTTCATGGCGACCTTGTCGCCTAGGGCGGAGAGGATTTCCTCAAAGGTGGGAATCTCGACCTTCTCCGGGAGCGGGGCGCTTCTGCGGAGCATCTGTCTGAACCAGGAGGCGTTGAGCGTCTTGATTTCGGCAAGGGTTCGCTCTTCCGGGCACCCGTCTGCGTCCGCCGTGCGCTTCAGCGTCGCGTCATGGAGAAGAATGGGTACGCCGTCGCTGGTCGAACGAAGATCGAACTCGATGAAGTCTGCCCCGGCCTCCACGGCCTTTTCCATGGCCAGCAGGGTGTTTTCGGGGTATTCGAGGGAGTTGCCCCTGTGGGCGGTGACGAGTGTCCGCTCCTCCTCATGGAGGCGGGCAAGGGAAACGGAGTCAGTTTTGGTTTTCATGGTCACATTCCAAGAAGGTCTGCGGCGGAGATGATCGCGTCGAAGTAGCCGTTTCCTCGCACGACTGGCGCAAGCTCGCCTTCATACACGAGCGCGGTTCGAATAGAGATGCCGCGGGGATGACGCAGTCGGGCGACCTTTTCCGCGACTTCCGACTCAACGGATTCGCCAATCGATTTCCTTCGCTTAACCTCGATGATGTACGCAGACTTGCGCGTCTGCACCAGGAGGTCTATTTGAAGCCCCTTTCTGTCATTCGAATCGCCGTCCTTCCCTGCACGCCTTTCATAGGGCACGGCCGAGAGAACGGGGATTCCCTCAAGGTGGAGGGGCTTCACAAGCTCTCTGAAATTGTTGACGACGAGGTTCTCAAACTGAAGTCCGAGAATGGCATCCCACCCTGGCAGGGAGTCCAACGTGTTGAACAAGTAGGTCTCTGAGAGAATCTCCGTCTCATGCGGCAGGACATATTTGAAATAAAAGCGCGTATAGTTGTCCGAAAGGCGGTATTTGACAGTTCGCGCCTTCTTCCAGGTCTCGGGATTGTATCCTTCGTCCTTCGTCACAAACCCTGCGTCGACAAGTGTTTCCAGCGTTTCCGACAATGAACCTCCACGGGCTACGCCCAATGCTTCCGCGACTTCAATGCAGGTGCGCGGGCCGTCGATCAGCGACCGAAGAACCTTCTGTTTCAGTACCGACTCCTCTCCAAAAACCTGACTGAAAATCGCCTTGAAATCCCCAAACAGGACACCGTCGCGGTCAAAGCACATTCGTTTGATGTTTTCGTTGGCGCTCAATCCGGGGTTCACTTCTTCAAGATAGCGCGGAATACCGCCCGTGACGGACAAAACGTCCAGAATCTCCGACGGTGCCAGGCGGCTGGCCGCTTCGCCCCAGAAGGCCTTGCATTGCGAGAGGGGGAGTTCGCGGAGAACGATATCCTTGGAGAAGCGGCCGGCAAAGCCTGAATTCTCGAGGATGTTTTTCTTAATCCATGTCGAGACGGAACCGCAAATGACGACAATGAGCCTGTCATGCCGTTTCAGGAGCGTATCCCAGCCGCTTTTCAGCCTTGCGGGGAAATCGGCGTCATACCGCCCCATCCAGGAGACTTCGTCCAGCAGAACGACCGTCCAGCCGTCCCATTTGAGCGCCTGATCCAGACGGACAAACGCCTCAAACCAGGACGAGACCCTAGTGTTGTCGGCCTCCGTCTGCGCGGACAGTTTCTCAATGAAATTGTCCAACTGCACCTGGTTCGTCATTCCTTCGCGCGGCAAGAGTCCGTCAATGACCACCAGCCGGCAATTGTTGCGTCTGGCGAATTCCTCGATCAAGGTGGATTTTCCTATGCGCCGCCGCCCGCGGCACGCGACAAGCGAGGCCGTGCGTTTGTCCAGCAGAAGCCGCAAAGACTCCAATTCCTTTTCTCGGCCGACGAACATCTCCCCTCCGTTATCACATAGTAGTTATGGTGGTAACATTATAGCACCTTTCAGTCGTGTTTGGCACAAAAACACGATTTTCGTGTTTTTGTGCCAGACAGGTGCTGGCCACATTATTTCGTGACTCGTGTGATTTCGTAATGGCCGGCGGGGTAGTCGACAGGGGATTCGCCCGGCACGATGACCGTGGCGGTGGTGTTGGCGGGGATGGCGAAGCGCCAGATCCATTTTCCTTCCTCGGTATAGCGCCAGGAGGATTCGATTTCGCCGCAGGGCGAACGGTAGCGCGCGGTGCAATGGCCCATGCGCGGATCGGGATGCGGCGCGAGGACGAAGTGGCGGAAGCCTCCCTCCTTCGGGTCTTCCCGTATGCCGGCCATCGTGCGGTACATCCATGCCACAATCGCACCATAGGCGTAGTGATTGAAGGACCGCAGTCCCGGCGAGAACCCATGCGCAACGGTATAGGCGTCCCAGCTTTCCCAGATGGTGGTCGCCCCCTGGTCGACGGAGTAGAGCCATGACGGGAAGCCGTGTTGGAGCAGAAGCGTGTAGGCCACGTCAAGGGCGTCGCATTGGTCGGTGAGGACGTCGAGAATCATAGCGGTGCCGAGGAAGCCGGTCTGAAGGCAGCTGCCATGGTCGCGGATGTTGGCGAGGAGGGCGTCGCGCGTGGCGCGGGCGGGGGCTTCGTCGAGGATGCCGAGGCGCAGGGCGAAGAGTGACGGCGTCTGCATGTCGCGGAAAAGCGGTATCAGCATGCCGTCTGAAGGGTCGACGAAGTTGGCGCGGATGTAGGAGAGCGCACGATTGGCCATTGCGCAATAATCAATGGCCTCGCCCTTCGAGACTTTTGCCATCTCCGCCATCATGAGGGCGTCCTGGAGCCAGTAGCAGGCGCCGAAGTAGCGCCAGAGAACGAGGGCGTCCTCCTTGACAGGCGGGACGTTCTTGATGCCGCTGACGTATGCGCGGCCGCTGGCGGTTTCGAGCTTTTCAAGCGAGAGCCAGTCTGCCCATTGGTGTTCACGGGCCTGCGGGGAGTCGAACTTCATCTTTTCGACCAGGGCGACATAACGTTCCATCGCCTCCCAGTTCTCGCGGACGACTTCCGCGTCGCCGAAATGGCGCCAGACGGTGTACGGCACGATGATGCCGGCGTCGGCCCAGCCGAACTGATGTTCGTTGGCACCGATCATGCCGACGGGCGCCACGCCCGGAAAGCCGCCGTCGGGCCGTTGCGAGTCGCGCATGTCACGCATCCACTTGCGCAGGAAGTCGCAGACGTCGGCGTTGTAGCTGGCGGCCTTGGCGAAGATCTGCGTGTCTGCCGTCCAGCCGAGGCGTTCGGCGCGCTGCGGACAGTCCGTCGGCACAGAAAGATAGTTGGAACGCTGGCCCCAGATGACGTTTTGGAGGAAGCGGTTGATCGAGGCATCGCCCGTTTCGAGAAAGCCGGTTTCAGCTTCGGCGGCAATGGACGAAACGGGAATCCAGCGGACGCGACGGATTTCAACGGGGCCGTCGGCGGTGACGGACAGATAGCGGCCTCCATAAAAGGTGAAACTTGGGCGGTAGGTTTCGTCGCCGGTTCCGGCGAAGGTATAGCGGGCCCGTGTGCGGGCCTTGCGGTATTCGGCGACGTAGGCGGAGCCGCCAGGACCATCGCAGTGACGCGTCTTGTCGCCGTTCCCGTCGTTAAGCATTTCGGCCGGGCGCGCCGTGAGCGTGACGCCCCGTTCCGCCGAAAAGACGAACTCCGGCACGGCGGCGCAGTTCTGGCCGAAATCAATAATGCACGTCTCGCCGGGGGCGAGACATGCAAAACCTTCGCGAACTTTGATGACCCTGCCGAAATGATCCTCGTCGGCACCTTCGACGCCCTGCCAAACGTATGCTTCCACGGGTTCCATTGCAAGGTCGTGGCGGAGGCGTACGGGTGGCCCTATTAGTGGCAGAATCTCGCCGTTAAACTCGGTGTTCTCAATCGCGGGATGAAAGTCGAAGGTCGAAGGTCCAAGGTCGAAGGTCTCAAACCTTGACATTCGACTTTCGACATTCGACTTTTGACTCTTGACTGGCGCGTCTTGCACGGCAAGACGCGCATCGTAGTCTTCGCCGTCGAAGATTGCGGCATGGTTGACGGGGCCGGCCGCGCCGGAGGCCAGCCAGCTCGTGTCGGTGCCGATTCGCGTTTCGGTGCCGTCGGGATGGCGCAGGAGGAGCACTGCGCGAAAGGCGGAGCGCTTGCCGCGGAAGAGGACGATCTTGTCGCGCCACCAGCCGGCGGAGACATAACCGCAAAAGTCATTGGTCTCACCGACGCCTGTGCGCATCTGTGATGTCACATCGTAGCTGAAGGCGTACTTCGTTTTGGCGAAGTGCGTGAAGCCGGGCTTAAGGAAATCCTCTTCGCCAACTTCGAGGCCATTGACGGAGGCGGTGAAGACGCCGAGACCAGTGACGCACCACCACGCTTCGGCGACGGGCTTTGGATTGGTGACTGTCTTTGTGAAACACGCTGTGCCGTCCTCGGCTTCGGGACGGTCGTGATAGGGGTCGAGGTCTTCCGGGCGAACGGCGGAATCAGCTGCGCTTATCCAGATGGAGTCGTTCCAGAAATCGGGAGCGGCGAAAATGTCGGAGTTCATGGATGAAGGGTTGACAGGATAAAATATTATTTTAACATATTGAGGTTTCGAATCCAGATGGTACAACGAGAACCGAGGGGATTGGCGCCGATGCGGAGGAGTGTGACGGTGGAGAGGTCTGTGTCGGGCGGGATGTCGACATAACGCTTTTCCCACTCGCGCGTTGGCGGATCGTAGTCGAGATAGATGTCCGTCTTGCCGTTGTCGCTTGCGAGCATGAGCTTGCAGGCCCTGTAGTCGTTTTCGACCTTGTCCTGTTCGCTCTTCACCTCAAAGACGATCCGGCGCGCGCCGACGGGACTCTCGCGCGGAAGAATGAGACTGCGAACCGGGTAGAACCAACGATCCTTGAGGTCGTCGCGCCAGACGGCGTCGAAACGGATCGCCCCCTCCGCCTCGTCAAAGGCGATTGACTGCTCGTCGGCGGAACTGTTTCGTTCCCAAAGCGAAGGCTCGGCGGTCTCAAGCGGCACCCGCTCGCACGATGCGAGAAATCGCTTGGCGAAAAAGAGCGGTACGACGGCTTGGGTGGTGGAGCGCCCGTTGAAGTTGCCGACAAGCTTCAACTCGCTGGAATGTGCACTGGGCGTTTCACCACCAGAAGTTAGAACGCAGTCGAATTCGGCGTGGCCGAATGGCGGGAGCGCAAAAGGTTCGGAAGGGAGTCCGGAGAGGGCACAGCCTGAGATTGAGACGGTTCCGGTTTTCGCCACCTCGGAGAAGTTCCACACCTCAATGCGCAAGTGCCCTTCGTCGGCGTCGAGCGAGGCCAGGGTCTTCTGGCTTCCAATCGAGAAGTCGGCGCGGTCAAGATTGACGCGAAGGACGATGGTGTTGTCAACGCCGTCGGCGTTGACAACACCTAAGTGGCCGCTTTGCGGCCCAAGTGGCCCTTCGGGTCTAAGTGCCGATTCACGGCCATGTGGCGGTACGGATGCTACAAGGCCGCGCAGTCCGGAGAGGTAGGAGGGGAAACGCGTGGCGGCGAGGGCGAGGACGCAATTGGTGGAAGGGGGCACAGTCGAGACCATGCCGCACATGTCGACAAGGCGTAAGGGAGTGTCACGCCTGTCGCGACCGCTGTCTGGCCCTTCTGGCGGAAGTGCCAGACACCCCTCCCGCGCGACCTCAGGCTCGGATTCCACGGCGGGCCAGTGCGACG
>JAEEGL013755024.1_pt1 | contig 11330 bp, 10 predicted proteins | sample 9134231 | NCBI WGS metagenome assembly JAEEGL01 (sample SAMN16246548, study PRJNA631951) | gut metagenome | biome: gut microbiome; feature: rumen; material: fiber-attached | host: Bos | place: Iran: Karaj | collected 2018-10
CGACAGACTCTTTACAAATCTGGGTGATAATCCGATCCTTGGATATCTGACAGGTGCAGGTATAGCTTTTGTTCTTCAGAGTTCATCTGCTACTATCGGTATTCTGCAGGCGTTTTCCATGGCAGGCAACATACCGTTCAGATCGATTTACAGCGTTATAGTCGGTGTTTACCTTGGTGACTGCGTGACCACGGCCATCGTCTGTTCAATAGGCGCCAAGCAGGATGCCAGACGTGTCGGCATCGTGAATATCCTGTATAACCTCAGTAAGTCTGCTGTTGTAATAGCAGGTGTCATACTGGCCAGATCGTTTGGCCTTCTTGACAGGATATGGGATATGCCTTTCCGTTCCGGTGGAATAGCAAATACAAATACCGTATTCAACCTCGGATGTGCGCTTTTACTGCTCCCTGCCGTCAAACTGTTTAAGAGGACCAGCTACAGGATCGTCAAGGATGAGCCTCAGAAGGAAAACAAGTACGCTGACAAGGTCACTGCCTTGAACCCGGTATTCTTCAGTACCCCCGCACTTGCTCTTCGAAGCTGTTATGCTGCGCTCATGGCGATGTTTAATGCTTCATCCGAGAGCATCAACAAGGCATATGATATCATCGAGAAGTTTGATGAAAATAAATATAATGAGATACTCGAGGAAGAAGAGAATATAGATATGCTGACTGACCGTGTGGATAATTACCTGGTAGAACTGTCTCCGCACGTCAGTGAGAATAATTTTATCCTCATACTCACGCAGTATCATAAGATCGTATCGGAATTCGAGCATCTGGGAGATTCTGCCGTCTATATGGCAAGGAGTGCAAAGGCCATGTATGATGAGGGCATTTCATTTACCGCAAGTGCCCGCAAGGAGATAAATTTAACGAGACTGCTTCTTAATAATATTCTCGAACTTGCCAATAACTCTTTTTCTAAAAGGGATATCGATGCGGCAAGACATATAGAACCGCTCTGTGATGTTATGAGCTCATTAACTAGCAGACTTCACGACAATCACCTTGAAAGACTCCGTGAAGGTAACTGTACCGTGAGAGCCGGAATCCTCTTTTCCGACCTTCTTGCCAACATAACCGATGTTTCGGACACCTGCTCAAATGTCGGCAAGGCAACGATAACCCGTGTTTATCCCGAGACTGCCAACAATGCTCACTCATATATATCTTCACTTAAGATGACGGATACATATACCGAAGAGTATGAGCGTGCTCATGCGTTGTACTTTAACCAACTTGACATGACAGAATAGAGATGTTACTATATTTAAGGTTAATGTAAGTGGTGGCCGAACGGGCCACCACTTCTTTGTTAGAAAAAACGAAATAGAAGGTGATCTGTTGTCAAAAAAAGAAGATATTGAAAGAAAAACCGAAGACCTGCTTGAACAGGCAATAACAGGATCGGATCTTAGGATCTACGATGTTGAATATGTTAAAGAAGGAGCCGACTATTATCTCAGATGCTACATAGATAAGGACTCCGGGGTCACGATCGATGACTGCGAGTCCGTATCGAGGAAGATGTCAGATCTTCTTGACAAGGATGATTTCATTGATGAAGCCTACATACTCGAGGTCAGCTCACCGGGACTTGGAAGGGCACTTAAAAAGGACCGGCATTTAAGCTACAGTATCGGTCAGGAGGTTGAGATCAAGCTTTATAAGAGCCCGCCGGATTCAAAGGATAAGGAATTCTCGGGAATACTTAAGAGTTTTGATGAAAAGAACATCACGGTGGATGTATCCGTATCGGATAAGGAAACCGTTGAAATGATATTTGAAAAGAAAAATATAGCGGTTATCAGACTTGCTTTGGATTTTTGATCATTAGGAGGATTAGAAAAAATGAACACAGAACTTATGGAAGCGCTTGATATGCTTGAAAAGGAAAAAGATATCAGCAGAGAAACACTGTTTGATGCGATCGAAGCTTCCCTTCTTACTGCCTGCAGGAACCATTTCGGAAATGATGAAAATGTAAATGTTGAAGTAGACAGAGAGACCGGAGAGTTTTTGTGCTATGCGCAGAAAAAGGTTGTTGAAGATGAGAACGTTGAGGGCTATGATCCCACAACCATGATCCCCAAGGAAAAGGCCAAGGAGATCAAAAAGGGTGTAAGAGTGGGCAGCACCGTGAACATCGAGATCAAGTCCAAGGAATTCGGACGTATCGCAACCCAGAATGCCAAGAACGTTATCCTTCAGAAGATCCGTGAAGAAGAAAGAAACGTGATCTACGATCAGTATTTTGCAAAGGATAAGGATGTTGTTACCGGAATCGTTCAGAGATATGTCGGCAGAAATATCAGCATCAACCTCGGCAAGGCTGACGGACTTTTAAATGAATCAGAAATGGTTAAGACTGAGCATTTCAGACCTACCGAGAGAGTCAAGGTCTATATCCTTGAAGTAAAGAAAACACCCAAGGGTCCCAGGATCCTTGTGAGCCGTACACATCCGGAGCTGGTAAGAAAACTCTTTGAGTCGGAAGTTGCTGAGATAAAGGATGGAACGGTAGAGATAAAGGCCATTGCCAGAGAAGCTGGTTCACGTACCAAGATGGCCGTATATTCGACCAACCCGAATGTTGATCCCGTAGGTGCTTGTGTAGGTGTCAACGGAACAAGGGTCAACTCGATCGTAGATGAACTGAGGGGTGAAAAGATCGATATCATCAATTGGGATGAGAACCCCGGTGTACTTATACAGAATGCTCTTTCTCCGGCAAAGATAGTTGCTGTATTTGCGGATCCCGATGAGAAATCCGCAAAGGTTGTTGTTCCCGATTATCAGCTTTCACTGGCTATCGGTAAAGAAGGACAGAATGCCAGACTTGCAGCTAAGCTTACAGGATACAAGATCGATATCAAGTCAGAGACTCAGGCAGCCGATTCACCCGGATTCCGTTATGAAGACTACGTCGATGAAGATTATGACGAGGAATATGACGAAGAGTATGACGACGAATTCGATGGAGATTATGAGGACGGGGAAAGCTACGAGGAGGAAAATGACGAAACAGGTGAAAGCGAAGAATGATCCTGTATTGTCTCTGCTGGGCTTAAGTGCTGCGGGAAGGAACCTCGTATCAGGTGAGTTTTCCGTAGAAAAGGCCATCAAAGAAGGCAGGGCGTCACTCGTTGTAGTAGCAACAGATGCTTCAGACAATACGAAAAAAAGTTTTAACGATTCTTGTTCTTTCTATCAGGTCCCGATCGTGTTTTACGGGACAAAGGATGAACTGGGACATGCTCTTGGCAAGGAGGAGCGGGCATCGGCTGCAGTAACCGACCCTGGACTTGCAGCGAGCATCATGACTAAGATCCGTGTATTGGATGAAGCAAACGGAGGTAATAAATGAAAGTAAGTGAACTGGCTAAAGAATTAGAAAAAACAAACAAAGAAGTGCTGGAGTTCTTTGCTTCAAAGAATATTGAGGCAAAGGCTCACAATTCAACAATATCCGATGAAAGCGCAGATCTCGCCAGGGCTCATTTTAGTGCCGGCGGGAAAAAATCTGCAAAGGAGGAAAAGGCTGAGGAAGCAAAGAGTGCCAAAACTGCAGCCAAGAAATCCGTAGCCAAAGAGGAGAAGCCTGCCAAAGCGGAAAAACCTGCAAAAGCAGAAAAGCCCGAAGTCGAGCAGACACCCAGGACTGCTCCTTCTGCAGCCCCTGCACCTGTTAAAAAGAAAAAGAGTATTATATTTGTCGCAAACAGCAACAATTCAGGCATGGGCCAGAACAGGCCCAACCAGCAGCGTCAGCAGGGACCCCGCCCCGGTCAGGCATCTTCAAGACCCGGAGCAAATCAGGTTCAGCACAAGATAATCAAACCCATCACGGCGCCATCAAGCGTAGATATGACATCCGACTTCAGAGAGAATGCCAGAAAACTCGACGAAGTTCGTTCAAGAAAGAACAGGGAAGAGAGGAGTCGTCAAGATGAGACAGCTACTGGCGGACATACGGAACTTGCGAACCAAAGGGATGAAAAGAGCGGGGATAGAAGACGTCAAGGCTCTGGTGAAGTCATCAAAGAAGGAAGCAGACAGACTGCAGCTCCTTCGGAAGGGGGCCGCCCTGACAGGAGGAACGCTGACAGTGCTCCGAAAGATAGCGGAATGCAAAGAGGGCAGGGCAACAGATTTGTCAAGGATAACCGTGGAGCCCAGGCCGGCGGTGCGCAGAGCATGCCTGTACCTTCAAAAGATGACAAGCGCCGTAATACCAAAGACCAGGACAAACGCTCAAAGAAAGATCACATCTACGAGGATGAGCAGGAGATCAAGAACCGCTCGAAGGTCGGCAGGTTCATCAAGCCTGAAAAGAAGCCTGAGGAGACTGTTGAAGAAGAGATCAAGGTGATCACTCTTCCGGAATCATTAACAATAAAGGATCTGGCCGACAAGATGAAGCTTCAGCCTTCAGCGATCATAAAGAAGCTGTTCATGCAGGGACAGATCGTGACCGTCAACTCGGAGATATCATATGAAGAGGCGGAAAACATCGCCATGGAATACGATATCCTCTGCGAACAGGAAGTTAAGGTTGACGTCATCGAGGAACTTCTTAAAGAGGATGAGGAAGATGAAAAGGATATGGTTAAGCGTCCTCCCGTTATCTGCGTAATGGGTCACGTCGACCACGGTAAGACTTCGCTCCTTGATGCGATCAGAAAGACCAACGTTACGGATAAGGAAGCCGGCGGTATCACACAGCACATCGGCGCTTATACGGTTACGATAAAGGGTGAGAGCATCACATTCCTCGATACACCCGGACATGAAGCTTTCACTGCAATGCGAATGAGAGGTGCAAACTCAACGGATATTGCTATCCTTGTTGTGGCCGCAGATGACGGTGTAATGCCTCAGACAGTTGAAGCTATAAACCACGCAAAAGCTGCCGGAATAGAGATCATAGTTGCCGTAAACAAGATCGATAAGCCCGGTGCAAACATAGACCGCGTTAAGCAGGAGATGACAGAGTACGATCTCATACCTGTTGACTGGGGCGGAACCACAGAGTTCGTTCCTGTATCGGCCAAATCAGGTGAGGGTATTGAGAATCTTCTTGAAACGATCCTTCTTACCGCAGAGATACTTGAACTCAAGGCAAATCCCAACAGACTCTCACGTGGTCTCGTTATCGAGGCTGAGCTTGACAAGGGACGCGGACCAGTTGCCAGAGTGCTTGTACAGAAGGGTACGCTCCATGTGGGAGATTTCGTATCTGCAGGCGCGGCTCACGGTAAGGTCAGAGCCATGATCGATGACAAGGGACGCAGAGTCAAGGATGCCAAGCCTTCAACTCCCGTTGAGATACTCGGTCTTTCGGATGTTCCTTCCGCAGGTGAAGTGTTCATAGCACATGAAAACGACAAGACGGCCAGACAGTATGCTGAGACATACATAGCTCAGAACAAGGAAAAGAAGGTTGAGGAAACCAAGGCCAAGATGAGTCTTGATGATCTGTTCAACCAGATCCAGGCCGACAACCTTAAGGAACTCAATATCATTGTCAAAGCCGATGTTCAGGGTTCAGTCGAAGCTGTCAAGCAGTCACTTACCAAGCTTTCAAATGAGGAAGTTGTGGTCAAGTGCATTCATGGCGGTGTCGGTGCCATTAACGAATCTGATGTCGTTCTGGCTTCTGCTTCATCAGCTATCATCATCGGATTCAATGTTCGTCCCGATGCTCAGGCCAAGGCACTTTCAGAGCGTGAAGGCGTGGAGATAAGACTCTACAAGGTCATCTATCAGGCTATCGAAGAGATCGAAGCAGCCATGAAGGGAATGCTCGATCCCGTATTCGAGGAGAAGGTGATCGGTCATGCCGAGGTAAGACAGATATTCAAGGCTTCTGCTATCGGAAATATCGCAGGTGCCAAGGTTATGGACGGTTACTTCGAAAGAAACTGCCTGATCCGTATCACGAGAGAAGGCGAGCAGATCTACGAAGGCAAGCTTGCATCGCTTAAGAGATTCAAGGACGATGTCAAGGAAGTCAAGGAAGGCTACGAATGCGGTCTCGTATTCGAAGATTTTGATCAGATGCAGGAACTTGACATGGTTGAAGCATACATTATGGTAGAGGTGCCCAGATAAATGAGAAAGAACAGTATGAAGAATACCCAGATCAACGAAGAGGTATTGCGTGTTCTGGCCGAGATCATCCGCGCCGATATCAAGGATCCAAGAGTCTGTTCAATGACTAGTGTCATCGCTGTTGAGGTCGCTCCGGATCTGAAAACATGTAAAGCCTGGATCAGTGTACTGGGTGATGAGGATGCGATTAAGGATACGCTTGCAGGACTTAAGAGCGCCGAAGGATATATCAGGCGCGAACTTGCAAGACGTATCAATTTAAGGAATACTCCCGAGATCAGATTCTTTGTGGATGAATCCATAGCATACGGAGTCAGGATGTCCAAGATGATAGACGATGTCGTAGCGACGATCCCTGAACGTGATGAGAATGAACTCGAGGGTAAATACAAGAACCTTGATCAATGAGGTAAAAATGGATCTTATTAAAGAACTGGAAGGATGCAGGACAATTTTACTTACCGGACATATTAGACCTGACGGGGACTGTATAGGTTCTGTCATGGGAATGTATCTGTACCTCAGTAAAGTGCTGAAGGATGTAACGATCATTCCCATGATCGAAAAACCCGCTCCGGAATTCGGATGTATCAAGGATATTGATAAGATATGTTCAGACTTTGAACCCGGGATACAGCAGTTCGATGCTTTTATCGGACTCGACAGTTCCACCACTGACAGATACGGTGATGCGCTTAAGTTTTATGAAAGCGCCAAAAAGAGGATAATAATAGATCATCACGTATCAAATGACGGTTTTGGGGATATCTGCGTTATAGACGGTGAGGCTTCATCCACATGCGAACTGTTGCTGCGGTTCATGGATGAGGACATGCTGGATGAAGAGATAGCAAAGGCCATCTATATAGGTATAATCCATGATACGGGAGTCTTAAGGTTTTCAAATGTCAGACCCGCAACCCTGATTGCCTGCGCAAAACTTATTTCCTACGGGTTCGATTATCCCAGGATCATAGATGAGACATATTATGAAAAGACCAGGATACAGAATGAGATGCTGGGACGTGCCCTTGTAGAGAGCATTCTTTTCATGAACGGAAAATGTATCGTATCAAAGATCGATCAGGAGACCATGGATTTTTACGGTGCAACACCGCACGATCTTGAAGGCATAGTGAACCAGCTTAAGAACACCAAAGGCGTGGAGGTTGCGATCTTCATGTATGAACTTGCACCCCAGAGCTACAAGGTTTCATTGCGTTCGGCAGGAAACGTCGATGTGTCGAAAATAGCCAAGTTCTATAACGGTGGTGGTCATGTAAGGGCTGCAGGTTTTTCAATGAACGGAACGTTTCATGATATCGTGAACAATCTGTCCGACTCCATCGCAATGCAGCTTGAAGGATAAGATGAACGGAGTAATAAACGTATACAAGGAAGCGGGAATGACATCGTTTGATGTTGTTGCCCGTCTTCGTAAAATACTGAATACAAGAAAGATAGGACATACAGGAACCCTTGATCCCGATGCGGTAGGGGTTCTTCCTGTTTGCGTGGGAAATGCCACAAAACTGTGTGACATGCTGACGGATGAGACAAAAGAGTATGTGGCCCTCCTGCGGCTTGGTATATCCACTGACACGCAGGATACCACAGGTAAGGTCCTTACGAAAGATACGGAGGTTTTAGATTCACTGTCCGACAAAGAGATACATGATGCGATAATGAGCTTTGCCGGCAGCATAGAACAGGTTCCGCCCATGTACTCCGCCCTTAAAGTCAACGGAAAGAAGCTGTATGAGCTGGCACGTGAAGGCATAGAGGTTGAAAGGAAAGCAAGGAAGATCACCATAGAGGAGATCGAGATACTGGATATTCCCGAACCTAATAAAGTCATCAGGATCCGTGTTGTGTGTTCCAAGGGTACATACATAAGAACCCTGTGTCATGATATAGGAAAGAAACTGGGCTGCGGAGGCTGTATGCAGCATCTTGAAAGGACCAGGGTTGGAAGGTTTACGCTTGAAGATGCATACACCCTGGATGAGATCAACACGATCATGGAAGAGGGTGGTCTTTCAAGTATCATGATCCCGGTTGATGTTATATTTGACAGATATCCGGCTGTGTATGTTCTTTCAGACGGGATGAAACTTCTTAAGAACGGAAATAAGATACCGCCCGAACTCATGCGCGAGTACGACGCAGACAAAGCAAACGGGGGATTTACACCGGGAGGAAACTACCGTGTATACGGTGATGACGGATCATTCTACGGGATATTCGATTACCATTCCGTACGTAAATGTTTTGCACCTGTGAAGATCTTTATGCCTGAATGATACATGCTGCCTTAAAGTGCAGTCCATATACGTTCATTTTTCTTCGGAACTGACATATCATGAAAATAATTACAGAACGGGAATTTCATATAGAAGAGCCCACAGCTGTTGCCATCGGCAAATTTGATGGCATTCATATGGGACATAAGAAGCTTCTTGAGTACATCCTTTTAAGGAAGGAACAGGGACTTAAAAGTGCGGTCTTTACCTTTGATATGAGTGCATCTTCATTTTTCCAGGGTAAGGATATCAAGGATATCACGACGATAAGCGAAAAGAGGATCATCTTTGATGAACTGGGCATAGACTATCTTATCGAATATCCGCTTGATGATAAGACAGCACATATATTACCTGAGGATTTTATTTCGGATATCCTTGTGGGAATGCTAAACATGAAATATGTTGCCGCAGGAGATGATCTTTCTTACGGCTATAAAGGAAAAGGTGACAGTGCTCTTTTATCTGAAAAGGCCAAGGCTTATGGTTACGAGGTTGAGATAATAGAAAAAGTCAGATACGAAGACCGTGAGATATCATCTTCATTTGTTCGAGAGGTGATCGAAAAAGGTGATATGGAGATGGCGTCAAAACTTCTCGGCCACCCATACTCTTTTACCGGATCCGTAAAGCCGGGATTCAAGCTCGGGAGAAAACTTGGTTTTCCCACAATGAACCTTTATCCGGACAGGGAAAAGATACTTCCCCCGAAGGGAGTATATTATTCCGAAGTGTCATTTGAAGGCGCACGTTATCCAGGCATCACCAATATAGGAGTCAGACCTACCGTTTCCGAAGGGGAAAGTGTTTCGGTGGAAACATACTTATATGATTTTGACAGAGACATGTACGGACAGAATATCGAAACGGGGTTGCTTGCCTTTAAGCGTGCTGAAATGAAGTTCGGATCAAAAGAAGAACTTAAGAAAATGATAGATGCAGATATCGATGACGGCAGAGAGTTTTTCGGTATATAATAGATACCGGAGGGAACGGGATGGCTAAACAGTCGGAATCACAAAGGAATATGTTCGGGATAGGGAATGATAAATCCCAGGTTTTTCAGTATAACAATCCCGAGCTTCCCGCATATATAACCCATAACAGTCTGGGGGATAATTTCAGATTTTCCATAACCGATCACTGGCATGATGAAGTGGAGTTCATGCTGGTCGTGAAGGGGTCGATGAAATACAGTGTGGAAGGTGAGATCGTAAGACTGATGGAAGGAGAGGCCATAATGGTCAATTCAAGAAAGCTCCATGTGGGGATTTCCGATAACGGCGCTGCCGCGGAGACCATCTGTGTGATCCTGCATCCGATGCTTCTTACCACATCAAAATACGTGGATGAGACATTTATCGAACCGGTGATAAAGAACCAGAATTTCAGATACATGGTGCTCAATCCGACCAGACTCTGGCAGTACGATATCATTGAAGATATCAAAAAGATATATGAAGTCAGGGATAAAAAGGGCGGAGAACTGCTCATAATCAAGTATTTCTTTGACATCTGGAACAGGATATACAACAACGTATCCCTTAAGGAGCCTGACAACACGAGGAACAACCACCATCTGGCGATCCTTAAGGACATGATCTCGTTCATACATGAGCATTACAAGGAAAAGATAAGTCTCGTTGATATCTGTGACGCCGGCGGTGTCGGCAAGACGATGGGCACAAACATATTTAATATGTATGTCAACAAGACACCGGGAGAGTTTCTTAAGGATTACCGTATACAGAAGAGTATAGTACTTCTTCAGGAAACGGATATGACAATAACGGAGATCTGCTATGAGACGGGATTCGCAGGGGCAAGCTACTTCGCCGAGAGCTTTAAAAAGCAGATGGGAATAAGTCCTTTAAGCTTCCGCAAGGAGAAATCCTCATACCAGCATATGGCACATTATGATTTGGTTTAAAAATCGATAAAATTGGTACCTTCACAAAATCAAGTTTTATGGTACAATGGTACTAGGAAAAGAAGTATGCTTTTAATACATTAGAATATAATCCATAGTTAGGAAGGGGTGGTAATGTGAAGAATAAAAAGCTCATAATGTCATTGAGCGGTCTTCTGCTTGGAATTGTATTATTGATAGGAGCGATACTGACCAGCGCAGGTAACGGTTACGTTCCCGACAGTGCTGCAAGGAGAGATTCAGGTGTGCCGCAGGACGGCATGGTCTATATCGATCCGAATATCACGGCACTTGCAGATCAGTTATCAGGAACAGCTGAATCCAAGGCTATTGCCAAGGCAGCATTTGATACTATAAATGCTACCCGTGCAGGATCAGGACTTGGTACCCTGACATGGAGTACAGGTCTTGAGCAGGCATCTGCGGTAAGAGCGGTAGAGGCAGCGCAGGTATGGTCTCATACGCGTCCTGATGGAAGTGAGTACTGGACAGTTAACAGTAACCTCGTATACGGAGAGAACCTTGCAAAGGGTTACAACACAGCCGATGCAGCATTCAACGCATGGATGGCTTCTCCCACACATAAGGACAATATCCTCTTTGGCAGTTTCAAGACAGGAGCTATAGCGATCCATATCGAGAACGGCCAGTGGGTATGGGCCAACGAGTTCGGATACTAAAACACATAGTTTAATGATAATGAAGCATCGCCGTCCGTCGGATACCGACGGACGGTGTTTTGTGCGGTTAGCATTTGCACTTTACAACATACCGTCTTTGTGCTAAACTACCTTAGTGTGCCGTTTTATGGCACTTTGTAACCGTTACCCGGATCCGGGAAACTCCAACCCGATCTTAGTAACAGGCATTTTCCGCCATGGCGGAACATTTTAAGGAGGAAAATATGATTTCAAACGAAAAGAAGAGCGCTATCATGAAAGAGTTCGCTACCTGTCCCAATGACACGGGTTCTCC
>JAEEGL013755125.1_pt1 | contig 11330 bp, 6 predicted proteins | sample 9134231 | NCBI WGS metagenome assembly JAEEGL01 (sample SAMN16246548, study PRJNA631951) | gut metagenome | biome: gut microbiome; feature: rumen; material: fiber-attached | host: Bos | place: Iran: Karaj | collected 2018-10
GGATAAACGTTGATTTTATTTATCGATTTCCACGGCTTTTCCGGCGACAAACCGTCGTTTCCGTCGTCTCCTTCCGAGCTGAGATAATATTTTGTCCCCTTGATTTCAGGACAGGAACAGTAGGAGTTTATCGAGTTTTCTCTTACTTTTGCTGTCCGCTCGCAGAATGCGGCAAGGTCTTCCGTTATATTCATATTTTTCCGTCCTTTTGCAAAATTCAATGATTTCGAGTTTGTTTTATTCTAACATTTTCAGTCACACGTGTCAACTTTTGCAACCGTAAATAGCAAAAAAAGCAACCGAAAAGCACTTGACTTATCAGGCTTTATGTGATATTTTTATTACGTAAACCAATATCGAACGAAAAGAGGCGGCAATATGGAAGATAAAACTATTTTTTCAAAAAGTTTTCTGTCATTGAGAAAAAATCTTGGTCTGACTCAGGAAAAAATCGCGGGTATGCTCGGAGTTTCCAGGCAGGCAGTCCAGAAATGGGAAAACGGCACGAGTATGCCGGACGCTGAAAAACTTATCGAAATCGCAGGGGTCTTCGACGTTTCTCTTGACTATCTTATCAGAGGAAAAGACAACAGAAGCACAGAAGAATTGAGGACGAAACGCGAAATGCTCCCGTCGTTCAATCTTCATCCGTGGGAAGCTTATTATAAAGAAATGCCTACGGAATATCAGCAAACGTTTGAAGAAGGAAAAGACGTTGAAAAATACAAAAATCTGATGTACGCGATCGCCGGAATGCCGGACGGAAAAGCGAAGTCGGATATGGCCGATATAATCTTCGGGATAATCGAAGAGCTTCCGCAAAGAGCGGACTATAAGTACGAGGAACCTTCCGATCTTGAAGGGATATTCAATTGCTCCCGCAGAAAGAATCACGTTTACAAAAGACAAAGCGCAAAGGTTCTTGAAGACAGAATCAAGGGAGCGTGGTACGGAAGGATCTGCGGATGTCTCCTCGGTAAATCGATCGAGGGTATAAGAAGAAGCGAACTTATTCCCTTCCTTAAGGCTACAGGCAACTACCCGATGAAACGCTATATAACAAAAAGCGACGCCGAAAACACAGGCGATCTGAAAATCGGATTTCCTATCGCGCAGAGAGCTTATCCGGACGGGATAATGGACGGAATGCCTGTCGACGACGACACGAACTATATTATGATGGCGTACCTGCTTGTGAAACAGTACGGAAAAGATTTTACGCCCGCAGACGACGCCCGCCACTGGCTGTGGAATCAGCCGAAAGACGCTTACTGCACCGCGGAAAGAGTGGCCTTCAGAAACTTTGTCAACGGTTATTATCCTCCCGACTCCGCAAGCTATAAAAATCCGTACAGGGAATGGATAGGAGCACAGATAAGGGGAGACTTTTTCGGATGGATCAACCCGGGCAGACCGGAAAAAGCCGCGGAAATGGCGTGGAAAGACGGATGCATTTCGCATATCAAAAACGGTATTTACGGCGAAATGTGGGTCTCGGCAATGCTGGCGGCAGCCGCAGGAGGCGCATCAATAGGTGATTCGATCAGGATCGGAATGGAATATATTCCGGAGAAGTCCCGCCTCTTCGAAGCGCTTGAAAAAGTACTTGATTTTTACGGAAGCGGAAAAACTTCCGATGAGTTTTTTGAGGATTTCCATAAGCGCTGGGACGACTGCAACGGGCATCACTGGTGTCATACTATATCCAACGCTGAGATCGTTGCGGCTTCTCTCCTCTGGGGTGAAGGAGATTACGGAAAATCAGTTTGTCTGGCGGTTCAGCAGGGGTTTGATACCGACTGCAACGGGGCAACCGTCGGTTCTGTCATAGGTATAGCGAACGGATTTTCTTCAATACCTTCCGTATGGACAGATAAGATTTCAGGTACTCTTTTCACCACGATATTCAATCACGAAAAAGTCAGCGTAAACGAAATGGCGAAGAAAACCATGGAACTGATCTGAAACGAAAAAAACGCACCGATAACGCTGGTTCTCATAAGGATGATTAGAGAACCAGCCGATCGGAAAAAAAGCAATTGATGGATAAAGAAGCTTTTTCCCTCCTTTTGTACCCATACGACCATTATACACCCGTGTCAATTTTTCAGCGCAGTCCAACCTCTCCGGACAAGTACAAAAAAAGGTATTTCGAAAAGATGAGACAGACTGGTACGGAAGTGGGTGCAGAAAATCTTTTCTGATCGATTTTTGGCACTTTTCGTGTTGGATGTCTCACAACGGTTCTTGCGAAAACCTACTTATATTATATAGTCAGAGCCCTGAAAATGAAACACAGAGGTTCTTTTTTCGGGGTTCGTCCCAAAATTGCAAAAACACTGCCGCAAAGAAACGGATCCTGCGGCAGTGTTTGTATTATAGTTAAACAGTATCAGAACGGATTTTCGGACGGATATTTTGTCCCTTCAGGATAATTGTACCCGATCTTCTCGGCTCCGAGGTATTTGAAAACTTCAAAAAGTGCCTTTCCGTAATGACCGAAAGCCACAGCCCCGTGATGCGGGAAACCGTTTTCGATAAGAACGTGTCTGTAGAAACGTCCCATTTCGTGAATGGCGAATACTCCGACTCCGCCGAACGATTTCGTTGCAACAGGAAGCACTTCTCCTTCCGCAACGTAGGAGTAAAGACGATTGTCGGCGGTGGACTGAAGTCTGTAGAAGGTGATTTCGCCCGGAACGATATCGCCCTCAAGCGTACCGTTTGTAACTTCAACGGGAAGAGCGCGCGCCATGATCATCTGATATTTCATCGTAGGATTGCAGAGCTTCTTCGAACAGGTGTTGCCGCAATGGAATCCCATGAACGTGTCGTGGAATTTGTACGGGAATTTTCCTTCGATCTCATTTTTGTACATGTCCTCAGGAACGGTATTGTTGATATCAAGAAGAGTTACGATATCATCGCTTACGCAGGTTCCGATATATTCGGAAAGGCAACCGTAAATATCAACTTCGCAGGAAACAGGAATACCTTTTCCGGTAAGTCTCGAATTGATGTAGCACGGGACAAAACCGAACTGGGTCTGGAACGCCGGCCAGCATTTACCTGCGATCGCAACGTATTTTTTGCACCCTTTATGAGCTTCGACCCAGTCAAGAAGCGTGAGCTCATACTGAGCGAGTTTTGAAAGGATCTCCGGCTTTTTGTTTCCTGCGCCGAGCTCGTTTTCCATGTCTTTAACTACGTCCGGAATTCTCGGATCGTTTGCGTGTTTGTTGAAGGCTTCGAACAGGTCGAGTTCGGAGTTTTCTTCGATTTCAACGCCGAGGTTGTAAAGCTGTTTGATAGGGGCGTTGCACGCGAGGAAATTCATCGGTCTGGGGCCGAAAGAAATAATTTTCAGATTTTTGAGTCCGATTATCGCGCGGGCAATCGGAATAAAGTCGTGAATAAGATTTGCGCAGTAAGCGGCGTCTCCGACGGGATATTCCGGAATATACGCCTTTACGTTGCGCAGTTTCAGATTGTAGCTTGCGTTCAGCATTCCGCAGAAAGCGTCTCCGCGATCGCCTACCAGTTTATCGGAGCTTTCTTCTGCAGCTGCGCAGAACATGACAGGTCCGTCAAAGGACTGGGCAAGCATCGTTTCCGAAATTTCCGGACCGAAATTGCCGAGATAAACGCAGAGAGCGTTGCAGCCGTTCTTTTTCAGATCTTCGACAGCCTCCATTGCCTGAATTTCGCTTTCGACGATGCAGATTGGGCACTCGTAAACGTCGTCCGGATCATAGTTGTTCTTATAAGCGGAAACAAGGGCTTTTCTCCTTCCGGTAGATAAGCTTTCAGGGAAACAGTCGCGCGACACCGCAACGATGCCGATTTTAACCTGAGGGATATTTTTCATATTGATCTCCTTTATTAGTTCTGCCCGTAATAGGCGTTTTTTCCGTGTTTTCTTAAATAATGTTTGTCAAGTAAAGCCTTGGGGATGTTTTCCGCGTCCGGGTTCAGCATTTTCGTAAGAAAAGCGATCTTCGCTGTTTCTTCAAGAGTTATAGCGTTCTCAACAGCTTTTTCCGGAGAATTTCCCATGGTGAAGACTCCGTGGTTTTTTACGAGTACTCCGGGAACCGAATACGGATCGGAAAGAGTTTCCGCTATGACTTTTCCGGTGCTTTTTTCATATTCTCCTTTTATTTCATCTTCAGTCAGAGCTCTCGTACATGGTATCTCGCCGTAAAACGCGTCGGCGTGAGTGGTTCCGAGCGGAGGGATCGGGATTCCCGCCTGAGCAAACGCAGTTGCATACGTCGAATGAGTGTGAACGATTCCTCCGAGAAAAGGATATTTGTTGTAAAGATAGAGATGCGTAGGCGTGTCGCTTGAAGGACGTTTTCCTCCTTCAAGGATCGTTCCGTCCGCTCTCAGAACGACCATGTCGTCGGGAGTCATCTTGTCGTATTCAACGCCGCTCGGTTTAATGATGATGAGTCCGGTGTTCCTGTCGAAAGCGCTTACGTTTCCCCACGTCAGGACCACGAGACCGCTTTCGCGAAGCAGGACGTTCTGCCGGCATACGCGTTCTTTAAGTTTTTCCAGCATATCAGAGTGCCTCCGAGAGTATTTTTTCACCGCAGATCCCTTTTTCGTACAGTTCGAAAAAGGCTTTGTATTTTGCTTTTTCCTCTTCGGTCGGAGTTACCGTCGTTTTTCCTGTGTTTTCAAACAGTTCGGAAAGGAATTGGCTTAAAGAATCTTTTCCGGAAATCGAGAAGAGTGCAAGGAGCGCCATGCCCCATGCCCCGCCTTCTCCGGCGTTTTCCATTACGACAACGGGCGCGTCAAATACAGCGGCGGTAGCGTTCTGCCCTACAAAATCGGTTTTGTAAAATCCGCCGTGCGCGGTGATAGAGTCGATCTTCACGTCTTCTTTTTTCAGCATTCCCATGCCGAGTGACAGCGAAGAAATGGCGGAATAAATCTGCATCTGCATGAAGTTGGCAAGATTCAGCGTTCCGTCCGGCCGTCTCGCTATCAGCGGGAGGCCTTTTGACGTACCTGCAAGCGGCTCGCCTGCGAGAAAGTTATATCCGACAAGGCCGCCGACGTTTTTGTCGCTTTCAAGAGATTTTCTGAACAGTTTCGTATAAATTTCACCGACGTCCGGAACGTCTCCGAACAGAGCGAGAACTTCTTTGAATAAAGATACCCATTCGTTGATCTCCGTCGTGCAATTATTCGCATGGATCAGGGCTGCGGTTTCTCCTCCCGGAACCGCGACAACGTCGATTTGCGGATAATACTCCTTCAGAGGTTTTTCAAGGACAACGGTAAGGTTGACGGAGGTACCGGAAGAAATATTGGCTGTTCTGGGAGCGACGCTGTTCGTCGCTATCATTCCCGTTCCCATGTCTCCTTCCGGAGGGCAAACCGGTGCGCCGGCCTTGAGTTTTCCTGTCGGATCGAGCAGCGCCGCGCCTTCCGGAGTAAGCGTTCCGGCGGTTTTGTCTGCGGGAATTATTTCAGGAAGAAGGGTGCGGAAGTCGATATCGATCCCGTTTTGAGCAAGAAGGCGGTTGAAGTTTTCAAGCATTTCTCCGTCGTAATCATTTCCCTTTACAGGAAACATTCCTGACGCGTCGTTGATTCCGAGAACGTTCCTTCCGGTCAGACAGCAGTGAATATATCCGGAAAGAGTGGTAAGACGGGCGACTTTTTTTACGTGATCGAGCCCGTCAAGAACGGACTGATAATACTGGGAAACGCTCCATCTCATCGGAATATGAAATTTCAGATAATCGGTCAGTATCTCCGACGCTTTTGCGGCGTTTGTGTTTCTCCACGTTCTGAACGGAGCAAGAAGATTGCCTTCGGTGTCGAAAGCGATGTAGCCGTGCATCATTGCAGAAATACCGACAGCGTCAACCTCAGTAAGGTTCTCTCCGTACGTTGTTTTGTAATTTTCGGCCAGCTGCATATAACTTGCCGAAAGGCCGTTTTTTGCTTCTTCGAGAGAATATGACCAAATCCCGTCAACCAGAGAATTTTCCCAGTTATATCCGCCCTGAGCGATAACGGTTCCTTTTTCGTCGGTAAGAACAGATTTTATTCTTGTTGAACCGAGTTCAATTCCGAGTATTTTTTTCATAATAACCTCTTTTGAATAAGTTATTGTCATAAAAAGTATATCATAATTAATTTAAAAATCAATAATTATTTCCTTTATATAATAAAAATCCCGCAGGAAATTACAGGTTCCTGCGGGATTTTTGACGGTGATCAGTTTTTAAAATATTTTACTGCCGCCTCGAACATTTTTATTTCATAATTGCCCGGAACGTTTTTATACAGTCCGCTGCCGATACGCTCGCTGTGACCCATTTTGCCGAAGACTCTTCCGTCGGGGGAAGTGATTCCTTCTATTGCACAAACGGAGTTGTTGGGATTGAAATGAACGTCTGACGTTGCGTTTCCGTCAAGATCGACGTACTGAGTCGCGATCTGACCGTTTTTCTCCATCTGTTCGATAAGAGCGCCGTCTGCGATGAATCTTCCTTCTCCGTGAGAGACCGGAACGTTTACTATATCTCCGACGTTCATAAGTGAGAGCCAGGGGGACATATTTGACGCAATTCTTGTCCGAACTATTCTCGACTGGTGGCGCGCGATAGAATTATAAGTCAACGTCGGGCTATTTTCGTCGGCGTCGGTTATTTTGCCGTACGGAACGAGACCGAGCTTGACAAGCGCCTGAAATCCGTTGCAGATGCCGCAGATCAATCCTTCTCTGCGGTCAAGAAGATCGGTCACGCCGTCTTTTACCGCGGAATTTCTGAAGAACGCCGTTATGAACTTTCCGGATCCGTCCGGTTCATCGCCGCCGGAAAAGCCGCCTGGAATGAAGATCATCTGAGAAGATCTGATCTTCTCGGCGAAATCTTCGACGCTTTTTGCGACGCTTTCCGGCGTCAGATTGTTGATGACCATTATATCAACGTCCGCTCCGGCGTCGCGCATAACTTTTGCGGAATCGTATTCGCAGTTAGTCCCCGGGAAAACGGGGATGAGGACCTTCGGCCGCGCGATTTTCAGAGAAGCGGATTTTCTGTTCTCTGCCCGGTATGAAACGTTGTGTACGTTGATGCCTTTCTGCTCGATATTGCATGAATAAACGCTCTCAAGCTTATTCTCGTAAATCCCGAGAAGCTCGGAAGAACTGACGGATGCGCCGTTTTTGCGGAATAATCCGTCGTCGGTGACGGTTCCTATCGTCACGGCTCCTTCGATATTTTCGCTTGTTTCGAGAACGAAACTGCCGTATTTGTACCCAAACAGGAATCCGTTGTCTAAAGAATCCTCAAACTTAAAGCCGAATCCGTTTCCGAAGCACATTTTCATTATTGCCTCGGCAATTCCTCCGTACGTCGGAGTATAAACGGCGGAGACTTTTTTGCCTTTAACGAGATCGTTAACTTTTGCAAACAGCGCTTTTAACGATTCCGGATCAGGAAGTCCGTCGGAACGGTATTCCGGGGCAAGAAGAACGGCTTTACTGCCTGCGTTTTTGAATTCGTTGCCGATAATATTTTCCGTTTTGTCGGTGGTGACCGCAAAAGATACAAGGGTCGGCGGAACGTCGATTTTTTCAAAGGTTCCGCTCATTGAGTCTTTTCCGCCTATAGCGACGACGCCGAGCTCTGTCTGAGCCTTGAATGCGCCGAGAAGCGCAGAGAGGGGCTGTCCCCATCTTTCGGGGTCTTTTCCCGGTCTTTCAAAATACTCCTGGAAAGACAGATAAACGTCTTTGAACGACGCTCCTGCTGCAATCAGCTTAGAAACTGACTCAACGACAGCGAGATAAGCGCCGTGATACGGGCTCTTTTCGGTAATATAAGGGTTGTAGCCCCATGCCATCACGGAACAGCTGTCGGTGTGCTTCTTTTCTACGGAAATCTTCTGGACCATTGCCTGGATCGGGGTAAGCTGATATTTCCCGCCGAAAGGCATCAGTACTGTTCCTGCGCCGATGGTCGAGTCGAATCTCTCGGAGAGTCCGCGCTTTGAACAAACGTTGAGGTCGTCTGCGAGTTTTTTCAGTTCTGAAGAGAAATCTTTGCCGAATTCTTTTCCGTAAGGGCCGGTTTTTGCGGCAATTACGGAAATATGCTTTTCTGCGCCGTTGGAATTGAGAAATTCACGGCTGATATCAACGACGGTTTTGCCGTTCCAGGTCATTCTGAGTCTGGGTTCTTCCTTAACTACGGCAACGACAGTCGCTTCTATATTTTCTTCATTTGCAAGTCTGATAAAGGCGTCGGTGTCCTTTGCCTCAACTACGACGGCCATTCTTTCCTGAGATTCGCTTATTGCAAGTTCGGTTCCGTCGAGACCGTCGTACTTTTTGGGAACTGCGTTAAGATTTATGTCAAGACCGTCGGCAAGTTCTCCGATAGCTACCGAAACTCCTCCGGCGCCGAAATCGTTGCAGCGCTTTATCATTCTGCACGCTTGTTTGTTTCTGAACAGACGCTGGAGTTTTCTTTCTTCCGGAGCGTTTCCCTTCTGTACCTCCGCGCCGCAGCTTTCGAGAGATTGAACGGTGTGAGATTTTGACGAGCCGGTTGCTCCTCCGCAGCCGTCGCGCCCGGTTCTTCCGCCCAGAAGAATGACGTTATCTCCGTCGGCCGGGCACTCTCTTCTTACGTTTTCGGCGGGTGTTGCTGCGATAACTGCGCCGATTTCCATTCTTTTGGCAACGTACCCGCTGTGATAAAGCTCATCAACTATACCGGTTGCAAGTCCGATCTGGTTTCCGTATGAAGAATATCCGGCGGCGGCGGTCGTCACGATTTTTCTCTGTGAGAGTTTGCCCGGAAGAGTTTCGGTCACAGGCTTAAGAGGATCGGCTGCGCCGGTGAGTCTCATTGCTCCGTAAACGTACGATCTTCCTGAAAGCGGATCGCGTATAGCTCCTCCGATACAGGTTGCAGCTCCGCCGAACGGCTCGATCTCTGTCGGATGGTTGTGAGTTTCATTTTTAAACAGAAGCAGCCACGGTTCTTTTTTTCCGTCTGTTTCTATTTCTATTTTCACCGTGCAGGCGTTGATTTCGTCGGATTCGTCAAGTTTGTCGAGTTTTCCCGTCGCTTTAAGATATTTTGCGGCAAGGGTGCCTATATCCATCAGGTTGACGGGCTTGGTTCTGCCGAGCTCTTTTCTGACGGCGATATAATCGTTGTACGCTTTTTCAAGAGTTTTATCTTCGAAAACTACGCTGTCAATCGTTGTCAGAAAAGTCGTATGACGGCAGTGATCCGACCAGTAGGTATCGATCATCCTTATTTCAGTGATCGTAGGATCTCTGTTTTCCGAAATAAAATAGTCGCGGCAGAATTCGATATCGTCACCGTCCATTGCGAGGGCGTATTTTTTTACAAATTCTTCCAATCCCGCACGGTCAAGCGAACGGAACCCCGACAGAGTTTCAACTTCTGTAGGGATTTCGTATTCTGTTTTAATCGTTTCGTATTTTTCAAGAGAAGCTTCTCTTGCTTCTACCGGATTTATCAGATGACGTTTGATGCGGGAGATTTCTTCTTCAGAGAGGCTGCCGTAAAGTTTATATATTTTGGCTGTGCGGATCAACGGCTTTTCCTTGCAGGAAATGATCTGTATACACTGAGCGGCGGAATCTGCCCTCTGGTCAAACTGCCCGGGGAGATATTCCACGCCGAAAACGTATGAGCCGTCGTTTTCGAGTTCTTCAAAAACGTTGTCGACCTGCGGCTCTGAGAAAACCGTTCCGACGGTGTTGTCGAAGAGTTCTTTATCGATATTTTCTGCGTCGTACCGGTTGAAAACACGTATTTTTTCAAGAGATTTTATACGGAGAACGTGCCTTATTTCATATCGCAGGCTGTTTGCCTCGTTTGCGAATTCCGGCTTTTTTTCAACGTAAATTCTGTATACCATCAGATGATCTCCTTTGCTTTCAGCGCGCGTTTGCCTATATCTCTTCGGCAGAAACCGTTTTCAAATTTGATTTTATCCACAATAGAATAAGCGGATTCAATTGCTTTTTCCAGGGAATCTTCGACAGCGGTTGCGCCGAGAACTCTGCCTCCTGCGCTGACAAGACCCTTGTCGGTCTTTTTCGCTCCCGCGATAAAGATAAATTCGTTTTCTTTCGTTTCCGGAAGAGAGATTTCAAATCCGGATTCGTATTTTACCGGATATCCTTTTGAAGCGAGTATAACGCAGCAGGCGTGTTTTTTGCTGAACGTAACTTTTAAATTGCTAAGCGTGCCGTTTGTGACTGCCGTCATGACCGAAAGAAGATCGTTTTCGAGAAGCGGAAGAACGACCTGCGTTTCCGGGTCTCCGAAGCGGCAGTTATATTCGATAACCTTAGGCCCGTCCGGAGTGATCATAAGGCCGAAATAAAGGCATCCGCGGAATTCTCTTCCCTCAGCTTTCATTGCGCGTATCGTGGGAACGAAAATTTCTTTCATGCATCTGTCTGCAATTTCTTCGGTGTAATAAGGATTCGGAGCGACGGTGCCCATTCCTCCGGTGTTAAGCCCGGCGTCGTTGTCTCCCGCCCTTTTGTGGTCCATTGAGGAAACCATGGGGACAACAACGTTTCCGTCGGTAAAAGACAAAACCGATACTTCGGGTCCGGTGAGAAATTCTTCGATTACTATGACTTCGCCGCTTTTTCCGAACTTTTTGTCAAGCATTATCTCGCGGACGGCGTCCCTGGCTTCGTCTCTTGTCAGAGCGATAATAACGCCCTTTCCGAGAGCAAGTCCGTCGGCTTTGATAACTGTAGGAATTTTACAGGTTTCAACGTATTTCAACGCGTCTTCGGGATTGTCGAATATTTCGTAGTCTGCAGTCGGAATGCCGTATTTTTTCATCAGATTTTTTGAAAAAGCTTTACTTCCTTCAATGATTGCCGCGTTTTTGCGCGGTCCAAAGCAAGGAATACCGGCGTTTTCAAGTTCGTCTACACATCCAAGTACGAGCGGGTCGTCGGGAGCGACAATTGCGTAATCGATTTTGTTTTCAACGGCAAATTCCACGATAGCGGGAACGTCTTTTGCTCCGATGCCTACGCAATCGGCGTCTGAAGATATTCCTCCGTTTCCTGGAAGCGCGTATATTTTTTCAACAGCAGGATTTTCTTTAATCTTTTTTATGATGGCGTGTTCTCTTCCGCCGCCTCCGACAACCAGTATTTTCATCGTTTCCTCCGATCAATGATGGAAAAGTCTCATTCCCGTAAAGGCCATTGCCATTTTGTATTTGTTGCAGCATTCTATAACGAGGTCGTCGCGGATCGATCCGCCGGGTTCGGCAATATA
>JAEEGL014492675.1_pt1 | contig 11330 bp, 4 predicted proteins | sample 9134231 | NCBI WGS metagenome assembly JAEEGL01 (sample SAMN16246548, study PRJNA631951) | gut metagenome | biome: gut microbiome; feature: rumen; material: fiber-attached | host: Bos | place: Iran: Karaj | collected 2018-10
AAGAATAATGTATACAAGAAGATTGATATGACTTACGAAAAGGAGGGTAACTAATTATGAAAAAAGCATTTATTTCTGTAGCTGGCCTAGCTACGGCTACTTTAATTTTAGCTTCATGCTCTAGCATTTCAGTTAAGGCTCCTAAAAAAGGTAAGGCTGTTGATGAAATTAAATTAATTTCAAAGACAGGTAACACAATTGAAATTAAACAATCTGATGAATTAAAAGATGTTGTTGATAAAATTTTCACTGAGTCAAATGGTATTGGGCTTGATTATGATGATTCAAATTATAATTATAAGGATTCTACAGGTTTTAGATCTGTTGGATATAAAACAGTAAGGAAAGTAACAGATAAATATAAAGAAGAAAATGGCTATAATAAATCAGAATCATATTTATTTGGTAAGAGATCAGTTTCTGCTAAAATCACTACGGCTTCTGATGCTTATAAGTCTTTAGATGAAAAGTCTGATGTAGAATTTTCTCAAAAATGCTATGAATCTAATTCAAATAAGATTACTACAAATGAAACTATTGATAAATTAAAGTACAGTAGTAAAAGAAATGGAGAAAGTGCTGTTGCAGCAGAGAAATCATTTGATTCTAGCTATATGAATATTGAGGCAGCAACATATGGGAAAGGCTCTACGAAGGGTTCTCAAGTTGCCAACCACCAAAGTGAAAAACTAAATGCCAAGAGTAATGAATACACATATGTAACTGATAAGGTTTCTGTTAATGATGAAAATAAATTGTATGGAACTTATTATGGATATAAGGGTGAACGCGAATATAGCTACAATTATAATTTTACTTATCCTTTTGATGTTCATGTAGATTCACTTTACGTACTTAATGAAGACGATATATATGAAGATTATGTTAAGGATTTATATGAGAGCGCAACTTTTGAATTAACTGATAAGGAAATCATTATTAAGACTAAATCAATTAATCTTCCTATAATTCATGATCGTGTTTGGGAAAAATATGATTATAGTGATGTTTCTACTACAGAAAAATTTGTCGAGGCAATGAAGAAGGTTGCAGCAGATGAATTTAAGGGCTCATATTATGAACAAGAAATTTGGATTAGCTATGAGTCTGAAAACTTTGCAGAAAAAGGATTTACTTATTCATATGCAAAATCTGTTAATTATGCAAATTTCAAGATTGAATATGAATGGACAAAGGATAAGCTAGAAGACCTTGGTATTTATAACGAAATTAATAAACCATTCGTTGGAAAGAAGTATCGTAAAGAAGGAACTTCTAAAGAAGAATATATTATAGCAGCAAATTCTTCAAGCTATGATAAGAAAATAGAAAGATTATATAAGAAAGCTAAGAAGGATAATGCATATGATGGAATATATTTCACATTGTTTTATTAATCTTGATATAATTAATAAAAATTGGAAGCAAGAAATTGCTTCCTTTTTTGCGTAAAAAAAAGCAGCGGTAAGAGGGGAGTCAGAAAATTCTTACAGCTGCCGCTAAAAGAGAAACTAATTAACAAATTTTTAATTAGTATTAAAAGAAAATAATACTAGAATATATTGTAAGGCTTGTTATTGTTTCTTTTTAGATTTTTTATATACACCTCACAATACATCTTGAATTATAGCATCAAAAATCACAAAAGTAAACGATTTTCAGATAAAAAATGTAAGATAATCATATTTTTTGTGTTTTTTCTACTTTTAAAAGTAATAAATATTACAAAAAATGTAAAAATAGACCAAAAATGTAAGGTCTTCAGAAATCATATATAAAAATCGGCTTCTAATCCTACTAAAAACAGGGAAAAGATATATTGTGGCTTTCTTTTTTTATTTATAAAAATGTGATAAAATTATTTTGTACGTTTCTATTTAAAAATCAAGAGGGTGATTATATGCAAATTAATTATTATAATGTTTTCAGTAAAACATTAAATAGAAATATGGAATTTAAGATATATGGCTTATCTGGAAAACCATGTATTGCATTCCCAAGTCAAAATGATAGATTCTATACATATGAGGATATGGGAATAATTAATTCTATGAGTAAATATATAGAAGATGGATCTATTCAGGTTATATGTGTAGATAATTATGATTATGAATCATTTTCTGCAATATATAGAAATGGAAAAGACAGAATAGATGCTCAAGAAAGATATTTTAATTACATAATTAATGAAATCATTCCTTTTATAAAAGAAATAAATGATTATGATGGCAAATATATGACATATGGAGTTTCATTAGGTGCATATCATGCTGTTAATTTTTTCTTAAGAAGACCAGATTTATTTGATTATGTATTAGCATTATCTGGTATTTATCATATTGGATATTTCATTAAAGATTATTCTGATTTATATACATTCTTAAATTCTCCAATTGACACATTAAAGCATATGTCTCTAGAACATGAATATGTAGAATTATATAAGAAGAGTCAGATTATTGTTTGTGTAGGACAAGGAGCATGGGAATCTGATTGTGTTGTAGAGACTAGAGAGCTAGAAAATGGATTTAATAATCTAGGAGTAGAATGCTGGTTTGATTATTGGTCACATGAATATGTACATGATTGGTGCTCATGGGTAATTCAAACACCGCATTTCTTATATTATTTATTAAAGGAAAAGAATGTATGATTGAATATGTATTAATAGATTTAGATGGAACATTATTAGATTTTAGTGCTGGCGAAAGAAATGCCTTTAAGGAAACAATAAATAAATATTTTAATTATGTTTTAAAAGAAGAAGATTATAAAAAGTTTTCTGATATAAATGAATATTATTTTAATGAATATTCTAAAGGCAATATGGAAAGAAAAGAATTTCATTACAATAGATTTAAAAAAATATTTGAATATCTAAATTTAGATTGTCCAATAATTGAGGCAAATGCTTTTTATATTGAATCATTAAGATATCAAGCAAATCCATTTGATGATGTATTTGAATTTTTAGAGTATTTAAAAGATAAATATAGATTATTTATTGCATCTAACGGAATGACAAGTGTTCAAATTAAAAGATTAGAGCTTGCAGGTATATTAAAATATTTTGAAAAAATATATGTATCTGAAGCTATTGGATATAATAAGCCTGAAGAAGGATTTTTTAATTATATTGTTAAGGATATCAATGATTATGATAAATCAAAATATATTATCATTGGAGATAGATTAGATTCAGATATTGAGGGTGGAAGAGGCTTTAATATAAAGACAGTATTCCTTGACCGATCTAAGAGACATGGTAATGTAGATGCCAATTACCATATCAATGATTTAAGAGAAATTAAAAAAATATTATAAATTTTTTCTTTTTTTCCAATAAACATCCAATTGAGATTGTTTAAAGGTTGTATGAGTGAAAGCGTTTCACTAACAAAATTTTATTTTAGGAGTCGAATAAAATGAAAAAAAGAAAAATATTTTTAGGAGTTTTATTAGCATCAACAATAATTGGTATGGCAGCATGCAGTAATGGATCAGATAAAAATAAAAATGATTCAAATTCAAATAACCCAACTGTTGTTGAAAAAACAAGTTTTACAGTAACATTTGATACAAATGGTGGTAGTACTGTATCATCTCAAACTATTGAGGAAGGAAACAAGGTAGCAAGACCTCAAAATCCAACAAAGGCTGATGATGAAAATTATTTTTACGATTTTGCAGGTTGGTATACAGATCAAGCATGTACACAAGCTTTTGATTTCAATACATCAATCACAGCAGCAACAACGTTATATGCAAAATGGACAGTAACTGCAAAGGCAATTGCTCCAGCTACATTTGAAATAACATTTAATACAAATGGTGGAAATAATATTGCATCTCAAACTATTGAAGTAGGTTCTAAGGTAGCAAGACCAGAGAATCCAACAAAGGCTGAAGATGATAATTATACATATACATTTGTTAATTGGTATTCAGATTCAAATTTATCAACAGTTTATGATTTTGAAACATTAGTTTTTGATTCATTTACTTTATATGCAAAATGGGAACCAACTGCAAAGGTAGCACCAGAGCCAGATAAATTTATTGTTACATTTAACTCAAATGGTGGTTCAAGTATTGCACCAGTTCAAGTAGTAGATGGTGGAAAGGCAGAAGAACCTACTGCACCTACTAAGACTGCAACAGCAGCAGAGACATATACATTTGCAGGCTGGTACAAGGATGAAGGATTACAAACTCCATTCGACTTTAATGTAGATACAATTACAGAGGCTACAACATTATATGCAAAATGGACTGCAACACCAGTTCAGTATTCAGTAATATTTAATGCAAATAATGGTACAGAAGTGACTACAGTAAATGTTAATTATGGACAAACTGTAGCAAAACCTACTGATCCAACAAAGACTGCAACAGCAGCAGAGACATATACATTTGCAGGCTGGTATAAGGATGAAGGATTACAAACTCCATTCAACTTCGATACTGATACAATTACAACAGCAACAACATTATATGCAAAATGGACTTCAACACCTATTCAAGTGACTCCAGCTACATATGAAATAACATTTAATACAAATGGTGGAAATAATATTTCATCTCAAACTGTTGAAGAGGGCTCAAAGGTTACAAGACCTCAAGATCCAACAAAGGCTGAAGATGATAATTATACATATGAATTTGTAGGCTGGTATTCAAATTCTGATTTAACAAATTTATATGATTTTGATACTACAGTTTCATCTTCATTTACTTTATATGCAAAATGGGATTCAATTGGCAAACATGTTGCAACAGAATATTATTCAGTATTTTTTAATACAAATGGTGGATCAAGTGTTGTTTCATATATGGTTTTAGAAGGTAGCAAAATAACAAAACCAGCTGACCCTACAAAGGCAGCAGATAATTATTTTACATATGAATTTGTAGGCTGGTACAAGGATTCAATATTCCAAACTCCATTTGATTTCGATAATGATACAATTACATCAAATATAACATTATATGCAAAATGGAATAATACAGCAATTGAATATACAGTAACATTTAATTCAAACGGAGGAACATCTGTTGAATCACAAACTGTATATTATGATAAAAAAATAACAAAACCTACTGATCCAACAAAGACTGCAACAGCAGTAGAGACATATACATTTGCAGGTTGGTATAAAGATTCTGGATTACAAACTCCATTTGATTTCGATAATGATACAATTACATCAAATATAACATTATACGCAAAATGGATTCCAGTAAAGAATAAATATACAGTAACATTTGATACAAATGGCGGTACAACTGTTAATCCAATTTTAAATGTTGAATATGGATCAACAATAACTGCACCTACAGAACCTACAAAGGCTGAAGATGAAAATTATACATATACATTTGCAGGTTGGTATAAAGATTCTGGATTACAAACATCATTTGATTTTACAAATGATACAATTACAGGAGCAACTACACTTTATGCAAAGTGGACTCCAACTGCAATCCAAAAATATACATATACTTTCTATAATGAAGATGGAAGTGTAGTTAAGACTGAAACAATTAAAGAAGGAGAATTAATTGTTGCCCCTACTACAAATCCAACAAAAGCTGAAGATAGTAATTTCACATATACATTCTTAGGATGGTATGACAAAGCAAATGCTGGAAACAAAGTTACGACATTTGGAGCAATAACAGCCGATGTGTCTTATTATGCACAATACCTAGGAGTTGCGAAGCATACAGTATCATTTGTTGTTAACCAAGGTGATCAACAATTTGAATCTGTTAAGGTAGTTAGTGGTAGTTCAGTAACATTACCTACAGCAAACACTATTGAAGGATACAGATTTGATGGTTGGTATTTAGAAGATACATATGAAACTAAATATACAAATCAAGCTATTACTAGCGCTACAACTTTATATGGTAACTATGTACAACAAATAAATGTAACATTTATTGCTGATGGAGTTGAATATTTAGTATCATCTATTGATAAGAGTTCTAAGGTTTCTGAACCTACAGCTCCTACAAAAGATGGATATTATTTAAGCTCATGGCAATTAGATGGTGTTGATTTTGATTTCAACACAACAATTGATGAAAATATTACATTAATAGCAGTATTTGAAGAAGTAAAAGAAACTGAAAATGTCGGCTTCGGTGGATCTTACACATCATGGCAAACATTATTTGATTATACAGGTAGTACAAGAACTGAAGACAAAAAAAATAGAACATATTTAGGTCCTACAAGTGATACTGAAGAAATTACAATGAATGGATTTACATTCTTAGGAAAAGCATTATTAGATTCTGGTGTTTTAAATACTAATGCTTCAGTTATCAAAATTCAAATTCCTAATAATGGATCATCTATTAATATGACAGCAACTTGGGGTTCTTCAACTGATTCTGGTGTTATTAGAGTATACAAAAATGGTAATTTATTCTATGAATCAGAAACTACTTATTCAAAGAATACTACAACTGCAGTAACATTAGCATTAACTAATTTATCTGCAGGTACATATGAAATTAAAGCTGAAAAGACAAACACAACAGGTCAAGCAGGATTAATGGTTTCAACTATTTATTATTCTAGATTTGTTGAATATGTTGATGTTTCATATGTAACTAATAGTGATCAAACAATTGAATCAACAAGAATTAGAAAAGGTAATACATTAGATGAATTACCTACATTAAGTGATAAATCTGGTTATAGATTTATTGGTTGGTATACAACAGAAGATTTCAAAGTAGGAACTGAGTTTAATGTACCTTCAACTATTTCTTCAAGCATAACATTATATGCATGTTGGGAAGAATTAACTGCAGAAGATATCGTTACAATTTCATTCAATATCAATGTTAATGGTCAAACAATTGAACCTGTTGAGATTGAAAAGGGAACTAAGCTATCTGCATTACCTGTATTAAATATTTCAGGATATAGATTAGAAGGTTGGTTTATAACTTCAACATTCAGTCAAGCATTTAATGTTGATACATATACATTTAATGCTGATACAACATTATATGCTGAATATATTAAGATTTATAATGTTACATTCTTAGATAATGATGGTAATTTAATTAAAACTGTAACTGTTGATACAGATACAAAGGTAACAGAATCAATTACAATTCCTTATATTGAAGGATATAAATTCTCTTATTGGAAGAATACAAGTAATAATCAAGAATTTGATATAACAGAAGAATATATTGCTGCTGACTATACATTACAAGCAGTATATGAAGTAGATACTAATCCAGTTGCTAAGTTAAGCATCACAAGTGCACAAGGATTACAAGAGGCTGCATATGTTACATTTAATGAATATAAGAATTCAAGTAATGTAGCAGCTGATGGATATAGTGTATATATTAATGGAAATGGATATAATAATAAGAAATTAGATAAAAATAATGTATACATTACTAAATCAGGATCTACTTATAGAGCAGATTTAATGGGAATAAAGGCTGGTAGTTATAGTGTTACAGTATTACCTATATTCTCTGAATCAGAGATTCCAGCAGCTCAAACAAGCTCTAATGTAACTATTTCAGCTTATGATAGATCAGGCTATGCACACTTTAATTATTCAGATGGTGTAGGTGCTTATAAGGATGATGGTACATTAAAGGATAACGCAATTGTTCTTTATGTTACAGATGAAAATAAAAATACTATTTCATTATCATTTGGTGGTGTTACAGTAACAGGTATTGGTAATATCTTAAACTCTGTAGGTGCTGATAATGGTTCAGGAACAGCATCAAATGGTGGTGCAGCAAACACAAACCAAGGTATTTTAAAGAAACTTGGAGAAGCAGGTATTCCACTTGTTGTTAGATTTGTTGGATGTGTATCTGATTCTGGCTTATATGCTAAGGGTAGTTTCACTGCAGCAAATACATCATTAATTAATGGTTTAACTAAATTTAATTCTGCTGATTATGGTGGAACAGAAGGCGATAATGGTCATATGGCTCGTATGAAATCTGCTAAGGATGTTACACTTGAAGGTGTTGGAAACGATGCAACTATTGATGGTTGGGGATTCCACTTCATGTGTGAAAGTTCAGCTCCAGATTTAGGAAAGAGCTTTGAAGTTAGAAACCTAAAATTTATTAATACTCCAGAGGATGCAATTGGTATGGAAGGAGTTCAAGCATCAAAGAATGCTTCATCTGATTTATCTGCATCAGTTGAAAGATGCTGGATCCATAACAACGAATTCTATGGACCTACAATTGATGGTGCAGCTGAAAGCGATAAAAAAGAGGGCGATGGTTCTTGTGATTTTAAGCGTGGACAATTCTTAACAGTTAGCTACAATTATTTTGAAGGATGCCATAAGACAAACCTAGTTGGTTCAGCTGATTATTCATTACAATTTAATTTAACATATCATCATAATTTCTGGTATATGTGTAAAGCAAGAGGACCATTAACAAGAAGAGCTAATGTACATATGTATAATAATATTTTCTATGGTCAAACAGATTATGCAGTAAACACTAGAGCTGATGCATATATCTTTACTGAATATAACCAATTCTATTTATGTAAGTCACCATTTGCAGTAGAAGGTGGTGCTATTAAGAGCTATAATGATAACATTTCAAGTGTTATTTGGAACAAAGGCTCTGAACCTACTTACGTAACAGATAAATCTCAAACTGTAAGCAATAATTGTCAATTTAGTGCAAGAGGAGTTAATTATTCTCAATTTGATACAGATTCAAGCTTGTCATATATTCCAACTAATGATTATGATTTACAAGAAGATATAGTTGAAGCTAGAAAAGTAATTTATGCAAGATGTGGTGTTGCGAAGAGTGAATTAATTGACCCATCAACTGTAACTATGGATGATATATCACTATTAAATAAGATGATTTCTAATCCGACAATTAATAATTTATCAGTTGGACAAACAGTTACACCTGGTAAGCTTACAAAGGCCATTTATGCATTCAAGATTACATCTTATGCAACAGCAACAATCAGTTATGCATCAGATGCAGATGCTTCTACAGGTGTATTATGTAATCAAGCAGGTGTATCATTACTTAAGGGTAGTGGTACAGTAGTACTTGCTCCTGGTATTTATTGGGTTCAAGCAAACCAATTCCAACCTGGTGATTCTGCGACATTAGCCCAAGGCTCATTCAAAGAATTTACAATTAATTCATTAACACTTTCTGAATATGATAGCTCAGCATTAAATGCAGAATTAATTGCAAATTACAATAATGCCGTTGCTAATATTCCATCTACAATTACTTATACAGATTCATGCTATAGCGCTATAAATGCTGCAAAGAATGCCTACATTAATTTAGGTGCTTCATTACAATCAGAAGTAGATTATTCACCTGTTACTACAGCATTAAATGCTTATAAGATAGCTGGTGAAGCATATGTTGAAGGATTAATTAATCAAATTGAATTACCTGTTACAGCATCTAATTCAGCTCCTATCTTAACTGCAAGAGCTGCATATAATGCATTAATTAATAAAGTAAGTGATGCAACAGTATCTAATCTAAGCGTATTAACTTCTGCAGAAGCAGAAATGCAAGCACTAGCAATTGATATCTTTGTATCTCAAGTAAATGCAATTCCTTCACCAGTTGCTTATACAGCAGAATGTGAAACTGCAATTGCAAATGCAGAAGCAGCATATGCTAACCTAGATGAAGAACAAATCAAGAATTCTACTGTTAAGACAGCATATCAAACATTAACTCAAGCAAGAACACAATATGATAATTTAGCAGCAGTAGCTGAAGTAGATGCATTAATTGCAGCTGCTTCACTAAGTGGAACTAAAGCAGAATTAAAGGCTGTTATGGATGCTTATAGTGAATTAACATCAGCACAACAATCATTAATTGCAGATTCAAGCAAGTATAATAGTATTTGTGCTAAATATGTTGATTTATTAATTAATGATATCCCATCAACAATTACATTTAATGATATCTCTATTGTTACAGCAGCAAGAACAGCATATAATTCATTAACAAATGCTCAACAGGCTTTAGTTAATAATTTATCAACATTAGAGGCTGCAGAAGCAGCAGTAGCTGATTTAGGCATTGAAACTTTAGATAGCTATTCAACAACTGATTTCAGTAGTGGTTGGACAATTACTGGTACAGCTACATCGACTGCTACAGGGTTAACAGCAAATTTATCTGTAGATAATACTGTGACTTTAGTATCTGACTTTATGATGAGTTCAGTTTCTAATGTTACATTAAAAGCTAAAATTGTTGATAAATCTATAAATTATGCAGTTTATACATCTACAGATGGTAAAACTTGGACAGAAATATATTCTGGAAGACCAGGATCAAATAATGCTGAAGCAGATTTAACTGCTACAGTTACAGTTTCTGGCCCTGTATATATTAAAGTAGAAATGACATGTACTAAGCCTGCAAATAATCCTAAGTCAGGTTCATTACTAGGTATATCAATTAATAAATAAACTAGATAGAATTGCTTCTATATTAATTGATTACAATAAAACATATTTAATTTGCGTAAAATAATACGATTTATTAAATGTTTATGAATCCCCCAATTTTATCTCGTTTAATAATAGTGTTATTTTTGGGGCAGAGCAATCTGCCCTTTTTTATATTTCTATTTTTAACAAAATTTTATACTTAATTTTGTAAATATTATATAAAATGATAAAAAAATGGCTTAACAAAGCCGTTTTTAAGCACTTTATATTTTAATATAAAATGTATACTTTAATTGTTGAATAATTGACCCAAAAGTTTTATAATATTATTGTCTAAAAAAATCTCATTAGGAGGAAATAAAATGAGCAAAGAAGTAAAAAGAATGGCCATAGACGGAAACTATGCTGCTGCATATTCTGCCTATGCTTTCACTGAGGTAGCTGGTATTTACCCTATCACTCCATCTTCACCAATGGCTGAATATACAGATGAGTGGGCTTCTCAAGGAAAGAAAAATTTATTTGGAATGCCTGTTAAGGTAGTAGAAATGGAATCAGAGGGTGGTGCTGCTGGTACTGTTCACGGTTCTCTTGAAGCTGGTGCTTTAACAACTACATATACAGCATCACAAGGTTTATTATTAAAAATTCCTAACATGTATAAGATTGCTGGTGAATGTTTACCAGGTGTTATCCATGTTTCTGCACGTGCATTAGCTGCACAATCACTTGCAATCTTCGGTGACCACCAAGACGTTATGGCTTGCCGTCAAACAGGTTTCGCAATGTTATGTTCAAACTCTGTACAAGAAGTTATGGATTTAGCTGGTGTTGCACATTTATCTG
>JAEEGL014609324.1_pt1 | contig 11330 bp, 7 predicted proteins | sample 9134231 | NCBI WGS metagenome assembly JAEEGL01 (sample SAMN16246548, study PRJNA631951) | gut metagenome | biome: gut microbiome; feature: rumen; material: fiber-attached | host: Bos | place: Iran: Karaj | collected 2018-10
CCAGTGGACGGTGCTTCCCCAAAAGCGTATCCTCGCTCACGGGAGCCGTCTCACCCGCAGTATGATACACTGGTGCATCCTTCACGGTGCCAAGCGTCCCACTGGTCGCCTCCGTCTCGCGGTCTTCCAGCACGGCCTTTATCTTGGCTTCCCAATTGTCGTTAGTGTCGTCCATTATACATCACCTGGTGTGCTCCCAGAGCTCAGTTTTCATGCATGAGGAGCAGGGCTTTTGACGTGATGGTCACTCTCCTGCCGCCGAAGTCCAAGGTGGATTCAGGACCGTGATTAAGAAGATGCACGTTCCAATGGCCGTTTGCATCCTTGTATGCGGCAAGGAGTTGGAAATAGTCATTGTCCAGTGCCAATGGACATTTTGGCAGGTTGTATTCGGGGCCAGCTTGATGTCCTGTCACCTCAAGCACTTCAAAGTTGCGCAGGCGGTTATGGCAGATTGAAGAGATACTATTTGCGTCAAGGAAAGGGGTATCGGAGAACCACAGTTCCATGAAGGTCATCCCCAGCTCCATGTTGCCAGTCTGCTCATTTCGCGGGAAAGGATGATGGTCTGAATAGAGGCAGCTCCGCAGCAAGGTCAGCCTCAGGCACCCTTCTGCATAGTCGCACGAATGCAAATCAGGGGTGAAAAACGCCGCGTTGCCTGCGCTTGAAAACACAGCGCACCACTCGTTCATGGAAAACTCCTCGCTGTGGTGAGAATGGGCGTTCCATGTGCCATATTCCATGAAATGGTTCCCCTGCCCTTCGGTTCCGCGATGGCGTTCCAATGACGCCCCTGGCACGCCTGTGACAAAGGCATAGTCGGGCAGACCATGCGCGTATGCCATCTTCAGGCAGGCATTCTTTTCCCACCATTCAATGGAGAGTTTCAGCTTCAGCTCGTCGATTCCTGCAAAACGGAATACCTCCACCTTGATTGTGGAAGAGCGCAGCCGATAAGTGGCGCAAAGTGCTGAAGCCACAGGGCCATCGGCAATCTTCTCCACGGCAACACGTTCCGCGCAGCAGCATGGATGCAGGTACTTCTCCAGTTCAAAGCCCCAGGAGCCATAGTCGTCGTCGAACATCATAAACGACAACTTCTCCAGGAAGGCAAGTTGCCTGTCAAAGCCCAGATTTGGAGCGTTGCAAAGCTCTGAACTGTAGGCAAGTAGAGCTTCGCCATTGGGAGGCAAGGAGAGCACGGCAGTCAAGTCTGCCCAGGGCACAGCGCAGGGGCCGAAGGTCGTTGGCGGCGGCAGAGCCTGCATCGGAATTGAATGTCCCTCATGGTCGCGCAGGCTTTTGAATATGGTGCCCGTCTCATTCGGGTCTAAAAAGCCTGTCATGGAGACAACAGCCGTCTTGGCAACGGGTTCCAGATTTTTCACGAAAATGCCGCCTTCCGCCATAAAGCGAGTGTCCAGCGCGGCGGAATAACGGCACAGCTCCCTATCGACCAGCCTATCAGCCAGGTGAATAACGTGCCCAATGCCAGGGAAAATGTCGTTGCGATATGCCTCCATAATGGAGGTGCCAGGCAGGATGTCGTGGAAGTGATGGAAAAGAATCTCCTTCCATGCATCATCGAGCTCATGGGAAGAGACGCCCAGCTTCTCGGCGGATTCCAGTCTATCCATGGCCAGCGCAATTTCGCGCTTCACCTCATGGCAAGCGGCATAGCAGCCGCGATGCACCTTGCCTAGCTCGCCTTGGTATGTTGGCAGTTCTTCATCTGGCAGCGAGGCAAAGTAATTCCCAAGCGTGGAAAAGACAATATCGTACTTTTCGGAAGCCTCTTCCAGCCATTGAAGATGCTTTTCAGAAAGGCCACCGCCGTGATCGCCCACACCGAAAAAGAGCGTCTGCTGCGGCAGACCATCCCGCACATGCTGCTCAATCCTATCCATGTAGAATTGCTTGGATATATTTTCGATGTTGTACGTATCGAAAATGCGCAGTGCCCTCACGGAACTGCCATCGTCAGCCAGCCAGTTAAACAGCAAGGGTAGATTCTGCTGGTGGGACATGGGGCGCAGAAAGACATAATTGTCGAAGCCTGTCGCCTTGAGGATTTTGGGCAGCCCTGCAGAATGCCCGAAAGAATCCACGCTGTAGCCAGTCCGCACATCTATACCGAACTTTTGTTGGAAATACTCTTTTGCGGACAAGGCCTGGCGAATCAGCGCTTCGGGACTTGAAATGATTGCATCCGCCTGGACTTCCCAGCCGCCCACGATTTCCCAGCGTCCAGCCTCCACCAGCTTGGCTATTTCACGAAAAAGTGCTGGCTCCGTATCTTCAATCCAGCGATAGAGCGCGGCGGTTGAACAACTAAAGGTCAGTTGGGGATGGGCGTGCATCATCCTCACGACCGAGTGCATCGTATTTGTCCAGGCTGTACGCCCAGAACGACGCCTCCAAATCCAAACAGGATCCAGATGCGAATTGCAAATCACGTACAGCCTGTTCATATTGCTATTTTTCCTCTAATGGGTGCGCGCTGCGCACACCAGAGGCACCGTTCTACTATTTCTTTGTGATGGGGATTTTGATGGCACCTTTGTCATCGTCATCGTCGTCATCGTCGCCGAAGATATCCTTTGGGGTTATGCCGCCGTCCTTTTTGGGCTTGGCAGGAGCATCGTCTTCCTCGTCTTCCTCATCGTCCTCGTCCCAATCGTCATCGTCATCCCAATCGTCCTCTTCATCGTCCCAATCTTCGTCCTCCTCGTTTTCTTCCTCCTCGTCGTCTTCTTCATCGTCATCCCACTCTTCCTCGTCCTCATCGTCTTCGTCTTCCCAGTCGTCTTCGTCGTCCCAGTCGTCATCGTCTTCACTGTCGTCTTCGTCTCCCCATTGGCCGTAGGAGTCATCGTCATCCTCGGCGGGAATGGAGGCCGCGGGCATCTCCTCGCCACCCTGATAGACGATGAGGCGCTTGTCCCAGAGGTCTTCCAGGCAGTAATGGCGACGCATTTCGGGGGTCATGATATGGATGAGAATGACGCCGAAGTCAAGCACAATCCACTGGCTGGCAGGGGTACCTTCGCGCCCGCGAGACTTGAAGCCCTCGCTAATGAGGGTGCGGCGGAGGTTTTCAGACAGCGCACGGATATGCGCCATCGAATTGCCGCTGCAAACCAGGAAGTAGTCGGCAAGTATGCTGTTTTCGCGTACATCAAAAAGCAGGATATTGGAGGCCTTTTTCTCCTCGCAAATCATCACGCAGCGGCGCGCGATTTCCTCAATGTCGGCATTGATAGTATTTTCGTCCATTGTTTGTTCTCCTTTGGAAGTATCTGGTTATCAGAGACCTCCATAATAGTTGTTTATTGATGATAAAGGTTGTTTTCGGTGATGTAGTTCAGGACGGCTTCGGGTAGTGCCTCCTGAAGCAGCTGAGTGTTTCCATCAGCCAAGGCCTGGCGTATCTCCGTAGAGGAGAGCTGGCTGCTGGGCAGGTCGTATTCCGTAACGACGCGCTTGTCTGGTTCGCCCTCCACATCGGATGGCTCGTAGGTCACGACGCTGTCGTGATAGGGGAGGACGGCGTTCAGGAGACGCAGTGCGTTGCGGTTCCCGAAAGAGGCGCACAGGTCGATATAGGCGGGCGGCTGCACATTGGGACGAGGGTAGATGATGAAATCCACCTTCTGTACCAGTTCCGTGGCGCGATACCAACTGTGGAGCTGTGCAAGGCTGTCCATACCAATAACAAACGAAAGCTTGTAATCGGGGTAGAGCTTCTGCAGGAGCGTCATCGTGTCGAAGGAGTAGGATTTGCCTTCGCGGCGCAGTTCCATGTCCGAATAACTGAAGCGTTCGTTGTAGGCGGTCGCAAGACGAACCATCTCCAGGCGCTGTTCGGGGGTGGCGACCGTCATCCCTGCCTTGTGAGGCGGGATTGCGGAGGGGATGAAGAGGATTTCATCTGCCAATCCACGAGCCAGGATGTATTCGGCCATCATCAGGTGGCCATTGTGAATGGGGTCGAAGGAACCACCGAAGACAGCAACCTTCCTGTGCTTCGGAAACGGCAGTGGCTTCGGTGCTGGGCGTTCCTCCTTGGCTGGCTTTTCATCGGCTTCAGTGGCGGGCGGTGTCGCAAACGATTCCGCGACATCACTTTCCGCGTCATCAGCGGCTACAAGAGCGGGCTTCTCTGAATCGTCCACACCACGAGACTCGTCATCCTTGAAAAAACGACGTGACTTGAAGCCGCCATCGCCTTCGCGGTCGAAGCGTGAACGCTCCCCCGAGAAGCGGTTATTACCGCCGAAACTCTTGCGCTCGCCAGCAAAACGGCGTGGCTTGAAACCACCTTCGGATTCCTCGCTCTCATCAATATCAAAACGCCTTCCTACAACATTGCTGTCAAGGGTCTTGCGTGGACGGTCTTCAGAGAAGCGGCGCGGTTTGAAACCGCCTTCCCCGTTATCGTCAAAACGCCTCCGCGGACGGTCTTCCGAGAAGCGACGCGACTTGAAGGCACCCTCTTCCCCATTGTCGTCAAAACGCCTGCGTGGACGGTCTTCAGAGAAGCGACGCGACTTGAAGCCGCCCTCTTCCCCATTGTCGTCAAAACGCCTGCGTGGACGGTCTTCCGAGAAGCGACGTGACTTGAAACCACCTTCGCCGCCTTCACCGTTGTCATCGAAGCGTTTACGCGGACGGTCAAAGCTCTTGCGTGGCTTGAAGCCGCCTTCACCACCTTCGCCGTTATCGTCAAAGCGTTTACGCGGACGATCAAAGCTCTTCCGTGGCCTGAAACCGCCTTCGCCGCCTTCGCCGTTGTCGTCAAAGCGCTTACGTGGACGGTCAAAGCTCTTGCGCGGCTTGAAGTCGCCTTCACCATCTTCACCGTTGTCATCGAAGCGTTTACGTGGACGGTCAAAGCTCTTGCGCGGTCTATCGAAGCTCTTGTGCTCGCCAGAGAAACGGCGTGGTTTGAAGCTGCCTTCCCCCTCGCCGTTGTCATCAAAGCGCGCGAAACGGCGCGGCTTGCGTTCGCCATCGCTCTCGCTGCCATCGCCATTATCGTCAAAGCGTTTGCGTGGGCGGTCAAAATGCTTGCGCGGGCCATCGAAGCGCCTGCCTCCGCCATTACTGTCGAAGGGTTTGCGTGAACCGCCGAAGCGCTTGCTGCCACCGTTGTTTCTTCTTGGCGGTCTGGAATTGTCGTATGTGTCGTTGTCCATAAGTCGAGGCTTGTGAGGGTGAATTGGGAAGAGCCCAGGAGACAATTTCGCAATCACCTCCACGGAAAAATGCGTCCAAATGCGCGGAAAACGCATTTGTCATTTGCGCTTAGCAAATATCTATGATATAATATAGTTTTAAAACAGAAAATGACAAATGATTTTACCTAGAAAAGGCGGCTTGACATTATGCTGATTGGCATATTGGGCGACATACACGCAAACATCGACGCGCTGAACGCCACATTGGATTACTTCGACAGGCTTTCTGTGAAGAAAATCTATTGCTGTGGCGATGTGGTCGGATACGGCGGGGCTCCTGGAGCGTGCATCGACACACTCCGCGAGCGCAACATCCCCTGCGCCTGCGGCAACCACGACTCATACGTCGCGTTTCCGACGCAATACAACCCAAAATACGTGCGTGCCGAGGCCAACAAAGTCATCACGTGGACGCGGACTGTCCTCAAACCAGACCAACTTGCCTGGCTTGAATCCCTGCCCATGCATGTAGAGACAGACCAGTTCCTAGTCACGCACGCATCCTGCCAGCCCTTCCCACCGTGGATTTACGTCACAGGAAACAAGGCGTGCATGATGCACCTGCTCTTCCAGCAGCAACGCATCTGCTTCAACGGCCACAGTCACATCCCGCTCATCGCCACCCACCGCCCAGGCCACAAAATCAACCTCGAATTCCTCCACAACACACGCGTATCGAAACAAGGTTTTACCATGGTTGGCGTGGGAGCTGTCGGGCAGCCACGGGACGAAGACCCGCGCGCCTGCTCCGTCCTTTACAACGATGATACGGATGACCTCACCATCCTACGGGTGAAGTACGACATCGCCGCCGCGCAAAAGCGCATACTGGAAAACGGGCTTCCACCCGTGCTGGCGACACGCCTTTCCAGCGGCACGTGACGATGGAGGATGCCATGCCGCAACACGTTACCATAGTCATCCCCTGCTTCAACGAAGGCGACGCCCTGAAAACGACTGTCCAAGAGCTGCTTGCCCACAACTATGAGGTCATCGTGGTTGACGACGGTTCGGCGCATTCCGCATGGGAACAACTCAAGGAGTTGCCCATCCACTTCCTCCGCCACTGCATCAATCTTGGGCAGGGAGCTGCCATCCAGACAGGTATGGACTATGCCAAACAGCTTGGCGCAGACGCTGTTGTACATTTTGACGCGGACGGCCAGCACTCCCCTGAAGATATTCCTGCGCTGCTAGCGGCCCTGGATAGCTGCGACATCGCGCTTGGCTCACGTTTCCTGCGCAAGGAAGACCTCTCACAGGTGCCCTTTTTGAAACGTCAGCTCCTGCGCTGCGCACGACTTGTCAACTTCGCCTTCACAGGCCTGTGGCTGAGCGACGCGCACAACGGCTTCCGCGCACTGGGGCCTAAGGCATTGTCCTGCATTGACTTGACGGAAAACCGCATGGCCCATGCCACCGAAATCCTCTCGCAAATCAAGGCGCACGGCCTGGTGTGGCGCGAAGTTCCCACCTCCATCCGCTACACCACCTACTCCAAGCAGAAAGGGCAGAAGTGGTATAACTCGCTCAATATCCTCATCGACTTGATTCTGAACAAGATACTGTAGTATGTCGCTGATACAACTCATCATCCTGCTCTTCCTGGCCTTCTCCTTCCTGATGGTCCTGCTCGTCATGAAGGGGCATCTGGCGGGACGCCTCTTCTTCATTGTCCAGTTCATCGTGGGTGCTGTTTTCGTGGTCTTCCCCGACTTGTCAAGCCAGATTGGCATGCTGCTTGGCGTCGGGCGCGGCACTGACCTCGTGCTCTACTTCCTCGTCGTGCTCTTCTACATGACCGTCCTGCTTTTCATTGCCGCCTTGCGTCGGCTTGAGCGCCGTCAGACCATCATCCTGCGGCAACTGGCCATTCAGAACGCCATTGACAACACGCGCCAAGCGCAGAAAGGCAGCTCTGCGCCATGAGAATCGCCCTGGTCATCCCGCCGCTGCTTCAGCACAACTCCCCCTACCCTGCCGTGCCCGTCCTGACAGGTTTTCTACGGCAACAGGGTTATTCAGTGGTGCAGCACGACTTCTCCATTGAGTTCATCCACCGCTTTCTCACGCCTGAATACATCCGTCTTGCCGCCGAAAAGGCGAAAAAGCTGGTGAAACACGACGAGCGGATGAGCTTTTTCGTAGAAAGTGCCGACGACTACGCCTCCACCATCACAGAAGTCCTCACGTTTTTACAAGGGAGGCGCCACGAGCTTGCCTGGCGCATCGCCGCCAGAACATTCCTCCCCGAAGGCCCCTATTTCGCACAGTCCCTTTACGATGAAGAGGGCAATGACAATAGCATGTTGGACGTGGCGTTCGGTAGCATGGGAGACACGGAGAAGGCACGCTATCTTGCGTCCCTCTATCTTGATGACCTGACGTGCCTTATGTCAACGGCTCTCGACCATGGCTTTGGCCTCGCACGCCTTGAGGAACCGCTGGCCCTCTCGCTCCCCACAATGGCTCCCCTCCTGGAACGCCTCAAAAAGCGCACGATTTCGGACGACATCATCGACGCTATGACAGAGGAGATGCTGCGCGCCGACAAGCCAGACTTCCTCGGCCTCTCCGTCCCCTTCCCTGGCACCCTCTATGGCGCGTTCCGCATCGCACAGAAAACACGGGGACTCTCACCCTCCACCAAAATCGTGCTTGGAGGCGGCTATGTCAACTCAGAACTGCGAAACATTGAGGACAAACGCATCTTCGACTACTTCGATGCCATCTGTTTCGACGAGGGTTTCACCCCATGGATGCAACTCCTTGAAAACAAGCTATCTCCAGCGTCGTCGTCCCGTCCAGGCGGGAAGTGGCGCGTCCTTACAAAAGAGGGGCTATACGGCGGCGAGCTCGACTTCACCCGTGATGCATCGCTTCTTGCACCCGACTATGATGGTCTTGACCTCTCACGCTACTTCTCCGTCATCGAGATGCCGAACAAGCTGCAACGTATATGGTCCGATGGCTTCTGGATGAAGATGCAACTCGCCAGCGGTTGCTACTGGCACCGCTGCGCCTTCTGCGACCTGGACTTGGAGTACATCTGCCACTATGCTCCTGCCAAGGCAGCCGATGTCGTCGATGCCATGCAACGTCTGGTCAAACAGACTGGCAAAACGGGCTTCCATTTTGTCGATGAAGCCCTCTCGCCAGCACTGGTGCGTGGCATCTGCAAGGAGCTTATACAACGAAAGATGCATGTCGCCTGGTGGGGCAACATCCGCTTTGACGCCTCCTACGATGACGAACTGGCGCAACTGATGGCGGATGCTGGCTGTATCGCTGTGACAGGCGGTCTGGAGTGCGCCAACGACCGCCTCTTGAAGCTGATGAACAAGGGCATAACCCTCGCCAGCGCACGCAAAGCCTTCCTCGCCTTCAAGGAAGCTGGCATCCTCGTACACGCCTACCTTATGTATGCCTTCCCAACAGAAACGCAAGCAGAAGCCCTTGGTGCCTTGAAGTTCGTGCGCGACTGCTTTGCGGATGGCCTCCTCCACTCCGCCTTCTGGCACCGCTTCGCCCTCACCGCCCACAGCCCCATCGCACAGTCCCCCGAAAAATACGGCATCACGCTTCTCCCTCAAAAGCTCGACGGCCCCCGCTTCGCCTTGAACGAAATCCCCTTCTCCGAGCCAAACGCCCCCGACTGGAACCACATTGGACGCGCTCTCGAAAAAGCCCTCTACAACTACATGCTAGGCCTTGGCCTGGAGCTGCCTGTGAAAAAGTGGTTAGTGGTTAGTGGTTAGTGGTTAGTGGCTAACGCTATTAGATGCGCCCCTTTCGGCAAGGTGCCACCACTGGTAATTCTGCGCCATACCGCGTAGCGCACCGAAGCAACAGAAACATCAGGTGGTGTGACTCATTCCCCGCAAGAAGAGTTTTTTCCATTATTTGGCACAAACGTGGTTGAAAACAAACTCGGTGCAAGGTAAATTATAGAGGTAATTTCAAACGCGTTTGCAATTACCTCGTATAGTATTCCGCAGTTTTCAGTCACTCCCTTTTCCGTTTCCCTCTATTTTGAATTCTCCCGCAACCATACTCTTTGTCAGCGAATATGCAGGCTATTTAGGAGGCATTGAGCAATATGTCCTTCAAGTGGCTCGTTTACTGCGCAAGGAGGGCTATCGTCTTGAATTGCTGTACGGCAAAACTGCACGCGATGCAGAAGAGTACCTGGCGGCATTCGATGCCACAGCCACACGTCTTGACCAGTTGTCGCCCGAACCAGAAGCTGTCATTCTGCACCGCATCTGGGACAACGACCTAGTGACGGAGCTTCTGAAACGCTTTGGAAATCGCGTTGCGCTGCTCGTCCACGACCATGATGTCTATTGTCCACGCCGCTACTACTACACGCCGTTTGGACGCGCCAACTGCACACGCGCCTACTCCAAGCTCCGCTGCGGCCTTTGCGGCTCTCTGGTCTCCCCACGCCATTGGCAAGGAGGGCTGCCTGCCTTCCTGGGAAGCAAATTCAACGATTTCCAACAGCGTTTCCAACTGGCAAGGCGAATCCCCCGCTGCATCGTACTCTCTGAGTTCATGCGTGACAATCTGGTGCGCAACGGCTTTGACCGCCGCCGAATCACAGTTCTTCCTCCAGTAGTTCCTATGCCAGAAAACAGCCTAACGCCAAGCGTGGAGCACTTCAAGAGCTCCACGCCTCTGATTGGATTCATAGGCCAGCTTATACGCGGGAAAGGAGCTGACATCTTCCTCGATGTCCTAAAAGAGCTCGCTGTGCGCGGCAAGCCCTTCCGCGCCTTCATCGTCGGCGATGGTTCCGACCGCCCCCTTCTGGAGAAGAAACTTGCCGAGAGTGGCCTTCACGTCGAGATGCCTGGCTTCGTCCACAACCCTCACGAATGGTATGAACGTTGCGACATCATGCTGCTGCCCTTCCGCTGGCAGGAACCCTTCGGGCTCGTTGGAGCCGAAGCAGCCACCCATGCGTTGCCAGTCGTCGCCTCTGACCTGGGCGGTGTGCGCGCCTGGATGCTCCCAGGCAAAACTGGCCTGACCGCACCTGCCGAAAATGTGCCAGCCTTCGCGGATGCCATCTGCACCCTGCTGGACAATCCTGCCCTCTGTGCACAAATGGGCCTCCGTGCCAGGGACTTTGCTTCAAAGACCTTCTCGGAAGCCTCCTTCCTCGCTGGCTTTGAAAATATACTTAAACAGCTTGTTCAAGATACCATCCCTCCTGCTAAAGAGAAGCCCATCGCAGTTAAAGCCGAAGAAACTCCTTCTGTGCCTAAGCAGGAAGAGAGCCCTGATAACGTGCCTCAGTCCACAGCACCAAACGAAATGCCTACGGTCTCCATGCCAGCTTCACAGCCTGCAGAATCTTCTTCCGCGCCCTCAGCCACCATAGTCTCCCACCCACTGCGCATCCTCGTTGATACGCTGCCATTCGACCATGGGCAATCGGGCATCTCCGAGTACAACAGAGCCGTTATAAAGGCATTGGAAGATGCTGGCCACGATGTCAGCGTGCTCGCCATCCCCCAAGACGCACACTTCTTCCCTGGAAGCAAAGTTGTCGAAACGCCCGCATGGGCGGAATCCGCCAGCGGCTCAATCATCTACCATTTGATTTCACTTCCAAAGCTCTTGTGTCCAAGTGACTACGACTTCTGCCTAGTGGGTGCTACCAACCGCAGATTCCCCCTCTCCAGTGCTATCCCAGTCATCGGCATCATCCACGATTTGGGGCACTGCCACAACAAAAAGCAGTATGGTCCCATGCACAACATCTACCTAGACCAGGTACTGGCGCGGCTCGTGCGCCGCACCGCCACCCGTGTCGTGGCCGTCAGCCAGGCGACTTTTGACGACATCGTCAAATTCTGGCAAATCCCGCCTGAACACATCAGCTTGAATCCCAATGGTCTCTCTCTGCCCAAGCACGATGAAGCAGGCTTTCTGGAAAAATACGGACTGGAGGCCAAGCACTATATTCTCTTTGTTTCGCGCATAGCCGCCAACAAAAACCACCGACGCCTTGTCAAGGCCTACGAAAAGCTGCCGCAAGAGCTTCTAAAAGAGCAGAAGCTGGTCTTCGTCGGCTCC
>JAEEGL014835697.1_pt1 | contig 11330 bp, 6 predicted proteins | sample 9134231 | NCBI WGS metagenome assembly JAEEGL01 (sample SAMN16246548, study PRJNA631951) | gut metagenome | biome: gut microbiome; feature: rumen; material: fiber-attached | host: Bos | place: Iran: Karaj | collected 2018-10
CGTCTCTGCCCGCGGTGGGAGAATACTGGAGCGGCGAGCTGGGAAGACTGCTGCACTATCTCGACACGGTGGACAACGAAATGTCCCTCTTCGATGTGGCGCTGCACTATAACATCTTCCACGCCTCCCAGGCGGGAGGGAATTACGATCTCCGCACGATCCTGGACAATACCCTCGTTAAGGAGCGCCCGGAAAAAGCCGTCACCTTTGTGGACAACCACGACACGCAGTACGGCCAGAGCCTGCAGTCTTTTGTGGATGACTGGTTCAAACCTCTTGCCTATGCGCTCATTCTCCTGCGCCAGGAAGGCATGCCCTGCGTCTTCTACTCTGATTACTACGGCAACCCCGTCAAAAACCGGCCGCTGGTGCCGAATCTGGGCAAGCTCATCAAGCTGCGCCGTTCCTACGCCTACGGGGAGCAGGAGGATCATTTTGACGATCCCCATCTCATCGGCTGGGTTCGCCGCGGGGATGCGGAGCACGAGAATTCCGGGCTCGCAGTCGTCCTCTCTAACGGCGAAGGCGGTACACTCCGCATGTATATCGGTGAGAACTTCGCGGGTGAGACCTTCCGTGACGTGCTCGGCAGCTGCACGGAATCCGTCGTCATCGACGAGGAGGGCTTTGGCGAATTCCGCACCGAGGGCGGCAGCGTTGCTGTGTGGGTGCGTGACGGTGCCTTCGAAGACCTTGTTGTCAACGAGTAACGCTCTTTTTGAAAAAACACAGTTATCGGATACAGTTTTGTGCTTTTTGTGTGACAGACAGTATGCTATGATCCTGGCATGATAAAAAAGGAGATCGAACCATGTTAAGAAGATACATTCTGTTTCTGAAAAAGCGCCCATTGCTGACAGCGGCATTCGGCATCGTGTATGCACTGATGTGCATTCATTTTCTCCCGTCGGAAACATCTTTCCAGATGCTCCTCGTGAGAACCCTGCTTTGCGGTGCAATGATTTTCTTCCTGTATCAGATTTCCGGGGAGAAGACCCTGCTGGCTTATTATAATTCAACCGGGTATGTCATCAAGGTCGCACTGGGGTTCTGGATCTTTGCTTTCCTGGGCGGTTCCCTCGGGATGATCGGGCACCTCATAGCAGACACTCCCTACTGGGATAACATGGCGCTTCATGCGCTGACTGTGTTTCTGATGTTCGTCTTTGTTGGGCTGTTCGAAGAGATGGCTTTCCGCGCCCTCATCAATGATGCCATCATTTACCGCTTCCGGGATAAGAAATACGTATTCGTTCTCAGCGCGGTGTGCTGCTCCCTGGTTTTCGGTGCTGCACACGTCATTGGTGCGGATCTCTCCACTCCTCTTGCCTGGGCACAGGCAGCCGGGAAGACCATTTCCACCGGCGTTTTTGGCCTTGTGCTTCTCATCCTTTACTGGAAGACCAGAAATATCTGGGCCTGCGGCATCGTTCACGGTGTCTATGATTTCCTGCTCTCCATGAGCATGTGCGTTTTTCAGGTGGATCAGGAAGGTATCTCTTACGTCATGTCGGATGATAAGGCTCTGGCGGTTATCATCGCTTACGGTTTTATGACGGTGCTCGAGCTGGTCATTCTCCTGTTCGTGTGGCGTAAGGTCGGCAGAAAGATCGATTATCAGCAGATCAGAGAAACCTGGTAAATCCGGCAAGGTCAAACGCTGTGCCATAGAAAAACTAAAAATCAGGGGCTTTCACGGTTCTGCCGGCTATTCCGGCTTACGCTGTGAGAGCCCTTTTTCGATAAAACCGGATACAGCTATGTGCGATCCCTGATCTCCGGATCCTGCAATTATCCCACTCAAAAGCGCTTTCTGTACTGTGCAGGGGTATAACCGGTCACTTCCCGAAAACTCTGAATGAAATAATTGACGGTGTTGAAGGCAAGCTGATCTGCGATTTCCTTAATACTCAGGTCGGTTGTCTCCAGCAGAATCTTGGCCCGTTCCACTTTAACGAAGCGAATATAACTGCTGACAGATTGGCCGGTTTCTTTTTTGAATTTTTCCGTCAGATAGTACTCGGTATAACCGACCAGTGCAGCCAGATCTGCCGTGCGGATTTTTCGATCCAAACTCAATTCGATGTAATCGCAGCATTTTTGAATGGCATGGGAATAATCAGGATTAGTGCGCAGATGATGGACACGGTAGATAAAATCGTGATACATGGCGTGAGCCAACTCGGAGAGCTCACCGGAGTCCCGGCAGTTTTCGGTGGATTGAATGTAGGAATCGCCTACGGCATAGGCGACTTCCGGAGAGAGTCCGCCTTCTATGGCTGCTCTGGTTACAAGCGATGTAAAGACGACAATGCTGGTCTTTACCTGCCGCAGAGGATCCTGTCCCTGTACAGGAACACCGGGACTGAGGCGTATGCTGTTCTGGAAGATGTTGTTATAGTTAATGTCCCCGTTACGTACCATCTGCAACATAGCCCGCTCGGCGAGATAGACTTTGTTTCGGTCCCGATTTTCCCTCGAAGCGGCGGGAACCTCCTTTGTCTCCGGTTTTGTGCCGGTCAGCGCATCCAGTCCGAGTTGCTGTCCGGTGAGAATGTTGTGCACCATGATAACATAACGGGTGAAAATAGCGTAGGACATCACCGGAAGCGCCGGCAGCAGCTGAATCAAATCTCGCGTCCAGGCGGCGTTTTCCCTGCTGTGGGTGTAAGAGCAAAGCGCTACCCGAAGCTGCCGTTCGGTTGGAGATGTATAGAAGACCGGGCCGATGACAAAAATCAGATTCCTGTTGCGTTCCGATTCATAGCTTAAGGCCCACTGCATTCCGATAGGAGATCCGATAATCCGCGGTTGCGTTTTTTCAGAATTCTGTGCATACTGAAGAAGCCGTTCGTTTCCACCCAGAATCTGGAATGCCTGTTCCAGAATATTACGCTCCTCCTCCGGGCAGGAGGTAGCAACAAAGGATCCGCTCCGGTCATAACACCAGACATAGAATTTTTCACTAGCGGGGATCAGACTTTGCAGGAGAATGAGATTCTGTTCCGCCTGCGTCATGAATTGTTGTACCTTTTGTAAATCCACTGAAAACAGCCTCCCTGAAAAACTTGCTTATTTCAGTGTAGCACGCAGAAGGAGAAACTACAAGAAATGTTCCTTAATTTTTGTAATTTTTCCTGAGTTTCTGAGTTTACTGATTTCTTTTAATTTTGTAGAATTCAAAACGAGGGATCAAACCCGGATATTTATAAGAAAAGAGGAACTTCTGATGGCAACGAAAAAAATGACCCAGAGCGAAATCGACGGCGTAGCATATCGCCGTGCAGAATTATGGCAGATTATTCTTGTAGCGTTCAACGCATTCAACGGTATGGCAATGTACTTCTTAATCGGGCTTGCCAGTTACTCCGCCAGCATCGGTTATGGAGTTGCGACTCTCGTTGTCGGTGGTCTTTTGACTTTTACCCGCATTTTTGATGCAATTACCGATCCGCTGCTCGCCTTCGTGTATGACCGTGTCAATACGCCGTTCGGTAAGGTTCGCCCGCTAATGCTGTTGGGCTGGGTCATCCAGAGTGCCGGTGTTTTGTGCATGTTCAACTTTTTTTCCAGCAAAGGTCACGGTATTCCGGTGTTCCTGCTGTTTTACATGATCTATGTCATCGGATACACAATGGTCAATATGACCGCCCAGACCCTCCCTGCTCTTATGACCAACGATCCCAAACAGCGCCCCACCGTCGGCGTATGGCAGACGGCACTCAACTATATCACTCCTATGGTGCTGAACATCGTCGTTTACACCAAAATTATGCCTTCCATGGGTGGTGGTTTCAACCAGAACTTCCTGAATGTTACTACATGGCTTTGCGTCGGGCTGTCCTTTGTCGGTGTTGTCCTTGTCTGCATCGGTATCTCTTCCTATGACAAGCCGGAAAACTTCAAAGGCATCGGAAAGGCTGAACGGCTCAAACTTAAAGATATGATGGATGTTCTGAGCCACAACAAGCCCCTGCAAAGCTACATCATTTCCGCCTCTTCTGATAAAATTGCCCAGCAGGCCTCTGCTGCCTCCATCGTCAGTACGATGCTCAACGGCATCCTCATCGGAAATATGGGATTGGCAACCACTCTGAGCATGATCGGCATGCTGCCCTCCATCCTCTTCGCAATCATCGGTGCCCGTTATGCCGGTAAACACGGCAACAAAGAGTCCATCGTCGCCTGGACGCGTTACAGCATCCTTGCCAACATCGCAATGATTGCCTTTTTCATCATTACCCGCAACACTGTCGGTACAACGGCAATTTCCACTTCACTGATCTTCAAAATCCTCTTTATCGTGCTGACTTTCGCGGTGAACGGGTTCGCTATGGGCGTCACCACTGCAAATACCGGATTTATGGCTGATATTATCGACTTTGAGCTTGATCGTTCTGGCAAATACATCCCCGCCGTGGTTTCCGGCACCTACAGCCTGGTAGATAAGATCGTCTCTTCCTTCTCGGCTGCCATTGCCACCGGCTGTGTGGCGATCATCGGCTATACTGCCACGATGCCACAGCCCACTGACGAGGCAACTCCCGGTGTGTTCTGGATGACCATGTTCCTGCGCTACGGTCTGGCAATTCTCGGTTTCCTCTGCACACTTCTTGCAATGCGCTCCTGCAAGTTGGGCAGACCTGAGATGATTCAGGTGCAAAAGCGCATTGCCGACAAAAAAGCCGCAGCACAGGAAAAACTTTTTGAGGAAGCCCTGCATGAAGGAGATCCGAAAAATGCGTAATGTAACAGCACTAAAAGAGGGCTGGCGGTTTTTAAAGGCTGACATCCCGGTGAATACAGCCTTGCAGCATGCTCCGCAGGGTGAGGCAGTCACGCTGCCCCACACCTGGAATGCAATGGACGGGCAGGACGGCGGCAACGATTACTACCGTGGTACCTGCTGGTATGTGCGGGAGCTTTCCGCCGAAGAGTGCACGGGAGAGCGTCTGTTTCTGGAAATCAACGGCGCAGCCATGACTTCCGAGGTTTATCTCAACGGTAAAAAGCTTTCTCGTCATGAGGGCGGTTACTCCACCTTCCGCGTAGAACTGACAGAGGAACTGGCGGAGAAGAATACTCTTGCTATTTCTGTCAGCAATGAGGACAATGATTCCGTCTATCCTCAGAAAGCGGACTTCACCTTCTACGGCGGTCTCTATCGTACAGTCAATTTGATTTCTGTCCCGGCAGAGCACTTTGAACTTTTAAAAGATGGGACTCCCGGCATCAAGGTTACGCCGATCGTGGATCTTGAAAAGAAAATGGCGATTGTCACCGTGGAGACCTGGCACAATGCCGCTTCGGTAGCCATCACGGTCAACGGAGAGACCAAGACGGTCGAACATTCTGCCGAGTTCGTCATCGAAAATGTGCACCTCTGGGACGGTGTGGACGATCCCTGGCTTTACACCGCCACAGCAAAACTTGCCTCCGGCGACGAGGTGAGCACGCGTTTTGGTTGTCGCGTCTTTACCTGTGATTCGGAAAAGGGCTTTTTCCTCAACGGACGCAGTTATCCCCTGCGGGGAGTGAGCCGTCATCAGGATTGCAAAGGAAAGGGCAATGCCCTAACTTACGAAGATCACGCCGCCGATATGACAATCATCCGCGAGCTGGGGGCCAATACCCTGCGACTGGCTCATTATCAGCATGCACAGGAATTTTATGACCTCTGTGATGAAAATGGCATCGTGGTTTGGGCGGAAATCCCTTATATTACAATGCACATGACGAATGGGCGTCAGAACACCCTCAGCCAGATGCGCGAGCTGATTACCCAGTGCTACAATCATCCTTGCATTGCCGTCTGGGGACTTTCCAACGAGATTACAGCTGCAAGCGCAGTGAATGAGGACCTTTTGGAAAACCACCGCCTCTTAAACGATCTCTGCCATCAAATGGATTCTACCAGGCTCACCACAATGGCCGATGTTTTCATGTTGGAAATTGACAGCCCGATTCTGGAGATACCGGACATCAACAGTTACAATCTGTATTTTGGATGGTATCTGGGTGAACTGGAGCAGACGGACGAATTCTTTGACGAGTATCACGCTAAATATCCGGATCGTGTCATCGGCTTTTCCGAGTATGGTGCGGATGCAAATCCCGCTTTCCACAGCAGTCGCCCCGAAAAAGGGGACTATACCGAGGAATATCAGGCTCTTTATCATGAGCATATGCTTAAAATGATCGAAGCTCGTCCCTGGCTATGGGCAACACATGTCTGGAACCTCTTTGACTTTGCAGCTGACGGCCGTGATGAAGGCGGCAAACACGGAGAGAATCAGAAAGGCCTTGTCACCTTCGATCGCATGCTACGTAAAGATGCATTCTATCTTTATAAGGCAGCCTGGAATAAAACAGAACCTTTCGTCCATCTATGTTCCAAGCGATACAGAAATCGCTGCGAAGAGGAAACCGAAATCAAAGTCTACTCCAATCAGTCAGAAGTTCGCCTCTATGTGGATGATACACTGGTCGGCATGCAGACAGGCAAGACAGTTTTTCGCTTTCGGATTCCTCTGCTGGGTGAACATCTTGTCCGCGCTGATGCAGATGGATGCAGCGATGTGATGTGTATCCGCCGTGTTTCAGAGCCGGATGAGGATTATATTTTCAACAAAGCCGCAGCTTCCGTTACCAACTGGTTTGATGCCGACGACATCGATCCAACCTGTTTCTCCGTGAGCGACACGCTGGGTTCGATTCGTGCCAACCCGCAGGCAGGAGCAATTGTCGATGCGATGATGGCCAAAGGCGCTTCCGAGCGCGGTGATGTGGCTGACGCAGTGAAGGATAACCCCGCTCTGCAGCGGATGATGGGTCGTATGACAATGCTGAGTCTTTTAAAGCAAGGTGGTGCTGACGAGGAAAGTATCAAGCAGCTCAACCGCATCCTGCAGGGGATTAGGAAATGAAAAAAGCCGTACAACAGATTATGTTGGGCACTGTGACCGCAAATGAGTCGCAGGCTCGTGAAACTCTGAATAGAATCAAAGCTGCCGGGTACGACGGTCTTGAGCTCAATCGCTTTATGATTCACTCCAGCTCTCTGATGGTGCGCCTGATGACTCGGGCTGCCGGGATGCCCACAGGCAACAGCGGAAAGCTGAACTGGCATAGCCTCCTCAAAGAGAGTGGTCTTTCCGTAATCAGCCTCCATACCGATCTCGGTTCTCTGGAGCGGGAAGCAGATGCTGTTATGGAAGAAGCAAAGAGCTTTGAAACGGACAAGATTGTTATTACCGGGATGTACCGTTTTGATTATTCCAATGAATCTACGGTACGCCGGCTTGCTGAGCGGTTAAACAGAGCAGGAGAGTATCTCAGGACAAAGGGGATCAAGCTTCTTTACCACAACCATAACGTTGAGTTGCTGCCGGTCCAGCCTGATCTGCGTGCCTATGAGATCCTGCTGGAAGAAACCGATCCTTCAGACGTCGCATTTGAGTTTGACAGCTACTGGTTTACGGACGGCGGAGCGGATGCCGGGCTTTGGATGAAAAAACTGGGATCTCGTATGGTGCTTTGGCACATCACCGATCGAGGCAGCCGTCAGAGGGGCACGGCCATGACGCCGATCCTGAAATCTGACAGCATGGAGCTCGGGACTGGCAATATGGATCTGGATCATTTGCGTGAAATCGCCACGGAAAACGGTATCGAAGCCGTTGTGTTGGAGAGCCACAAAAACTGGATCGATAAAGATCCAATCAAGAGCCTGGAGCTGAGCGCCGCCTGGCTCAAGGAGAGATTTTGACATGCGCATGATGCAAAATAAAATGCCTGCTGCATGGCAGGCCAAGTGGATAAACCCTGAATTATCCCGGGAAAAAGAAGTACGTCAGCCCTCATCTGTTCTGCGCCGCCGCTTTCTTGTGGAGCATAAAGGAAATGCTGTTCTGTATATTACCTGTCATGGGCTCTATGAAGCAGTGCTCAACGGCAATCGAGTGGGAAACTTTGTGCTGGCACCCGGCACGGGTGACTATGCCAAACGTCTGACCGTGCAGGCTTATGATATCTCCGACCTTCTGAACGAAGGAGAAAATGAGATCACCGTCACCCTTGGGGACGGCTGGTATCGAGGCAGTGTTGGGATTGACGGTTTATGCAATTACTACGGAGAAGAACTTGCACTGCTCTGTCAGATGGAGATCGATGCCAAACCGATTCTGTGCAGCGATGAGAACTGGGAAGCCAGCCAGAAGGGCCCCACGCGGGAAAACGATCTCCAGCAGGGGGAATTCTACGATGCCCGGATGGAAGCTGTCAGTTGCTGGCACGGTGTAAAAGTATGTACCTTTGGTTATGCAAATCTCGCACCGACAGAGAGCGTCCCCATTGTGGAAAGGGAACGCTTCCTGGGCAGGCTGTTTACTACTCCCAATGGAGAAACGGTGGTCGACTTTGGCCAGAATCTCGCAGGGTATACCGAGCTTCAGCTGAAAGCAAAAGCCGGGCAAAAGATTACCCTCTGGCACGGTGAAACGCTGGATGAAAACGGGAACTTCACCCAAAAGAATTTTGATCCCGGTGACCGAAACAAAAACGGGATTCCCCAGAAAATTGAATACATCTGTAAAGACGGTCTCAATGTCTATAAGCCGTCCTTTACTATTTTCGGTTTCCGCTACGCGAAGGTGGAAACGGACATCGATCTGACAGATGCACAGTTTACCTCTGTTGCCGTTTATTCTCAAATGAATCAAACCGGCTTTTTCGAGTGCGGGAATCAGGATGTGAACCGTCTTTTCCTCAACTGCCTCTGGAGTATGCGTTCCAATTTCTGTGACATCCCGACCGATTGCCCGACGCGTGAGCGCGCCGGCTGGACCGGTGACGCAGAAGTTTTTGCACCTACCGCTGTCGTCCTGATGGATTGCTTTTCCGTTCTCCGCAAGTGGCTGGGAGAATGTCGGCTGGCTCAGAGGGAAGACGGACTCATTCAGAACATCGCCCCTGTAAACAACAGCGGCAGCATGATTTCCAATATGCTCCAGGGCTCTGCCGGGTGGGGCGATGCCTGTGTGCTTGTGCCTTGGGCACTTTATGAAGCCTGCGGGGATCGAACTGTTCTGGAAGAAAACTACGATATGATGTGCCGCTGGCTTGCATTTGTAGAAAATCGGGCTAAAAAGACTAGACCCCACAATCTCCTCAATCCATGGCACAAGTATTTGGTGGACGAAGGCTTTCATTTTGGCGAGTGGTGTCAGCCGGATGTGGACAATGGCGCTGCCATGAAGAAAACCATGATGCTTGGGGCACCCGAGGTCGCTACCGCCTATTATTTCCGTTCTGCGTCCTTACTGGTGCAGATTGCACAGATTCTGGAGAAGCCTGAAGACGCAAAACATTTTGCAGAGGTTGCAGAAAACGTCAAAAAGGCATATCGTCATTTCTGTGCAAAGAATGGCAAAATAGTGTCCGATCGTCAATGCGAATATGTCCGCCCCATCTCTTTCGGTTTGCTGGATGGAGAGGAAGTTCGCGATGCGGCAGAGCAGCTGAACAATCTTGTCATCAAAAACGGCTATCATCTGAATACCGGTTTTTTATCTACGCCTGATCTTTGCACGGTTCTGGCGGAAAACGGCTATGTCGATACGGCATATCGGTTGCTTTTGCAGCCGGATTGTCCGGGCTGGCTGTATTCTGTCAAAAAAGGTGCTACCACCATTTGGGAAACCTGGGACGGGGTACGCTCTGACGGTACTGTGCATGATTCTCTGAATCATTATTCCTATGGTGCTGTTATAGGTTGGCTCTTCCATGGGGTTTGCGGTATCAGGCTTAGTGCCGGAAAACTCGTGATCGAACCGCAACCCGGTCAGGAGCTGGGGTTTGCCAAAGCAAAATGGAAATCCCCTGTGGGAGAGATTCGAAGCTCCTGGAAATACTGCGGGAATACATTGATGTTTGATATTTGCGTTCCCATTCCGGCAACGATTCTCTTGCCCAACGGAGAAACCTTTGCAGTGAAAGAAGGAGAGCATCACTATGAAATACTTCTGTAATCCCTTGAATGTCAATTACCGCTACCAGTTCAATGCAGATCCCCGCCGGCACGGTCAGCTGCAGATCTGCCGTGAAGCGGCAGATCCGTCAATGATCTCTTTTCACGGGCGTTATTATATCTTTGCGTCCATGACGCTGGGTGTGTGGGTATCAGATGATTTAGTGCGCTGGGAAAACCACCGCCTGCCTGATTCGTTGCCGCTTTATGATTATGCACCCGATGTGCGCGTGCTGGGAGAATGGGTGTATTTCTGCGCTTCCAACCGGGAGCATGCCTGCGACCGCTGGCGCACAAAGGACATTCTAAACGGGCCTTATGAAAAGATAGAGGGCAGCTTTCCCTATTGGGATCCCAATCTTTTTGCTGATGACGACGGACGGGTGTATTTTTATTGGGGTTGCTCTAACCAGACACCAATCTACGGTGTGGAGCTCGATCCCAAAACCATGCAGCCCATCGGAGAGAAAAAGGAGCTGATTTTCGGCAACCCTTATACTATCGGATATGAGCGGATAGGGGAGAACAATACCACGTTTCCTGCCTCCGAAGAAGAAGTGGAGGCAAAATACCGTGCGTTTCATGAGGCACAGGGCATTCCTGAGAGTATGGTGCCGGAAGAAGTGAAGCCTCTGATCCGGGGCATGTTCTCCAATAAACCCTATATTGAAGGAGCCTGGATGGACAAGCATAACGGGAGATATTACCTGCAGTATGCTGCACCGGGCACCCAGTACAATACTTATTCCGATGGTGTCTATGTGAGTGATCAGCCGCTGGGGCCTTTTACTCTTGCAGAAAACAATCCGTATTCCTATAAGCCCGGTGGATTCCTGCCTGGGGCGGGTCACGGTTCCACCATGCGTGACGGATATGGCAATCTCTGGCACACATCCACCATGCGTATCTCTGTCAATCACGATTTTGAGCGTCGGGTTGGTCTCTGGCCTGCCGGCTTTGATGAAGACGGTGAGCTCTTTTGCAACCAGCGCTACGGGGATTGGCCGTTGTCTGTTTCCACCGGGTTGGACGATCCTTGGCGCAACCCCGCGTGGATGTTGCTGAGTGTTCACAAAAAAGCATCTGCTTCCTCTTCTGTCCCGAACCATGAGCCGGAAAAGGCACTGGAAGAAAATGTGAAAACCTGGTGGCGTTCTGCCTCTAACAGCCGTGACGAGTGGCTGTGCGTGGATCTGGGCAAGATCTTCGACATTCACGCCGTTCAAGTGAACTTTGCCGATGATAAACTGGACATCCGCTGCCCGGGTGAGATCCGCCCCGGTTCTCAGGCGCGATACATCGA
>JAEEGL015605814.1_pt1 | contig 11330 bp, 11 predicted proteins | sample 9134231 | NCBI WGS metagenome assembly JAEEGL01 (sample SAMN16246548, study PRJNA631951) | gut metagenome | biome: gut microbiome; feature: rumen; material: fiber-attached | host: Bos | place: Iran: Karaj | collected 2018-10
CATGTTCTAATGAAAACGGTGACAATTATATGCTTACCACTGTCAGTATGCCTCCAGGAGTTCCCGTTGCAACCGTTGGAATTAACAACGGTAAAAATGCTGCGGTTCTTGCGGGCGAAATTCTTTCCATTAGAGACCCTGACATTGTAAACGTCCTTGAAAAGTTGAAAGATAAAAAAATTAATTTATAGTGATAACATGAACCTTAACGACAAAAACATTATTGAAATTACTGAAGAATTATCCAGCGAATTTGAAGTAGCTAAAGTCTTAAGACAATATCCTAAAGACACAGTCATTATTAAAAACGTGAAAGGCTTTGACATGCCAGTAATTTCCGGAATCTGCAATACAAGAGATAAGATAGCTAAATCCATCAATTGCGAAGTTTCCGAAATTACCGAAAAAATCATCCATGCTATGGAAAATCCTCAAAAGGTCGATAAGTTTACTGATTTCAGTGAATATGATACATTGGACATTGACCTGGATAAGATTCCTATCCTGACACATTACAAAAGGGATGGTGGAGCATACATTACCGCAGGCGTTGTGTTTGCACGTGACCCTGAAACCGGAATTCAGAATGCTTCAATTCATAGAATGATGGTTTTGGACAATAAGAGACTTGTTATCAGAATTGTTCCAAGAAATCTATACACCTACTTCCAGAATGCTCAAAAAGCGGGTGAGGATTTGGATATTGCAATAGCTATCGGAATGGACCCAGCAATTCTTCTTGCAAGTACCACTTCAATTCCAATCGACTATAATGAAATGGATGTTGCAAACGCATTCAAGGATGGTGAATTAGAACTGATTAAATGTGGTGACTTGGAAGTTCCTCAAGCTGACATCATCCTAGAAGGAAAGATTTCAGTGACAGAAACAGTAGCTGAAGGCCCTTTCGTGGATTTAACTGACACTTATGACATCATCCGTGACCAGCCAATAATCAATTTGGAAAAAATGCATATTAAAAAGGACAATCCTTGCTACCATGCAATCATTCCTGCAGGATTTGAACATAAATTATTGCAAGGTCTTCCACAGGAACCTAGAATATTCAAAGCAGTTAAAAATGCAGTTCCTACAGTTGAAAATGTTGTCTTGACTGAAGGAGGCTGTTGCTGGTTGCATGCGGTCGTGTCAATCAACAAGCAAACTGAAGGTGACGGAAAAAACGCGATTATGGCAGCACTGTCAGCTCACCCTTCACTTAAACACTGCGTAGTGGTTGATACCGACGTCAATGTGTTTGATGCTGAAGATGTCGAATACGCAATATCCACACGTGTAAAAGGTGACCGCGACATCATGATTGTTCCTAATGTTCGTGGATCTTCATTGGATCCTGTTGCCGAAAGTGACGGTACCACTACCAAAATCGGAGTGGATGCAACAAAATCACTTAAAACACTTGAAAAATTCGAAAGAGTTAGTTTTGGAGAATAAACTAACTTTTAATTTACTTTTTTTATATATTTCCTAAATGGATATTTTTGATTCCTTTATTTAGTGCAATTTCGCGAGCCTTAAACAATATTTCTGGTCTTGTCGGATTGATGTCTTTCATTTTATAGTAAGGAAAGGCCCTTGAGAAATGCAGAGGCACTTCCGGACCCAATTCATCAGCGACAAAATCGCATAATTGCTCAATTTCCTCAATAGAATCGTTATAATCATTGATTATGAGATTTGTAATTTCCAGATGTTTGCCCTCCATATAAACTCTTTTCAGATTATCAAGGACAACATCCAAATCAGCACCGCAGACCTTTTTATAAAAATCACTGCTCATAGATTTCAAATCAATATTGAATGCATCGACAAATGACAGAACCTCTTCAATGGACCTGTCTGAAAAATAGCCGTTGCTTACATAAATTACCTTAAGATTTTTTTGCCTAGCAATAAAAGAGGTTTTCTTGCTAAAAGGCAAGTGTATCGTAGGTTCATTATAGGTCCATGCAATTGATTGGCAATTGTAACGAAGTGCATTTTCCACAATAGCTTCTGGCGTTATTTTGATTCCTCTCGAATTTTTATCATATTCATGAGATATCATATAGTTCTGGCAATGTAAACAGGTCATATTGCACCCAAAACCGCCGATGGAATAAGTGAATGTTCCCGGAAGAAAATGGTGAAGGGGCTTTTTTTCAATAGGGTCAGGACTTAATGAGGAGACTATGCCATAAGACTCATCAAACAGTTCGCCGTTTACATTCTTATGCTGCCTGCAAATTCCCACATTGCCGTCAGCTATCTTACAGTAATTGGCACAGATTTCACATCTGATCTTTTGTGTTTTGGAACTTTTCTTATATAACTCGTTACTCACTAACATAATGTTCATAGCCTTTGTTTATTATTTCCTCGACGAAACCGTTTTCCAAGGTAATTTCAATTTTATCGGAAGTGGTTACCTCCCCTATTACCTTATAATCGATTGGTAGTTTTTCCAGATTTTCTTTAGATATTGTAAAGAGAAGTTCAAAGTCTTCGCCGACGTGCAGTATCAAATCCAGATAATTCAAATCCAATTCATTTGCAATGCTTTTGTATTCATCTGAAATGCCCAAAAGCTCTTCATAAATCATGAAGCCAAAATGATTCTTTTTCATTTCATATAATTCGCTTGCAATTCCATCTGTTATGTCTGTTGCAGATGTTGCACCGGCATTTCTTATTGAAATTCCTTCATCAAGTCTAGCTATTGGCTTTAAAGCTTTCTTTACATAAACATTGTCAAATACATCCATTTCAAAACCCAGTGCCGCATATCCAATGTCTCCTGTGATTGCAATTACATCACCGATAGAATATGTGTCCTTCATCAAAGGCCTGTCGCACAATCCCAATGCGGTTCCGGTTATTATGATTTCAGACGCTTCATTGGTATCTCCCCCTATCAAGGGAATATTATAATAGCTGCATGCGGACAAGACCCCATCAATGATTTCCTTAAAAGCGTCCAGTTCCAAATCTTTTGGAAGGGCAATTGCAAGCAAAAATCCAAATCCTTCAGCACCCATTGCGGCAAGGTCACTTACATTGACAGTTACCGCCTTAAAACCCATGTCAAAATAAGACATGTTTTCTGGAAAGTGCCTTGATTGAATCAGCATGTCGCATGTTGAAATCAAATGGGAATCATTAAAAGGAGTGATTGCTGTATCATCAGGAGTGATGTCTTTCGAACGAGAAATAATGTATTTAACTAATTCCTTTTCACCAATGTCTAAGACTTTAAGTGCCATGAATATAGTATAAATTTTAAATTAAATAACTTTTTCTTCTTTATTCTTATTTTTCTATCTTTATGCTATACGCTACGCTGTCCATTCTATAGGTTGCACGGATTTTGTAGGTTTTTCCAACTCCAAGCTTTTCAACCATGCTTTTTGTTAGTTTGAAAAGAGCAACACCACTACTATCTGTTTTGACTCTGTAGTTTTTCTTCATAAAGTTGACAACTACAATTTTTCCCTTGATTGGACCTGTACCCTTTAATATAATTTTTACGTTAGTGGTTTTTGCGGATTTTTTAATTGTGGTGAGTTTAGAAAAGCTTACAACACTTTTAAGGACTAAATTACCTAATTTACTTACCTTATTGTTGTGTCTGGCGGTTACCGTGTATGTTCCTGGTTTGTATGCCTTAGTGAATTTGGCAATGCCGTTGGTATTGGTTTTAACCTTTAATGAGTACAAGTTATAGTTCCACGTGTTCCTGAAGGTGATGGTCACTATGCCATTTTTGATGGGTTTGCCATCAACATCAGTGACTTTGATTTGGGAGATTCCCTTTTCAGAATCATTACCCATATCATTATTGTAATAGTAATAAACAAAGGTGTTAAGCCTATTTATCTTGGTTGATTTGACAACAGCATTAATTGTATTTGAACTGTTTTTATAATGGGAAGAACCGGAATATAAAATATCTGTTTTGTAGGTATTTGAGTATACTTTTTGAGATTTGAAATTAGCAGTGCCGTTGGCCAATTTAACAGGAAATCCAATACCATTAAACATGACAGTCAAATTACCATCAATGGATGGACTGGTATAAATAGTGAAATCAATCCTAAAGCCATCGTCGAAGGCACTGACGGAATAATTGGTACTAATATTCAATTCACTATCTTCTGGAACGTTTAACGTATTATTAACATTTATAGAGCTAATTTTATCATCATCAGAATGAAAAATAGCGGCATCATCCTGAATTGAATCATCAGAAATAATCTCATCAAAATCAGATAATGAGGACTCATCATCATTCAAAGTAATATTTTCATCACTAAAAGCAAAACAGGACGACAGAGTAATAAATAAAATGAGCATGGTAAGGCCTGCAAACATTAATTTACCATAATTATTTATCAATTTTCTCCCCTTTTCCCTTAATCTACATCATTGAATATTGTTTTGATAAAATATAAATCTTATCAAGAAATTTAAATATTATACCTAAAATAGGTTATTCAGCTAAAATAAAAAAAAGTAAAAAATAGAATTCAGACTATAAGTGTTCTGAAACCCTATCCTTGATAATTTCATACATCCTCTTGTCGATTCCAAGAGGATCGGTCAATACGATTTCACCATCGAATTCCACTGGCTCTTCATCATGGTCATGATGGTGGTGATGATGATGTCCGTGATGATGGTCATGATCATCGTGGTCATGATGGTGGTGATGATGATGTCCGTGGCCTTCATCTTCATAATCACTTTCGATTCCTAATAATCCAGGAATGTCCCTTTTAGTGTGCAGACCATGTGCAACAAACACAGGAACTACAATAATTTTATCTAAATCGTTTTCTTCAGTTAATTTTTTAATGGTTTCAGGAATTCCTGGCTTTCTGATTTCCATAAATCCGTATTCAACAGGCATTTCTGGAAATTCCTCTAAATACATTTCTTTATAAGCTTTAATTACTTCCTCACCGTCGTCCAATCTGGAACCGTGGCTTAAAAGTAAAATTCCGGTCTTTTTATCAGACATAATTATCTTCCTTTTATAAGTTTTAAGTTAAAGTTATTTAAGTTATCTTGAGAAAAAAATTTTTCAAAAAAATATATGAAAAATCTATAATTTTTCATCTGTCATTTTAGCTAAAATATCAATCAATATATCGTCGGCCTTAATAGGCTCCGGATAAAGAATTTCTCCGTCAAAGTCCACAGGAGTCAAGTCATGGACATGGTCATGGTCCCCATGGTCATGTGAATGAGAATGTTCATGCTCATGCTCTTCTAAAAATCCTAGGATGTGCGGAATGTCATGAGTGGTATGCATTCCAGGAGCAATGAATACAGGTATAACCACCAATCTGTCAATGTCATTTTCATCCGCCAATTTATTGATGGATTCCGGGATGCTTGGACCGCATAACTCCATAAATCCAAAACTGGATGGTACATCGCAAGTTTTTTCGAATTTGTTATATAATGCGGTTGCAAATTCCTTATTGTAATTCAATCTGGAACCGTGGGTTACAAGCAAAATTCCTGTTTTTGCATCTTCATCCAATTCGGACTCGGCCAAAGCTTCATTGATTCTCTTGTCAATAATATCCAAAAGTTCATCCCTTGGACCAATTGAAGATAATAGCTCAATTTCACCGTCAAAATCAACGTCTTCGGCAATTGATAAATAATGTTCAGGCGGATAATTTCCATCAGGACATCTTGGATCAACTTCCAAAGGTTCAAGACCTAATAAAGTTGGAATATCAATATTTGTATGAATTCCAGGAGCTAAAAATACAGGAAGGGCGATTATTCTATTTAAATCGTCAACTTCATCCTTTAATATTTCAACTGCTCCAGCTATTGTAGGTTCTGAAACCTTCATGTAGCCTATTTCAGCTGGAAGGCCTGTTTTTTTGATAAATTTTTCCTTAATTTCGGTGAAAACCTCTTCAGCGAAAGGTAAAGTACTTCCGTGGCTCACTAAAATTACGGCGGTATTATTTGATAACTTTGAATTTGTATCCATAGGAGATTACTCCATCCTCTCCGTCTTCTCTGATTTTTCTAAATACCATTTCTACATCGTCACCGATTTCAATATCTTCAACATCACAATCGACTAATTGTGAAGTTAATTTGGCACCTTCTTCGAGTTCAATGACAGCTACAGCATAAGGAGCTGCTTTTTTGAAATCATCAGGAGCGGACCTAATAATTGAAAAAGTGTGAATTTTTCCTTTTCCACTGAATTGGAAAGGTTCGAGGTTTCCTTTTCTCCTACAATTAGGACAAACTACACGAGACGGGAAGAATAATTCTCCACAGGTAGTACATTTAGAACCTATGAGATTGTATCTTTGTTGTATATGACGCCATGTTCTTACAGTATCTGACATGTAAATCCTCCATATATTTTCAATATGTATAATTTCTAATCAATAATATAAATAAGTATTTTTTTTATTACTGATTTCATTGATTTCGGGTTAAAGTATTACTTTTTTGTGTAAAATCATAAAGTCGCACTTAAGTAAAAAACTTATAAATTTCAAGTGAATTTCTATATTATGAAATTAGACTCTAAAGGTAATATAATAGCTGGAAGCTTAGCAATATTGATTATATCATTATTAATTGTCTTCATTTTTGTTTTTACAAGCATGAATTATATTGAAAATGAAAATATTAAATCAAATGGAAATAATTATTTCAAGTTTATAGTTGATGACTATACAAATAATCTAGAAGTTCTTCAAAGGGAAGCTATTGAGGAGGCACAGGACAAGGTCTTCGAAAGCTTTCGCCTGATTGACAGCGAAGACCAAATAAAAAAGAACCTGGATAAAAGATTGGATGAAAAGAATGAGGAATATGCTCAAAAATATGGAGTAAATATAACATCTGAAACATTGTCTGTCGAAAGCGGCCCAAGTCCATGGAAAGTTCTCTTCAAGGTCAGATTATCTATTGAAAAGGATAACAACCGATTCAATAAAGTTATAGAAAAAAACACATCTATTGAAGGCTTGAAAGATCCGCTGCCTCCCGCCATACTGACCGGAGGTTCGGGAATAAGCTATTATAAGGATAAGATATATTACCTTCACTCGCTATCAAGGTACATTTGGATGCATGGGCTGGAATCCCCGGAATCCTACCTTTTTGCAACAGCTCCATTGACAATCAAAAAATGTCCATATGACCCTTACACCCATCATGGCGATCCGGATGTGTTGGAAGACTGCCTGGACAAGGGCTATTTTCACGAAAGTGCAGATGGAAGCTGTTACCTATGCAGGCTAGAAGGAAAAGGTAAATGTGAGCATTACGGAATGGAAGTGTTCATCCAAACGCATACGCCGCTTACAAACGAAACATTATCATGTTCGGACCATGTGGTTTATCATGACCATTATAATGCCAAAAAAATAAATGAAACAGACTTTGACAGCTTGATTTTAGACGATTCTCACAGAATGAAGTACGGACTGATGTAAAATGGACAGCAAAGGAAACATGACAATTGAACTGGGTTTGATTCTGGTAATCATTCTTTTGATAACCGGAATAATTCTTTCATTCACTGAAATGGCCAATGAAAAAATCGTTAAGCAGGAAGGAATGGAACATGTCGAAACGCTGATTGAAAGAACAGCTGACAATCTAATAAACACTCCAGGAAATCCGGAAGATTGGGAAAAATATGCCAAAGGAACACCTGGCCTTGCAATCATAAATGAGGAAGATACAATAATCCCAAACAGCATTTCCTATTTTACATTGATTGCATTAAAAAACAACGATAACAAACTAGTCGATGAAAAGCTATTCAATTCGAAAATAAAAACCTCTATGGAACTGATTCCGCAGGAGAGTATTATTTCAAGTGTAAAAATAGGTCACGAAGATGAAGGAAAAAATGTGTTTTCAACCAACAGGATTGTAATGTGTGACTTCTATAAAAAATATGTCATCAAAGACTTTAAAAGTAACGGAAAATGCAATCATGCCCATAAACAGGATTTGCATAGTTGCAATTACTTCAAAACATTTAAGGGAAACTTAAAATACTGCGATTATTATCTGATAGCTGATGAGGATGAGGTCTATAATCTGGAATACATGGTTGATACTACAAAAATGCTGAAGCATGAAGGCTGGCAAACGATGCCTTCAGAAAAAATTTACCTGAATGACAAGTTTGACTTTTATGGTGATAAAGACGCAATAGTCTTTGTGCACCTAAACAAAAAAAATCCGAAAGCAGTTATAGTATCCGTGCCTAAAGATTTTGATAAAAACAATTTAAAGTATGATTACTTTAGGGCCAATGAATGCAAATTCATTTTTAAAGGATGGTACTAAACCACAACACCCAAAATAATCAGGGACATTGAAATCAATATCAAACTTGAAATCGAATCTGTTATGCTTGTTGAGATCGGAATAACAATGTTGTCCGGATCTAGATTTCTATTATATGATGAAATTGAAACATAATAGACTAAAAATACCATTATTGTTACCAAAATAAGCCCAGAAGAGGTACTTATTTCAATGATTTTATCAAATCCTACCCCTGCTGTCTTGAAGATGATAGATGAAGCTTCAGCCAATATTCCAATGAATGGGAATACAATTATTGACAGAATCCAGCAGATTATGAAATTGTGTACAGTGTTTCCTTCAGGCTTTCTGGTTGGTTCTACCAGACCGGAGTGGAGACCTGAAGACAATCTTGCACCCAAAATACTTATTAAGCTTCCGCTTTCTCCTGAAAACAGAGGTAGAAGTGTAAGCAAACTAGGGTTTGTAAGCAAAGTCTCGACCGCACTGTTTAAAATTCCTCCTGCAGAACATCCTAAAAAGGAACATAAAAGCAAAACGGGAGTGGACTGTTTCAAGATTGTTTTGGTTTCATATGACAGGTTATAGCAATGAACGAATGTGACTGCTACAACAACCAAAATAATGAAAAGCACGGAATCTTTCAAAATCCAATTTATGTTTAATGCGTTTAAAATAAAAATTGACAATATAATTGCCGGTAGAGTGAACAAGTCACCGAATGCCGCAATGATTGGACTTGTAATGTTGTCCGGATCCCAGCCGTTTTGGAAACTCTTAAATGACACTACCATTGTTATCGGAAGCATGATTAAATTTGAAATAATTCCTGCAATTACACAAATCAATATAAAGTCTATTAATGACATTGAATGGTAATGCAATAACAGGCACATCAATTTGGCAACTATTCCTAAAAACAATGACAGTACAAGTGTAAGAACAAAAGAAGCAAATATGTTATGGTTCAATTCTTCTGACAGCTCGAATTTTGGAGATATTATACCAATGTGCAAATTGGTAGATAATCTTGATGCAAAGGAACTAAAAATATTTCCCCTCATTCCTATGGCACCAGGAATGATAACCAAAAGGCCTGGAAAAGTTTCAAGGAAAAAGGTCATTTTACCTAAAATAATTCCCGCAATCAAATCTCCGATAGCGCAGATTAAAAGTGCAATCAAACCTTCCTTAATGGTAGATTTATGAATTTTGAAAAATTCAGAAATAGTTGAAACTACAGATAGTGAAGTTCGAATCTTCTTCTTTGGACTTTGGTCCTTCATATTTATCACTACCCATAATTTTCATTTTATCACTCTACTCAGTTAAGTTCTTCTTCCAGTTCGTCTGGAATATCTTCAAGAGAACAAGTTCCTGCAGCCAATTTCTCCAATAAATCAGCACCGGCTTCTGTTCCTTTTAAAATTAATGTATCATTAGCCAACAATGTGGTATTTTTATCAGGTCCATAAATCCATGATGAACCTCTTCTAATAGCTATAACTCTCATTCCGGTACGATTTACCAAAAGCAAATCTCCTAATGTATTATTAGCTAAACCTGATTTTTCGTCTATAACAACTCTGACAATACTTTTATCGGATTCTTCCATCACCATCTTGAATACTGGGTGTGGCTTGAAACCTGTGATTACCAAATCAGCTAAATCTTTAGCTGCATTTGCAATACTTTCAGCAGCTTCTGCAATCTCAAGCAATGCAGTCAATTTTTCTGCATCCTCATAAGAGCGAGCTGCAACTAACGATTCTTTTTTAATTTCATAATTCATGGAATTGACTTCATTTTCTAAAGCTATGACCTCTTCAGCTGCCGCTTTACTGTTAAACAATATAGCTGAATAAGCCAAGTCAACCATGAGTTCTGATAGATTTTTCATTTCAATTAAAAGATTTTTGATTGACAATTCAAATTCCCCTAAAGATCATTTGGATTATTTTTTAATAAGCATGCTCTTCTAAGTTTCAATAAAGTTTTTTTCTTTTTCTTTAAGTCTTCAACTTCATTAACTATGTTTTCAAAAGGCTCCCTTAAACATTCGACTGCCTGTTTGTCATGTAACCAATGACATTCCTTACAGTTCCAAACGTTCTTGCCTTTAATCCATTCCCCGCCGGTTGAAGAGTCCCCGCAAGGATAGAACGGACAATAGCAGAAATCGCAATACTGGCCATCATAATGGCATGGGTAAAACGCACAGTCCCTGTGAGGCCCATGTGCAATTTCTCCATTTAAAAATTTTTCATAATGATTTTGTGATAACTCATGAATATTTGACCTTATGACATAGCCTCTAGGTGTTATAAGATTACCGTCTTGGACGTAAGTCAGGTCATTTCCGACAATCAACGTGCATGACATGTTTACAATGTCTTCGGTTAAATCCTTAACTTTTACAATTGTTTTCTTTGCAGGTTCATATGTGCTGTCTATAATTCCGATTAATGCGTCTTCACCTTTGATTTCTGTGACGCATTGCTTGAACCTGTTGAAAGGTTCCTTTCTTGTTTTGCTTAACGGATTATAAATGGCAACTATCAAATTAGCTTCAAGTGCATATCTCAATTTCTTCTCTATTTCAGATAAGGGAGTTAAAATATTGCTTAAGCTAATCGCTGCAAAATCATTCAATGGAGCTCCAAGTTTGCTTGACGCATAATTTAGGGCTGATACGCCCGGATAAACCTTGATTTCACCGCCTTCATATTTGCTGACAATCTGATATACCACATTTGCCATTCCAAATACGCCCGGATCTCCGGAACTAATCAATGAAACTGTCTGGCCATCTAAACTTTTTTGAATAGCCATTTCTGCTCTGGCTATTTCATCGCCCATCCCTTTTTTTATAATTTCCTTATCAGAAATCAAATCGCTTATCTGGTCTACGTACTTCTTATATCCAATTATCACGTCTGATTCTTCAATAGCCTTCAGGGCTCCCAAAGTCATGTTTTCTCTATTTTTACCAA